>Ga0137427_10000191_pt1 | contig 33987 bp, 26 predicted proteins | sample EasRivERMZT700_2_FD_102309 | JGI IMG/M metagenome (GOLD analysis project Ga0137427, IMG submission 102309) | Soil microbial communities from meander-bound floodplain in the East River, Colorado, USA - East River MetaG ERMZT700_2 | ecosystem: Environmental > Terrestrial > Soil > Floodplain ...
ACCTTGCTGGTTCTGCTGACCATTATTAAGGCGATTCTGCAACGACTGCATGTCCCGCGTCAGGTTGCTCGCCTTGTTCAAAGCCTCCTGAAGTTTCCGGTCCTGGGCATTGTTCGATGCGTTCGCGGCCTGACCAATTTGTTTTTCCAGGTCAGCGAGCGCTTGTTCAATCACTTTTTGTTGCGCAGGAGCGTATCCCGGGAAACCGTTTTTGATCATGTCGCCGGTCTGATTCATTCGGTCGACAAGGCGACCGGACTTCATGCTGTTCGCTGCACTCCGGGCGCGACTGGCCGCTTCCCTGTTTTCCTGAGTGTTGCCGGCGGACTCCAAACCTTGCTGGAGTTGTTGCGCTTCCTGGGCCAGGCTTTGTTGTTGCGCACCCAGTTGCTGCGCGCGTTCCTGTCCGCCCTGGCCTTGAGGATTCTGGGCGAACTGCTGAGTCTGACCGGAAATCTGTTGTTGCTGTTGTTGGAGCTTTCGGGTCTGCTCCTGCATCTGGGCAAGCCGCTCCTGCACGTTGCCAGTCTGCGAATTCGACAACATCTGCTGAGCGCGCTTGATTTGATCCAGAGCCTGCTGCGCGGCTTGCGCTTGTTGCTGTGCGTTACCGCCCTGGCTTTGCCGCTGCATGTTCTGAGAGGCCTGCTGGAGCGCTTTACCGACGTCCGCCATCTGACGGTCGTTATTATCGCGCGACAGCTTTTCGAGCTGGCGCGCAAGTCTTTCGGTCTCGCGCTGGATCTCCTGGGCGCCCAACGGGTCGCCGCCGCCGCTTCCGCCGCTCTGTTGCTGCATCGCGCGGCGTTCCATCAGTTTTTGCTGGCGTTGAGCGAGCTCCTGAAGCTTCTTAAGCATCTCGTCCACTTGCTGAGAGCCTTGCTGCATTTCACCGCGTTGAACCGTTTCGTACTGGTTCTTGCTCTGATCGAGTTCGAGTTCGAAAAGATCCGCAAGATCCGCCGCACTTTGACGGCCGCCACCGCCACCGCCGCCACCGCCGCCACCCATCGTGACCTGAATCTCGGTGAACAGCTCTTCAGCGCGAGACAGGTACTGGAGCGCTTTCATCTCATGCGGTGTCTTGGCGTTGACCGGATCTTCCTTTTGAAGGAACTCGGCAGCCGGCGTCATCTGTTCCATGGCGAGCCGGAGATTCTCGACCAGATCCTTGAACTGTTTGTTCTGAGTGGCAAGACCGCGGCGCGACAGACGGCCCATCAGGGTGTCGGTCTGTTCGATCAGCTTCGTTTGGTTTGCCGCGATCGCGTGCAGATTGTCGCTGTACTCCTTCGCCTTGAACTTTTCCTTGTTGCGAATCATGTTTTCGGTCGCAACAATGATCTCCTTCTGCCGTTTGGTTAACTGGTCGGCTCCATCCTGCTGGCCGCCGCCACCACCGCCGCCGCCACCGCCGCCTGCGGCCTGATTCTGGTAGTACTCTTTGGAGAAGGCGCGGATTTCGATGAAATACAGATCTGTTTGTACGGAATTCGATGGATTCCGCGAATCGGTCGCCTTTCCGTAATAAGTGACGAAGTCACCGGGTTTCAAATCGTGCTCTTCCAGGAAGAAGGTATGGGTCCCGGAAATTTCCTTCGGGGCACTGCCTTTATTCGCGAATAGATCGACCTTCACTTCCGCCCCGCCGTTGACGGCGTAATAGAGTTCCAGTTTGTTGACGCCGAAATCGTCCTCGGCATGCAGTTCGGAAAAGACTTCCTGAACGTTGGTCGCCTTCTCGTCACGACCGGGCTTGGTGAAGGAAACGATCGGCTTTTCGTCCTCGAGCGCTTCCATTGAATATTCCTCGAGGCCCAGGTAATCCTGCCGCGAACTGTTCACCAGCTTGATGCGGAAGGTGGCATTGCGATCGATCGTCACCTTGCCGCTAACTTCGCGTTCGCTGGTGGTCGTCAGCGGGACCTTCTTGCCATCGCTGAAAACGATTTCGCCGCCCGATAACGGCTGACTGCCGTGAACCAGGACATCGACGACAGTTCCCTTGAGGGCAATCATGTCCGTCGCGCTTTCCTGTTTGTTCGGAGCGAGACCTGTATATGCAGGGTAGTTATAGGTGTAGTCCAACTTTTCAACGCGAGGCAGATCTTCGACTCGAATCGTGAATTCCTTGGATCGATGACCATCGGCGTCCACGAAATAGGTCACCGGTTCCTGGAGATTGAACAACAGGTGACGGAACGTCGGCATGCTCTGCGGGGAAACGTCCATCGTAGAGACTTCCCACTGGGCGCCGTTCTGATATCGAAGATGAATTTCAGCTCGACGAGGATCAAAGCCGCCAGTTGTAACCTGAACAACGACATCGCTACCGCGGGGTACGGTGACGTTACCCGGAATGACTTTGAGCTCGAACAAATCGGGGGCAGGCGGGGTTAACAAGCCGCCCAGCAAACGGGGAGCGCCAATCGGGAAAAAGAGCGTCGAAATATAAAGTCCGAGAATCAGAGCGACTGCGGAAACACCGGTGAGTGCCGCAAACACGCCAAATTTGCGTTTGTTCACCTGATCGGAGAAGCGGACGGTTTTGGTCCGATCCAGTGCGTCCTTGACGAGCAGGAAAGCAAATACACCCTGTTCGGCCTTGGGCTTTTTCAAGGTCTCTACCGCGCTGACGAGGCGATCCTCGATTCCGGGATTCTTTTCCTCCACGAAACGAGCAAGTTGCGTATCGTCAGGCACGCGACGAAGCGGTAAAACGAGCGCTTTGACAAGAGTCACCGCAAAAACCACGACCAGGCCAAGACGAAGCGCCGTCACGAACCAGGTCGGAATGTCGGTCGATTCCGCCATCATCAAGCCAAGCAACAGCGAAATCACCAGGACTCCGAGTACCCAAGCCAGTCCGCGAGCCCAAATGAATGCTTTCCAGCGCTTTCGAACTATCCCGATTTTCCTAAGGAGTTCCTCGTTTGGTTTCATCAATCGTCTCCGTTTAAACCATTTACGATCTACTGTAAGACCTATTAGCTAGATATATTTCCGCTATACCCACCAATAAAGCAAACAATAAAAGGTACCACCAGCCGGTTTGCCGCCGAGCATAGTCTACTTTTGCATCATCTGCAAAGAAACCAGCAGTTTGCGACTCGCCCTGTAACCGTTTGACGCTAGCCAGAAGGTCTTCGGGTGGCATGCGATCCAGATTTCCTTCAGCGGCCGGCGGATTGACCGCGACGATCCGGGTGTCGCGTCCGACACGAACCTCATGGAATCCAGGCTCCAACGGCGTGTAAAACGTCTGTTGCCCGGCAGCCAGATCGCCAAGTACCACCCGTTGCCCCTTCGGATCGAGGACGGCGGCCGGCGCCTTTTCGATGCTGCCAAGGACCGGGATCGCCTCACCCATGGCGTACCAGCCTCGGATCTCGCTATACCGTGTAAGGTAGTGAACCATCTCATGAAACAGCGGCAGAAATGCCGGCTTGAGTGGAAGATCGCTCGAAATTCCGTCTACACCCGACGTCAGCACGAGTAAGCCGCGATCGTCCTGGGCCGACTCCAGAATTGCCGGCGACCCATTTTCATATTTCGCCAGCACACCGGCGCCCTTCTTCGGCTCGGTTTCGATGTACGCCTGGAATTGCGCCGACCCCAGCGTCAACGTTGAGCTCTTTTCAAAGGACTTGAAGATACTGTGATTGCGATCGTAGGTGGTGATGGCAAACGAGAACTTTCCGCGGTCTTTCGCGACAAATATCTTTTGTTTGATTTGCGCCGGAAAGTTGGGCACAGCGTTCCACCAACCGACATCGGCATTCGTGCCAAGAATGACAATTTGACCTTGACCGCCCTTGCGAAGTTCGGCCATGCGATCCCGCGCTCGGTCCGAAAGCCTCGGGATATCGTTGACGACCAAAACGTCGTGATTGCCAAGTTCTTCAGGTGTCACGGCATCGGCCGCAATCGTTTTCGTTTCGAATGAAAGCTCGACCGAAGAGCTGTATACCTGTCTCAGATATACGCTTTGTCTCGCCTTCCCCGATTCCACCACCAGCACCTTCAGCTTGTCCCGCCGATCGAGCGTAAACAGAAAATCGTTATCGACATCCAACGGGTCCTTCTGCTCGATACGGACCCGACCTTTCGTGTAACCGAGAGCCAGGTCAAAGCCCGTGAATTCGACCAGAGCGGTCGAGTTTGCCGGCACGGTCGCGCTCTTGCGTTCGACCTCTTTATTGTTGAGGGAAACAGAAACCGGTACCGTCACCGGTTGATCTTTTCGATGATTGTGAATGCGTGCGATCACACGACCCGTGTATGTGCGTGTAAAGCTTGTCTGATCGACGAGCACGTTATCGATGCCGACATTCGACGGGTTTTCAACGCCGAGATCGACGGTCTCCGTCTTAATGTCATTCGCAATGATGCTTTCGTGGCTCGAACGGTTCCATCCCGTGCGCTGGAAGTCCGAAACCATGACAAGTTGTTTCTCGGGACTTCCCATCTGGCCGAACGCTCGGTCCGCCATCGTGAAAGCTTCATAGAACCGAGTGCCGCCGTATGACGGCTCCATTGTCGAAAGCGCTGCTTTCAACGTGGCCTTGTCGCCGGTAGGCATGGCCAGGAGGTCCGCCTTATCGTTGAAAGTCACGATCGCCATCCGGTCTCCGGGTCCCATGGCATCGACGCGTTTGGTCGCTTCCGATTTCAGTCTGTTGAAGCTGTCGCCGTAACGCATGCTGTAGGAATTGTCGAGCAGCAGAACGATGCCCCGATTGTTTTGCCCAGTCGTATCCGCAGGTTTTTCCGGCTGGATCAGGTACGGCCGCGCGAACGCTCCGACCAGCAAAGCCAGCAGCAACAGCCGAAGCGCCATCAACAACAGGTTCTTGATGACCTGCTGACGGATCGCGCGCTTCGGGACGCGCAGCAAAAACATCAGCGAGCTGAACGGAATGATCTCGGTCTTCTCACGCCGAACAAGGTGGATGAGAACCGGCACTGCGAGAGCCAACCCGCCAAGAAGAAAAAATGGGTTTAATAAGTTCATATAACAACAGATTGCGAATTGATGAGACTCAGTCCCCTCAATTCGCAATTCGCATTTCGCATTTCGCAATTCCTCATGTGGTCTTCGACCTCGCTGCGAGGTAGTTGAACAGGCCCTGATCGAGCGGCTTGGACGTATTCATCAGCGTGTAATCCATTCGATTCGCCGCCATTTCGCTGCTGAGCTGCTTCATGTGCTCGCCCAGGATCGATAGGTATTGGTTACGCAGATAATCGGGAATGACATGCAACTTCCTCTGTGTTTCCAGGTCCTCGAATTGAGCGTTTTCAGAGAACGGAAAAGTCAGCTCGAAGTCATCCATGATGTGGAATACGATGATGTCGTTGCCTTTGGCTTTGAGTTGCTTGAGCCCCGCCATGATGTTCACCGGCTCATCGTACAAATCCGAAATCAGCACAACCACGCCGCGACGTTTCGAAACTTCCGCGAGGTGCCGCAGTGGCTTCCGAAACTCTGTTTCCTTACTCGGTGTAATCCGGTCGATGGTGTGTAGAAGGTTCGGAAGTTGCCCGGCCTTCCTGGCGGCAGGAACGTAGTCGCGGACGGCCGTGTCGAAGGTCAGCAGACCAACGCCATCGCGCTGATGATAGGCGAAGTAACAAAGGCAAGCCGCGAGAATTCGCGCGTAGTCGATCTTCTTCACGGGCCCTGACCCATAACTCATCGAGCCGCTGACGTCCACCATGATGAGCACCTTGGTGTTCGTCTCACCCTCGAACAGCTTGACGACGAGCTTGTCCATCCTCGAATAGACGTTCCAGTCGATACGGCGAATCTCGTCGCCGGGATGGTAATCGCGATACTCCGCGAAATCGACGCTGAAGCCGAGGTAAGGAGACCGGTGCAGCCCGGACACGAATCCTTCGACGACGGCGCGTGCGACGAGTTCCATGTTCTGGATCTTGACCAGAACTTTGGGATCGATGAACCGGTTTTTCGGTGGTTCTACAACCGGAGTACTCATAAAAAAGCCGTTCGCTCCCTAGTCTTTCAAGCCCGATTTAGGTGCAGGCACGTGTTCGATCAGCCGCTTGATAATGTGTTCGGAGGTGATTCCTTCCGATTCCGCCGTAAAGTTCGTAATGATGCGATGACGGAAAACCGGATATGCCAGGGCCTGAATGTCTTCGACCGAAACGTTGTATCGGCCATTGATCAAGCCTCGGGCCTTACCGCCCAGGATCAGGAACTGTGAAGCACGCAAGCTGGCTCCATAGTTCACGTACTGCTTGATGAAATCCGGCGGGTTTACGCCGCTTGGACGGCTGGCGCGCGCCAACTGTACGGCGTAGCGCATCACGGATTCGGCGACGGGCATCTTGCGAACGAGCTGTTGAAACTCGATGATCTCCGGTCCGCTGATCGTTTTTTCAAACTCCGCGCTGTAGGTTGACGTCGTCTGGTTGACAACCTGAATCTCTTCGTCCTCGCTGAGGTATTCGATAACGATGTTGAACATGAACCGGTCAAGCTGCGCTTCGGGCAGCGGATAGGTCCCTTCCAATTCGATCGGGTTCTGGGTGGCAAGTACGTAGAACGGCGGATCGAGCTTATATGTATTTCCTTCGACAGTCACCGACCGCTCCTGCATGGCCTCCAGAAGGGCGGACTGCGTCTTCGGCGGAGTGCGGTTGATTTCGTCTGCAAGAATAATGTTCGCGAAGATCGGTCCCTTCACAAAAACGCGCATTCGCTTGCCGGTCGCCCGGTCTTCCTCAATGATTTCCGTTCCCGTAATGTCGGCGGGCATGAGATCCGGTGTGAACTGAATACGTTTGAAATTGAGATGCAGGACGCGCGCTACAGTGGCAATCAACAGTGTTTTCGCCAGGCCGGGGACGCCCGTGATGATCGAGTTTCCGCCGGTCAGCAGTGAGATCATCACCTGGTCGACGACTTCCCTTTGACCGACGATGATCTTGCGGACCTCCTTGTCGATCTTTTTGAGTTCGATATGAAAACGCTCGACAACTTCGAGCTCTCTTTTTTGTTCCGCGCTGAGTTCCACGAATTACTTCTCCTATTTCTTGATAATTTTTAATAACAGTTCTTGGGCCGGTTCAAACGATGGCGCGATCTCCAGACTCTTCAAAACATTCTTCCGGGCTTCCGCGGGATTGCCCGCGCCGAGATACGCCTCGGCGAGACGATAATACGAACCGGCTTTGTCCGGAGTATTAAGCGCAATGAGCGTCTCGAATTCTCGTGCCGCAACCGAGTATTGCTTCTGTGATAGCGCGATCGTCCCTAACTTCTCATGTACCGAAAAATCGAGCGGACGTATATAAATGGCGCCTTCGAGCCAGCGCTGTGCTCCGGCCATGTCACCCTGTTCCTTGAGGAGGTCCGAAAGCTTGACGTTTGCCCCGAAACTGGTTTCCGCATACTTCATGAACTTCTTCAGGACGTCGATAGCAGCGGCTTTGTTGCCTTTTTTCAGAAAAGCATCGGCAAGCGGTTCGTAGGGATTGTGCTCATCCGTGTACTCGGGAAACATCTCGACAGCTCGATCTAAAGATTCGATCGCCTTGTCCACGTCGCCCTTCGAAAAACTTTCCTGACCTTCGGAAACCAGTTGGGTGAACAGCTTTTCGTCGATGCCACGGGTGCGATCGTCCACCCATTTCAAAAACTGAGTGTCGAAATCTGCGAGACCGTAGTTCAGAGCCTCCTTAAATACTTGTTCCGTGTTCCTTCCACCCTTGTAGAGAAGGAGCATCTTCTTGAGAGCCGGGAATCCCTGCTTTTCTTCGATGAAATCGGCCACAAGTGACGCCTGATAATACGAAACCAGAATCTGCTCCGGGAACTTCGGGCGAATGAACCCGTCGTTCAAATCGGCGATTGGAAGCAGCTTCTTACCTTTGATGGCGGCCAGATATTCGAGTTTCAGGTCGTCGCCCCATCCGGGGAAACCCTTGCGCTCTTCATAAACGGATAGCCCTTCGGAAAACCATCGGGGTATTTTGTGATCCGTCATCTGCAGGGTGATCACGTGCGCGAACTCGTGCCACAGCGTGCTCGCCCAATTGAAGGTATCCGGCTTGCGAGCCGACGGTGAATCCATCACGAACGATCTGCCGAAACACACCCCGAGAGCGCCGAGGCCCGGCAAGCCGAGAGCGCGAACGGCAAAGTCGGCGTGGTCGGGAAACATCTCGAACAAAATCGGTGTTTCCGGCTTGAAATCGTATTTAGCGCTCAGGTCTTTGTAGGCCTTTTCGAGAAGCTCGATGACGTAGGGCCGCAAGGCCGCAGATTCCTTCTTGTGAAGTTTGACCTTGAAGTTCGCAGTATCGAACTGCTCGAAGTTCACGAAGCTATCGAGCAACGTCAGCGTATTCACGGTCCATACATTGAAGCGGTCACCGTCATACGCCTTTTCCAGCATCGCCTTGCCTTCTTCTTCCTGGCCGATGCGCATAAGGTTGACGCCCAGAAGGCTCATCGCTTTCCAATCATTCGGATTGATTCGAATGGCTTCGCGGGCAAAACCGACAGCTTCTTTATAAAGGCGAACCGAAACGCAATTCTCGGCAAGTGTGTAGTAGAGCTTGCTGTAGCTTGGATTGAATTGCAGGACTTTCTGGACGTTTTTGTCGAACTCGCTTTTGTTTCCTCGAAGATAGTGGATCGTCGCGAGCATGCTGAACGCTTCAGAGGATTGCGGATTGATTTCCAGTGCCTGCCTGATCGCGGCTTCGGCCTTGTCATACTGCTCGGAGTCAATCAACTGGTTTGCAAAAACCATCGCGGCATCCGGATAGTTCTTGTTCACCGAAATGGCGCGTTCCAGCGCCTGGCTGCCTTTCTCCGGAGCGGTCACCGCATAAGCTTTCGCCAAACCCAGATTTGCTTCGGGCATGTTCGGGTCGATCTTCAGTGCGTCCTGGTAACTGGCAATGGCTTCAGGCTCGTTATATTTTTCCAGCAGCAGATCTCCCCAGGCCGCGAAGGCTTCGGCCTGGCGGGGATCGTTCTTCGTGACGATCTTCAGCACGTCATTGGCGTCGTGGAAGTATTCAGTCGCCCACATCGCAAGCGCGACGTAGTACAGGTCGCCGGGAGCGCGGATCAGTCCATTTTGATAGTTATCGATGATCTTTCTAAAAAGACCCTGGGAATCGTCACGCTTTCCGGTGTCATCCAGCAGACGAGCTCTTTCAATCTGCGCGGCAAGTGCAACACCGGCGAAGTTCTGGATGGCATTGAGATGCGGCATCGCCTCGTCGTACTTCCCGGTCAGCCGATTGATTCGGCCGGCCGCCAAACGAATCGGTCCCGCATTGGGACGTGCCGCGGCCCATGCGTCGAACCTGGTTCTCGCTTTGACGTACTCCCCCTGCCGAACCCACGAGTGATACAGGCTTTCGACTACTGTTGCGTCGTTGCTTCCGCCCTCGACGGCAGCTTCCAACGCCACTGCGGCAGGTCCGTACTCACCAGTTCGAGCTTGTTCCAAGGCCCGGCTTGTATTGGACTGCCAGAATGCGCCGCAACTGATCAACACGAAGGGAAGAAGGAGAAACAAGAACAATCTCGAATTGCGAGCTTTCGCCAATTCGCAATTCGCAATTCGCAATTCGCAATTCCTTCTCATGGCTTCTTGTTCTCCTGCGCCTTGATTTCCTGATTCTTCAACGCAAGTTGAACGAGAAGATCTTCCATTTGTTTGTTGTAGACCTCTTCAGGCATCGAAGCTTTGTTGATCCGAAGCGCCTCGATCTTCTGGTCGATTTCTTTTTTTTCGTTGAGCAGGGCCTGGAGTTTTGGATCGGAGACGGTCACGGGGCGATCGACCTGAAATGTCGTTAATCGCGCCATGGCCGGCGCCTCTTTCACCTTGAGATCGATCATTTCCGCGCCGTTGTCGGACAACTGAGGGTGCTCGGTTGCCATCCGCCCTTGTTCCTTGTAAAAGCGGTCCACCGACTCGGTCGCGTACTTGAAAGCCTCCCAAACCGAAACTTTCTTGTCCTTGTCTTCGTCGGCTGCGGCGTTTTGCAATCCTTCGATGAAGTGACCGTAAAAGATCGTGTCGTTTGCTTCACGTCCGCTCTTCGTCGCGGTGACGATGACCCGGTTCTTCCCTGCCATGGTTTCCAGCGACCCACCACTCGCAGTGCTCCCGTTCACGATCACCGTGCGCCCGGCGCCAAGCGTGGAAATCATCTGGCTGTACTCGGCACCCGTGAAGTCCGGGCCGAGGATGTTGAACTTATAGTCCGTGTCGTAGTTGCCGTGGCCAATAAAAAAGAGGAAGAACGTGTCGAGCGGTTTCAGTTGACCTTTTATCTGTTGAAACGCCTTTTGAATTTCCGCCTTCGCCGTCTTTTTATCCGCAAGAACGATGACGCGTTCCGGGGCGAAACCGAACTTCTCGATCAGAGCCTTGCGGGTGTCGTCCGTCCACTTCGCGAAACGCTCCGCATGCTCCTCATCGCCCGGGACACTGCTGAGGATAAGAGCGCTGGAATCGGCGACGCTGTACATGGGAAACAGCAGCAATGCAACTGTCAGCAGGACTGGAATCTTCATGCCAACCCCTTCTTCTTTCTCCAGAACCACTCGCCGGAAAGTGTCAGGCACAACAGGAGGAAGAGAAACGGCACGTCCCACAGTTCCTTCTGTTCGATAAACGATGAAGGGCTGTCTACATACTGAGCGTCCTCAGGTATATCTCCGATTCGGGACAACGGGTAATAGCGTCCCCCCGTCTGCGCCGCCATGTTCTCAAGCAAGCGCGCATCGAGCGCGGCGTCATAGTATTCGACCGGTCGATCTTTTACCTGGAATGCCGTTCGGTATAAGCCAAGCGTTTCAGTTCCCTGAGTTGCTTCAACTTCCAGTTGGTAGATGCCTTCGGCGCCGGCAGAGAGTTGCGTTTGATATGCTCCGTCTTCAGATCCAGTCCAATCAAACGCGATGGTTTCCATGTTGCCCGCAGGATCCGTAATCTTGCCGATGACCCGAGCATTGTTCATGCGATTGAACGCCTTATCCGCCACCTCAGCAGTCAGCGTGACGGCTTCACCGGGCAGGTAAGTATCCTTGTCCGTCATGAGCATCACCGGATCGGGTGAGGAGCTGACGACCCACCGAAGAATCTGCTTCCAGAACAGCTCATAAGTCTGGTCTTTGGAATCCATTCCCATCTGCCATTGCCAGGTGCTGCCGGACGCCAAAGCCATCGCGCGGCCGCGGCCGAAACGCTGATACGCCAGAAGAACGGGATCCCCGTTGTTCCGGTTTTCCGGTTGACCGGTCGCCAGTACGATGCTGCCCGCCTTGGCTTCGAGCGTCTTGTTGAAGTCCGCGAGGGGTGGAAGGTCGCTCCACATCTTTTCATTTGCGGTTGCATCGGGCGTGAGCTTCATCAATGCGTGCGATCTGCCGTAGGGCGTCATCAGCATTTTCACCCGATCGATGATCGGGACGCGCTGCTCCGCCGTCATCACGACGGGAAGCAAGTCGGCGATCGGGGTGTTCTGATACTTGCCCCCGGCAAAGGAGTTTCGGCCGCCCAGCATCATGAACCCGCCGCCACGGCTGCTGACGAAGTCCACGACCATGTTGAGCTGTTCCTGGGTGAAGAAAGTCGATTCGATGCTTCCGAAAATGAGTCCTTTATACGCGAACAATTCTTCGCGTTTCTTGGGAAAGCCCTGTTCGAGCATCTGCTCGTTTTCGAGGCCTTGGCGGTAGAACTTGTTCTGAGAAGCGCGCAGGAATGTGATCAATCGGAGATTCGGATCGTCCTGAATGGCGCGTCGAAGAAACTTGAACTCCCAACGCGGCTCGCCTTCGACGAACAGAATCTGGGGATGATCGTTTCGAATCTGAATCAATGAATTGAGGGTGTTGTTCTGCTCTATCCGGTCGTTCGGAGCTTGAATTGAGAACGAAAAGACGCGCGACCCTTCCGTCTTCGTCGGCAAATCAATGGTCTTTTCCCCGACCTCGCCGTCACCGGGCAGCGTCACTTCCTCAGTTTTGAGCAGAACGTCGTTTTCACGTACTTGCAGCGTGGCCTTGCGGCCGGCCAGCCCGTGACTTCTGAACGAAACGTCCACGACCGCGGTGGATTCTTTCAAGGTTTCTCGCGGTGCCGATACTTTGACCACTTCCGCGTCCTGCGTGATCCGGTCGGAGCCGACTCCGACGGTATAAAACGGAATGTGACGGGTCTCCAGGCGCGCCAACGACTCCGCCCGCTGTTGTGATGCGTTATCGACACCGTCCGTTATCAGAACGACACCTGCCAGAGGAACCGATGACAGTTCCTGAGACAACAGGTCGGTAGCAGCCTCGATTTTTGTCCGCTTTCCCCCGAACGTCAGGCGGCCCGGGTCGTCGATACGTTCAGCCTCTTTGTCGAATCGATAAATCCGCACACGGAATCGATCGGCAAGTCGTTTGAAGAATGTCGTTTCCTCGAACTTCTTGAGAAGTTGTTCGGATCGCGACTCCTTGCCGTCGTCGCGAATGTTCATGCTTTCCGAATTGTCGATGACAACCGCAAGATAACTTTCCTGCGGCAGCACGGTTTTGATGTTCAAAACCGGCCGGAAGAAGATGAACAGCAGAATCACAAACGTCCCGGCTCGGAGCACTACCGTCGCTGGAGACCACTTGTCCCGAGCGATTCCTCGATATGCGTAGTAAGCGCCCGCGGCAGCCAGCAGTACGAACGGGATAAAAAGCCACGGCGAGCCGAGCAGTTGAAATGCGAGACTGCCCTTCTGGTAAACGATGGGCTTGTATTTGAAAAGGAATTCGAAAACGCTCATGTTTTGAACTGCTTAATTCGACCTGTTAAATCGGATTTCGTTGCCTCGTACTTCACCTTAGTGGGTCATTGCGTAGACGATGGAGTTCATACCCAAGCGGTAGGCGTAGCCTGTAAAGAGTGCAGGGTAATAAGGGGCGTCCATCCATTCCCAGGCATCGCCCAAATCAGAGTTGTATGTAATTAGTACCATCAATCGCCCGGTATCATCGGAAATACCGTAGACCATGGGCCGCGTATCGTCCGATCGCTCCCACGTCGGCGTTCTTCCTCCTGATAACGTGTAATCTTCTCCATTCCGGATGTTCGGAACCTGGAGCACCTTATCAATATCAAAGAACGAATGAAAGATCGGATGAGTGATCGGCAATGGCTCCATCAGCCGGTCAGGAAACACCTTTCTCATTTGAATGACAAAATTACGTAATTCGGCCTGGCCCCAAAAATCGTCGCAATGCCAGAACCCGCCGCGCAGCAGGTATTCACGCAGCCGGTCGGCTTCCGGCTGGCTCAGTTGCATACGACCCACTTCAACCGCGTATATATAAGGATAATTGAACAGATCCGGGTCCATGATCGCCACCGGATGCGGTTCTTTCGACAACTTGACGTTTGTCAGCCGATCGATGCCTCCCATGAATTTGTAGTCCGCTTCCCAGGCATCGGTTGCCCATGAACCACCACCGAAGCCGCCACCGAATCCGCTGTTGTAAACCAGCCGCGCAAAGTTGAACTCGGCAGGCTCGGAGTCATCCGTGTCGCCGAAACCAACGGGCATCAAAAAAAAGATTACACCCAGCAGCAGTGCTGCTCGCGTCTTCATAGTGTTCACCGGAGTGGCAAGCGTCCCCATTCTACTTGGAAAAGCTTCTTAAGTTCCATTACGTTGATCGAAATGGTCCAGGTTACGACCTGAGATCTTCCTGAACTCGGCGATACGGAATATTGGTAGCCAAACTAACGACTTCGACAGCGACCTCCTCCAACGACTTCAAGCTGATATCGACCACCGGCCATGACGCCCTGGAGAAGACTTCGTCCGCCCAGTGCACTTCCTGCTGGACCTGCATCGCATCGATATAAGCCCGCCGGGCATCTTCCCGGAACTGCTTCAGACGCTGCTGTCGTATGTGATTTAGACGGCCTGCGTCCATGCGAAGTCCGACGATCTTTTTTTGATCGGTTCGAAAAAGCTCCACTGGAGGATCGACACCGTAAGCGATCGGAACGTTGGCTACAAAGTAACCACGAACGGCGAGGTAAATCGATAGAGGCGTTTTTGAGGTTCGGGAGATGCCGACCAGCACAATCTCGGCTCGGTTCAGGTCCTCAAGCCGAAGACCGTCATCATGTTTGACGACGAATGTCAGGGCGTCCGTTCGGCGGTAATAGTTCTCGTCGAACCGGTGAAGGCCGCCGGGAATGCCGCCAGGCGGTGCACCGAGGTAGGCGCTGAGGTCCGAAAGAAGAGTGCCCAGTAGATCTACGGAGTGAACTCCCCGCTCGTTCGCCCGCAGGTAGATCTCTCGTCGAAGTTGTGTCGATGCGAGCGTGTGAACCAGCATGGCACCCGTCAGAGAGGCTTCGGCCACCACCGAGCGAATCTGATCAACGCTACGAGTCTCCGGTCTTCGCTCGACTGCCACGCCCTGGGTCTCGAATTGTGCCAGCGCGGCCTGAAGGACGTGCTCCGCGGTGGCGCCTGTGCTGTCCGAAACGACAAGAATTCGGTGTCCCATGATTTATAGGCCGTAAGAGGGTCGCTTTGCGGCTCCATGGGATGGGACATTTGACACGTGACACGTGACATTTAACATTTGACATCCGAGGGCTATCGAAACCGACATCTCGATTCGGCCAGTCCATTTTGAGATTTCGGTTTTCGGGTTCTGAGGTTTCCGTTCGTTCAACTTCCGATTTCCCTCTTCATTGTCCAAGCGCAGTTTCCAACTCAGCAATAATGTCGGCCGCGTCCTCTATCCCCAGTGACAACCGAATCAGCGTATCGGTGATTCCAACCTCCGCTCTCTGTCCAGGAGTCAATGAACGGTGCGACGTCTTCCCCGGATGTGAAACTGTTGTTGTCAACCCGCCAAAGCTCGGCGCGAAACGGATCATCGAGAGGCTCTTCACGAACTTCTCGGTTGTGCGCAAATCACCTTTGATTTCGAACGACAGCATCGCGCCACCGTTTCCTTTCATGGTGCGGCGCACGATTTCATATTGCGGATGACTCTCGAGTCCCGGGTAATACACTCGGGTCACCTTCGCGTGGCCCTCCAGAAACCGGGCGACGGCTACGGCATTCGCGCAGGCTCGCTCCATTCGAAGAGCGAGTGTCTTGATCCCACGAACGGCAAGCCACGCATCGAATGCAGCCAGCGACGGGCCCAGCCTGATGGCGATATCTCTGGCCCTCGCAACAAAATCATGGTCTCCGACAAGAATCCCCGCCGTGACGTCATGATGGCCGCCGAGAAACTTCGTCGCACTATGAATCACGACGTCGGCGCCAAGTTCGAGAGGTCGAACAATACACGGCGTTGCGGACGTGTTGTCGACGAGCAACTTCACACCCTTTCCTCGACAGACTTCCGCAAGGGCGGGAATATCGACGACGTTCCACAAAGGATTTGAGATCGTCTCCACGACGACGGCTCTGGACTTCGCGTTGAGAACAGACTGCACGGCCTGTGGACGCGTGTCGGTGATCAAGCGCGGAACGATCCCGAAGCGCGGCAGTTCCCGCGCGGCGAGACTGACGGTACCACCATAGGAGTCCTGGGCCACCACCACCTCGTCCCCCGCCTGGAGCAATGTCGTCAAAGCAACCATGATCGACGCCATTCCCGACGCGCTGGCCAAAGCGGATTCGCCACGTTCCAGCCTGGCGAGGACGCTCTCGAGGGCATGGGTGTTCGGCGAACCATATCGACCGTAAATGAAACCCGGTTTCTGCGACTCCCATACCGCATCCACGACTTCGAGGTCGGGAAAATCGTAAACACTGGTTTGATAGATCGGCATTACGGCCGGCTTCGTCAGTGATGGGATCGGTTCGTCGCCCGCATGGGCGCAGTCTGTTCCAAGACTCATAACACTGAAGCTCCTTTCAAGGCGGAAACCAGGCCGGCCTCCGACATGAATTGATGTGTGTGGATGCCGAGTTGACGGGCGGCAAGGACATTCTCCTGACGATCGTCGATGAAAAAATGTTTCTCGGGCCGCTTGCCCGATAAGCTAATCGCGTGTTCGAAGATTTTCAGATCCGGTTTCATCACGCCAACCTCGTACGAGAAAATCTTGTGGTCGAAATAATCGAAGACGCGATGACGTTCGGCGATGTGATTCACGTGGACTTCGTTCGTGTTCGAAATGAGGATCATGGAGTATCGCAAACGCAGTGTCTTGAGCAAATCTTCCGAAATCAGCAGTTGCGGAGCCAGCACGGACGCCCAGATTTGCCGGAACTCCGGAAACGTCATTCGCAGCCCGCTCAGCCGGCACAAATCGTCAAAAAATTCCTCTGACGTCAGCCCTCCACTTTCGTAGCGAACCGCCAGATCGGTATTCGCGAGAACTCTTTCAAAATCTTCCGGTTTCGGACACCGGCTCCGCATTTCCCGCAGCATCAACTCCGGACTGAAATCGATGATGACCTTACCTAGATCGAACATGATGACTTCAATGGACACTACTGCATCTTAACCCCAGCCCACTTGCTTCAGCGGATCAAAACATGAATACTTCCGAGCATGGCAATACGTAACACCCATGAATACACGAGCAGACGAGATAGACGGCAGGCCGCACCAGAGACGACTTTCCGAGAGACCGAATATATCGATCGACTTTCAAAGAATCGGACTCCCGTTGTCGTGAAACTTATCGACGGTGAATCGATACACGGTTGGATCGAGTACTACGACAAAGACATCATTCGAATTACCCGCGAAACTTTGCCCAACTTGTTCATCTACAAAAGCCGCGTGAAATACCTCTACGAGGATCCCGCTGCCGCCGGAGCAAACGGCCGGCACCGCGAAGCCAAGGCAGGCGGCTAAAACTCCCGAACAGCGATCGGTGTAAATGGGAACGATGCGTTCGCCTTCGAAATGGCGGCCGCATCGGGCAGGACGACCCCGCTCGGCATCTCCACCGTTGTCACGCCCGGCGATTGCAACAGTGTGACACCGTCCATGTCATGCGTCCGGGCGACAAACACGCCACCCACGATCTGACCATTTGTGCCGGGACTCCACCGGATCACCCCTTGTCCAATCACAACGATCATTCCTGACCATGCAACGTTATTCGACATCGTTAGCTCGCCCCGTACTAAGAGAAATCCGTAACCGGTTCCCGGACCAAGAGTGCAGTCTCCATTCACGACACCGACGCGATAATCAGTCGCTGAGCCGTAGTTACCGATGACAGCGGTGGTGTACACATCGTCTGCGTTGGCGACGATCGCCTGAACCGTTCGTTCGAGCCCACTTACCTGCTGCAATCGGAGATCGATATCGTTCGGAAAGACCGACTTTCCAACCGTTGCCTCGATCGACTTCCTGGAGTTGCCAACCTCCGCGAAACTTAGCAGCTTAACGATCTGGTTGGTATCTACCGTCGATGTGGGGCCGTCCACTACATCGTTGCTCAGCCAGACCTGGTATTGTCCAACTCCATCATTCCCGGAAATGAAGGGTTGACCGGCATTCATCGATAACAACGATGTGAGCGTCAGGCCGGATCGAAGTAGTTCAACACGCGCCTCCTCAATCCCGCCTTCCGCCAGATACAAAGCCTGGATGCCGGTCTTGTAGTTTTCGCTGACCCAGACGTCGAGCGTGATGCTGGTAAGCAGCCCTCCGCCAAGCACAGCGATCAAAGAAAGAATCATCAAAGCCAGAATCAGCGCTGCGCCGCGTTGCGAATTCGTTCTCATCGCCGCAGCGAAAAAGCAATTTCAAATCCACGCTTGACTACCGTACACTTGTTCGGTATAACTCTCGCGATGATTACCGAACGCCAACAAGAAATTCTCGATTTCATTCACGAATACGCGGAATCCAACGGATTTCCGCCAACGGTGCGCGAGATCGGAAAACACTTCGGGGTTTATCCGGCAACCGTGCAAGACCATATTTCGGCGCTGGAGCGGAAAGGTTTTCTGCAAAAAAAGCGATTTCAGTCGCGCAGCCTTTCGCTTCCAGCTTCTTCGCGCCGAACGGCAACGCGAGCTGCGCAGGGAGAAGGTATTCCTGTAGTCGGCCGCGTTGCCGCCGGTTTACCGCTCCTCGCGACGGAAAACATCGAGGAGATGGTTCATTTCCCGAAGAGTTGGGCACCCACCGGAGCCTTTCTGCTGAAAGTTGCGGGAGACAGCATGGTGAACGCACACATTCTGGATGGCGATTACGTGCTGGTCCATCCCCAGCAGAACGCAGCGAATGGAGACATCGTTGTTGCGTTACTCGGTGAAGAAGCAACGGTCAAACGTTTCTATCGAACAAAGAAAGGAGTCGCGCTAAAAGCCGAGAATCCCAAATTCGACCCGATCGAGATCGATGACGGCAGCGGGGACGTTGCCGCCTTCCGCCTGATCGGCCGAGTGATGGGCGTGCTTCGCGTGATGAAAAAATGACGACATTGCTTGCAGAATCCACAGGTCGGCTCAGTATTGCAGTCAGCGAGAAGCGCCCCTCCGAATTCGCTTTCAAGTCGGCGGCGGAAATCGTGGAGTGTGGCGAAACCCTGATCGTCGTCGACACGGCGGGTTGCTTTGAACCCACCCGGATGACCCACTCCGCGCGAATCGGCGCCATCGACCCCGTCAACCTCATGAAGCGCCTTCATATCCTGCGAACCGGGTCCGCGGCAGATCTCGAACACCTTGTCCTCTATCAACTCGAGCAGGCCATGGACAAACTCAGCACCCGGCACGTGTTGTTTCCGGACCTGCTCACGACGCTTTACGATCCTCAAATTCCAACAAGGGATGCGGCACGGATCCTGGGACGGGTCAAAGCCAGGCTTGAAGAGTTGGTGAGTAATGGTGCGCAGATCGTTCTGCTCTGCCGCCAGGCCGGTCCCGAATTGGGCACTCGGGCGCACTTCCTCTCGTCTCTATGCACCGCGGCCGATCGCGTCTATTTCCGCAATAGCACGTAGACCGCGCCGCCTCCGCCGTCACAAACACGAGCGGACGTGTAAGCCACGACGTGGCGGCTCATCCGTCGAGAGATGAGCCACCGCTGGATGTTTTCTTTCAGTACCGGATGATGTTTGTGCGAATGGCGTCCGCGACCATGGATCACGCGGACGCAGGTGAAGCCCGCGCGAACCGATTCCAACACGAATTCGCCAAGCACAAAGCGGGCTTCCGGTATGGTCAAGCCATGCAGGTCGAGGTGGGCCTGGATCGAGAACCTTCCCGAACGAAGATCGTCCAGATAAAGCCTCCCGTGAGGCTGGACGGATTGTTCAATGTATTCCGGAGTCTGCTCGATCTCAATATTGCCGTGGCGGATAAACTCTTCCAGCTCACGCAGTGCCTCCTGTTCATCATCATGTGCCTGCAATTCGAGAGGCGGGCGATCGACCAGAGGTACTGCGCTCCAACCCAATGCTTTCACGTCGCGCATGGCGAACTGGAACAACGCCTCGTCCGGAAGATCTGACGGGAGTTCCTCCGCCGGCAGATCCCGGTCTTCGGCTTCATCAACAACGTCCGCGCCGTTGCCGTTCGCCGGAGCGACGACCGGCGCCGCAAGGCGAATCCGGCCTTGGCGCACCCATTCATTCAGTATTTCAAACGGCCGGTGCATAAAACCTATCCACTTAGACCGAATCGATTCGTAATCGGCATACGACGATCGCGGCCAAAAGCTCGAGGAGTGATCTTAACGCCGGGCGCGGCTTGCCGGCGTTTGTATTCGTTGGTGTCCACCATGCGGATGACGCGTCGCACCAGCTTTTCATCGAACCCCATTTCCAACATATCGTCGAGGCTTCGATCCTCTTCGACGTAGGCTTTGAGGATCGGATCAAGGATTTCATAGGGCGGAAGCGAATCCGTATCCAATTGATTGTCTCGCAACTCGGCGGATGGCGGCTTTTCGATAATTGCGCGCGGGATTCGATCAGAACCCGCGGCACGGTTAACGTACTCCGCGATCGTATAGACGGTGGTTTTCATGACGTCCTTCAACACTGCAAATCCGCCGGCCATGTCGCCGTAAAGCGTGCAGTATCCGGTGCTGATCTCGCTCTTATTGCCGGTGCTCAGCACAATCCAGTTGAACTTGTTCGACAAAGCCATCAGATAATTGCCGCGAATTCTCGCCTGAAGGTTTTCCTCGGTCACGTTTGGTTTGACATCGCGAAACGCTTCCGAGAGCGCTCCCTTATAAGCCGTGAACACGTCATCGATCGGAATCGACATAAGCTGGATTCCCAGATTCTTTCCGAGCTCTTCGGAATCTTCCACGCTCCCCCGCGACGAAAACGGCGACGGCATCATCACGCCGATAACGTTCTCGCGGCCGAGTGCATCGACGGCGATGCACGCCGTGAGCGCGGAATCGATGCCGCCGCTCAATCCGAGGACGACTTTCTTGAATCCGTTCTTTAAGACGTAGTCACGGGTCCCAACGACGAGTGCCTTGTAAATTTCGGCGTCGTCCGCCAAAGGTTCGGGCTGTGACGTCACCGCCATCGGATCACGCCGGCGAACGCTGTCAGCAATCCCAATGGGTTCGGCCGACGGTGCGGATGATGGCTTGTTTTGGCGGCGTCTCGGATCGTGCAAACGCTGACGGAAGACCGACGCAATATCGAGATCGCTGACGAGCAGCTCTTCGTCGAACTGTTTCCCACGCGCGATCAATTCGCCGTTCTGATCGAAAATCATGCTGTCGCCATCGAAAACGAGTTCGTCCTGGCCGCCGACCAGATTGTTATACGCAACGATGACTGTATTGTCGCCGGCCCGGGTTGCCAGCATCCGCTCACGCCATCGCCGTTTGCCGGCATGATAAGGCGACGACGAAATGTTGATGATTACTTCAGCGCCTCCCGAAAGCGCCTGGTGAAACGCGGGACCGTCAGGATACCAGATGTCTTCGCAGATACTGATGCCGACTGCAGTATCGTGAAGCTTCAGGACGGGCGCTTCTTTTCCCGACTGGAAGTAGCGGAACTCGTCGAAAACTCCATAGTTCGGCAAATACATCTTGTGATAAACGGCGACGACCTTTCCGTCCTGAACCACCGCAGCAGCGTTGAAAATGTCATCCTGGCGATCGACAAATCCGATGATTGCCGTAATGCCCTTCGTGGAACTTGAAAGTCTTTCGAGGGCGCGCAGATTCGCATCGATGAACTGGGGTTTGAGTAAGAGGTCCTCAGGAGGGTAACCAGTGAGTGCCAGTTCGGGAAATGTGACGATGTCGGCGCTCGCTGATCGCGCTTTCTCGATCCAATGCAGAATTTTTTGGGCATTTCCATCGACGTCGCCGACCACTACGTTGATCTGGGCCATAGCCAGACGCAGTTTTGAACTTTGCCCCATTTTTTTCTCCGTGCAGGCGGGCTTTCGCGGAGGTCGCGATGCTCCAGAAGCGTGCAAACGCTATCGTAACAAATTGGTAAACTTCGAAGCCACAAACGACGCTACTTCCCCAATACGTATAGCTCCAAACACTGTACTGGCGAGGGTTTCGCCGCTATTTACAAGGACATCACAGGTATGTTTCAATCGCGGCCTTCTGCAATACACGGAGGATTTGAGATGGCCCGACTGCCCAAGGACATTGTTGTAGTCTCCAAGCCTGTGCGAAGGTTTCCTAATGGTGACTTTTTTTACATGGAACTGTGTCGGAAGAACTCACGATATGAATGCATCGTCCGAATGACTTCTTCAGTCAACTCGGATGGAACGGTAATCATGGCCAGAGGTCAAGGTAAGACCATCCGTGAAGCGGAACTCAATTGTTTTGAAACAGCTCTGGAACGTTGTCCGCGTTTCCCCCAGCCTCCTTATTTCCGGCGAGGTGAAAGAACCAGGCGCGTGGTAGCGGGGTTCCCTACCGCCGCCGTGATGGACGTCGAAGAGGTCGAAGCAGGCATACTCGAACCCGTTCGCTGACCTACCCTAACTCCTTTCTCTCGTTGGTAAGCGTCGGGCAGGAAGCCCGCGGTTTCCGACGGCAACTTAATTGCAAGAACAAGCCGTAGAACCAATAACCGATAGCAATGTTCGGTGGAGGTAAGAACAGTCATGGCACTTAAGAAACTGCGAATGATCTGTGCTGGCGGCGATAGAACTCTAGCTGAATGGGACACTGATACGATCAGTCCGGAACGCATTTCTGAAATCGAAAGAGAATTCAACGAGAAGATGGCTCAGGGTTGGTTCGCTGCCGACATTTCAGATAAACGCGATGTGTTGATTCGCGAATTCGACCCAAAGGCCGAAATACTACTCATACCCAGAGTACAGGGCGGTGTATGACAGCCCCTGCTGCTCAGGAAGCTCTTCCGCGGCGACTCGACGCCTTCTCGCATCCAACTCAGGATGACTATGAACGGGCGAAGGATAAAGCGCGTCAGCTCCTTCGCTCCGTTCTCCCTGAGGCTTCCTGGAGCGAACTGGAGGAACGAGGCGTTATTCAACATACGGGCAAACGCGGAACATACGTCATTTCCCCGTACTCGCAGACCGAGATTCGCGACTCGTCTTCAGGCCGGTGCGTCGCGTACGCCTGTCTGCAACTATCGATACCAGCTCCCACTTACGATCGGATGGTAGCGGAATACCTCCTCATTCGTAATGCCGAAGATGTCTATTGGAAGACTGCCAACATCTTCTCCCGTAGCGGAAATGAGTTTGGAATAGCAACGCTCTTTCTTATCGCGTTCGATATTGCCTTGTTCGTGAATCTGATGCTCGAAGTGCTGTCGTACCGTTAGAAAACTTCCGAAGAAAGCCCCGTCGAGTAAACCGGAGCGATCCGTAAAGCGTCCAATGAGCATGTTGGAACGCTATCGACGAGGTAACGGGTGAAGACGCTGCGAACAGCCTTCCTGTTAGTACTGCTAACGTTCGGTTTCGGTGGCTCCCTTCGATCTACCGAAACCGCCCTGGAACTTCCGTTACTCACACGCACCTTTCCCATCACTGTTGGTCTGGGCATCAATGCTTCCAGCAACAGTTTCACAGCCCAGGTCACCCCAGGTTCTACCGTCTTCACAAACAACGAATTCCGAATCCAGGTCACGGAGACAGCGAACAGACAGCGCAGTATCCTTCGCGTCCGTGTAGATCACCTGACCGGCACCGTTTTCGGTCTAACCGATTTCTTTCTCCGCGTGCGAGTACCCAAACCATCGATCGGCGGAATTTGGTTCCCGGGTTCCGATGCAAACTCAAAAAGCATCATATCCGCTGATGCAAACAATCCTTTTCTCGCAATCGCGGACGCGAATTTCGGGATTCCTTATGTTGGCGCCATGGCGGTCAGCGGCCGAACGAGTCTTGCATTGGGCTTTGGTCATCAGGATCAGTCCGTGGTTTTGAAGGGTACGCCACTGGACGACGGATTCTATGAGTTCGAACTCCGTTCCACTACGGACCGCATGGCAAGTTCATTCGAGGAACGGTTCTACGTTTCCAACGACTCGTCTTCAATGTGGTTTGAAACCGCCGCCAACTACACCGACTGGGTGGACGCCTATACGAACTACAAACAGTTCCCTATCAGCACCAAAGCCTATCTTCCTGTGTATGACACGTGGTACTGGTCGGGCGATCGTGTGAACGACGATTTATACCTGAAAACATCGGAAGCCGCTTCACAACTCGGGATGGGATTGTATCTGGCCGATTCGGGATGGGACACCGCCGAGGGTGAATACGATCAGTGGCTGGCGGGACGGACCGGAGACTACAGTCCTCCGCCGTACAAGTTTCCTGATCTATACGACACGTTTCGCACCATTCGCTCTAAATTTGGTATGGGCATTCATCTCTGGCTGCAGCCTTTCGCGATCGGGCGGCAGTCTGAACGTTATCCCCCGACGAGTGATTTGCATATTCATATCCCGGATGACCACACCACTATCCCATCGTGGTCCGGCGTCACGAACCAACCGATCGTGTTGCCGATTGACGATAATCTCGAAACTGTCAATCTTTGCCCGAGAATGTCGGGAACAAGTGCTTACTTGAAGGAACTGTTCTCGGAAATGGCAATGAAGTACCACCCCGAAGGCTATTGGCTCGATTTTATCGATGGCATGGCGACGTTCTGCGTTGCCTCGCATCAACATTCGTATTCATCTTTTGGCGAAGGATTCCGCAATTCACTTGAAGCCATAAAATCGACGATCCTCGCTCACAATCCGGACGCCGTTGTTCATTTCCGGGCACGCTACGCGAATTTGAATACGAAATCCTACGCCAATGTGTGGCAATCGGAGGACTCCCCCCGCGATTTCGACCTCATGCGTCTCAACGCAATTCGCCTTCGGCCTTTCAGTAAAGGAGTTGTTTTTGCCGCCGATCAATTGTTCTGGCCGCCCGGACTTCCTGACGCGACCGTCTCAAAGTTCGTGATGACGTCGGTCATGACCGGTGTCCCTGCCTTCGGTTTGAACCTCTTGTATTCCACCGAATCGGAGAAAGCGATCATTGCCGCCTGGCTCGGCTTCTATCGCAACAATGCAGTCCATCTCATTCAAGGGAGATTCGTTCCGTTTGGCTCCATCGTGATGCCAAACCATAAAATTGAAGGGCAGGATCGGACGTATGTCTATTTACGAACTCCGGAATCGGGTGAAATTACAGCCGGCGGCAAGACGGTCTACCTTATGAATGCCACGGACCAGTCGACGCTGAATGTCCGGGTGCGGGTACCGGCCGTAGGACCCAGGTATGTTGCGACGATCTATAACCGCTTCCTGGTTGCACAGCCCGGACCGATCACGTTGGCTCTCGCTCAAAGCAGGATAAACGTCAGACTGTCGGTCGAAGAAGGAGGAATGATCGCTTTGACCCCGTTGGAGTTTGGGCTGGAAGGACTGAAGAAGCCATCGGCAGGCTCAAAAGAACCCGCCGATGGGTATCAGAATCGCAATCGGTAATCAGTCTCCACCATCCTACCTCCCCACCTGCTGTGAACTTCTAGCGATAGGTTCTATAGGAACTCCCCCAAGACATTTAAAACTGACACCGATTACGCATTCCCCTGTGCAACCCGGCGTCCAAAAGCGTCCCTTGTAAAATCAATAAGTTGCGCGGTAAGAATTCGGCAAAATTCCAGAATTTGAAGAATTCCCTTCCAAAAACTCTATTTCACACCCAGAGCGGCCAGGTTACTTCGATAGCGGCGACTCATCTTTAGCTTCGAGCCGTCCCTGAGGATCACCATGAAATCATTGTGTGACCACGGCTGCAGTTCCTGAATCCGATCGACGTTGACGATTATGGTCCGGTGCACACGCGCGAAACGCTTCGGGTCGAGCTTTGCCTCCAATGCACCGAGCGTCTCTCTCAAAAGGAACGACTGCTTGCCGGCATGAACCTGAACGTAGTTTCCGGACGTTTCGATCCAGTCGATCTCGTCCACTTTCAGAAACAACACCCGGCCCTGAGACTTCACCATCATCCGAGTGAGGTACTCGCGTGGTTTCAACTCTGCCAGCAGTTGCTCCACGTGCACTTTCCACGAACCCCCATGAGTTCGGATGCGGGCGAGGCAGCTCTGCAGCCGATCGCGATCGAACGGCTTCAACAGATAATCAACAGCGTTGACTTCAAAGGCGCGCACCGCATGCTGATCGTAAGCCGTGACGAACACGATCAGCGGCATCTTCGCAGCACTGATTTCCTTCAGCACGTCGAACCCGCTTAATCCGGGCATTTGAACGTCGAGGAAGACGACATCCGGTTCCTGCTCTTCGATCAGGGCAGCAGCATCCCGTCCGTTCGCAGCTTCGCCGACAATCCGGAGATCACGCTCTTCCTTCAGCATCGCGACGAGTTTCCGGCGCGCCGGTGGCTCGTCGTCAACGATCAGAACGCGAAGGGATTTCAATCTCGACCTCCAACCCACCGCCTTCGGATGTGATCCTGTTGCGCAGCTCGAATCGGTGTTCGGTGCCATAAAGCTGTTTCAATCGACGCGAAGTGTTGGACAGTCCGAGTCCTTTGGACATCGCGGCCTCCAGGGAGCCCGGAATGCCAGAGCCGTTGTCGGCGACCGTCAAGCGCATCGAGCCGTTCCGGACTCCTCCCGACACTCCGATCCAACCGTCCTTCGATCGGTTCGTCAAGCCGTGCCGAAAGGAATTCTCCACAAGCGGCTGCAGCAGTAACGGCGGCACCATCAAGTGCCGGGCGTTGCGATCGACCCGGACCTCCACGGTTATGGAATCGGCGAATCGGGCTTTCATGATTTCAAAATAGAGATCCAGCATCTCCAGTTCAGTTTGCAACGGGACCAGCGGCTCATCCGAACTCTTCAGAGCAAAGCGAAGCAGGTCACTGAGCCGCGCCATCATCCGATCGGCCTCGCCCACATCTTCGTACATACGCGACGAGATCATATTCAGCGTATTGAATAGAAAGTGGGGATGGAGTTGGCCGCGAAGGTTTTGCAATTGGGCTTCGATCAACTGCCTTTGAAGCTGCTCCGAATGCAGTTCATGATCGCGATACCGCCTGTAGTAATCGAAGGCAAGCGCGACAGCCACAAGAGACCAATACAGCGTAATGTCCTTGTAGAACTCATACTCAACCTGTCGTCGCAGATTGCTTCCACCGAAGCTATACGGTACGTCCTTCAACCGATACACGATGGTGCGTATCGTCGCCATTCCCGAAGTATGGAGGGCGGAAAACGGCACAATGAACAGGCAGTGGATCGCCGCCGTTCGAATCCAGTTTTGGCGATTGAAGGGGAAACGCCGGGCAACCAGCGCGACCAGCGGATAAAGCAAGCCGACCGTATACAGGCTCGACATCTCCCATAGAATCGGCTGCCATGTCGGGATCCTTGGCTGAAAGTTCTGCTCGTCGAGAATCGCACTGGCGGCATTCAGCAGACCAAGTACGGTCCAGAACGCGACATAAAGCCCGAGCCACACCCAGCGGTTCATTCGGTTTAAGGTATCGCAAACGCGACGAGGTAATCACCCAGCGTCACCGGCAGATCCCCGTGTCCACCGGCGGCGATCACGACAAACTGTTTCCCGCCCGGTAACTGATAACTCATCGGCGTCGATTGTGCGCCCGCTGGTAGCACCGTGCTCCACAATTCCCTGCCGCTGTCGACGTCAAGCGCACGAAACTTCTGATCGAGACCTCCCGACAGAAACACCAGACCACCGGCCGTCACAGCCACGCCACCGTAAGAAAACGTCGGAGCGGGCGTCTGCCATTTGATTTCACCGGAATTGAGATCGACAGCCACCGTCTTTCCCCAAGGCTGAGGTGCGCACAGATTACCCTTCGGCGAACGAATCACTGCACGGCTCATCCCGTACGGTGTTCCGCGTTGTGACGTAAACTCCGCCTCAATTTGCATTCTGCTGGCTTCGATGCGGCGTTCCGGAAACTCGTCACGAGGGATCAGCCGAACCCAGAAGGCCAACTGGTTCACGTTCACGACCATCACACCCTTCTGACGGTCGGCTGCTGCGCTTCCCCAGTTCACTCCGCCTGCGTATCCCGGATAGATAATCGTTCCCTTCAAACTGGGCGGCGTGAATATTCCTTCGTAGCGTAAAGCCTGCATCTGTTGCTGACAAGCGGCTCGATCCGAAGCGTCCACGCCGACCTGATCCATAGCGATGGAATGCGGATGCAGCGGAGGTGGCAATACAGGAAACGGTTGCGTCGGTGACGCCTCCTCACCGGGAACATCGCTTTTGGGAACGGCACGCTCCTCGATGGGAAACAGCGGCTGCCCGGTGTCTCGATGCAGCACGAACACATGCCCCATCTTGGTATTCACGACCACGGCCGGGACGTCCCGTCCATCGCGTCTGACGGTCGTGAGCAGTGGTTGCGCGGCGACGTCGTAATCCCACAGATCGTGATGGACGACCTGAAAATGCCAGATCACTTTCCCCGTCGATGCTCGAATTGCGACGACGCTGTTCGCGTACAAATTACTTCCGATGCGCTCGCCACCATAGAAATCCGGTGCGGCGCTTCCCGTTGGAACAAACACCAGATCGCGTTCGGCATCGGCGGATATTACCGACCATGCATTGGCGGCGCCCGTCTTCGACGCACCTTCCGCCGTCCACGTTTTCCAGACCGGGTTGTCCGGTGATCGAGGGATCGGATCCCAACTCCATAGCAATTGTCCTGTCCGCGCATTGAACGCCCGAACCGTGCCGCGTTCAAGATCCACTTGCCGGTTGTCACCGATCGCGGAACCGACAACAACGATGTCGTTCACGATGGCCGGTGGTGACGTCACTTCATATTGGCCGGGTTCAGTGACGTTGATGCCGCTTTTGAGATCGACCTGGCCGGAGTCGGCAAACGCCTCGCATGGACGGCCGTTGTCGGCATCGATCGCGATCAAACGAGCGTCCAGCGTACCCAGGAAGATCCGACGCTTGCAGACCGTGCCTTCCCGCGCGCGACTGTCTTCCCAGGCTGAAACACCGCGTGAAACGAGAGACTCCGAATATCGCGTCTTGAGATCGATCTTTGGGTCATAGCTCCACTTCTGAATGCCGGTGGCGGGGTCGAGCGCGATGACACGATTGAACGGCGTGCTGACGTAGAGCGTCCCGTTAAAAAGAATCGGCGTCGCCTCAAACTTACTCTTGCGCATCCCCGATTTGCCGTCAGACATGTCGCCGGTCCGATACGTCCAGGCGACGGCGAGTTTCGAGACGTTGTCCCGGTTGATCTGTGTTGCAGGCGAATAGCGCGATCCACCCGCATCACCCCCGTAATATGGCCAGTCGAACCGAACACCCCGGCTTGTCTGGAACAATCCCGTCGCAAGAAGACCGATCAAAAACAGCACACTTCGCATATAACCACCTCGCGCAGCCAGTATCGACGCGGCCGTCTGTACTTGAAATGATTTTGGGACAATCGGCTTGGATGTTGGGATAAGCGGGGAAAGTTCAGTCCCAGCCGCGTTAGCGGCGGAACCTACGTGGTGTAGTCGGCGTTGATCTTGATGTACTCCTCCGTAAAATCGCACGTCCAGACCCGCGCCTGTCCGTCCCCTGAATGAAGCGCGACCCGAATCGTCACATTCGCCTGGTCCATCCGTTCGCTGGCGAGTTTCAGATCGCCGCCCCTGAGCGGGATGTCGTCGATATAGAGATCGACGTTGTCTGATTTCAAAGGGACGCCGGAATTACCGATGGCAGCGATCAACCGGCCCCAATTCGGATCGCAGCCGTAGATCGCGGTTTTCACCAATGGCGACCGGGCGATCGTCCGACCGATTTCCCGCGCGGCATCGTCGCTCGGCGCGCCTTCGATAATCAGTTCGATAAACTTCGACGCGCCTTCACCGTCGCGCACAATCATTTTTGCCAGTTCCTGACACACGCCGGTAAGTTTCTCGGTAAACACGCCGGCATTCGGCGACACCCCTGACGAGCCATTCGCGAGAACAACTACGACATCATTCGTGGAAGTATCGCCATCCACGGAGATGGAATGGAACGAACGATCTACTGCGTAGCGCAGAGCCCGCTCCAGTTCCGGCTGATCGATTCGGGCGTCGGTGATGATGAATGACAGCATTGTCGCCATATTGGGATGGATCATCCCCGCGCCCTTCGCGAATCCAAGAACAGCCGCGCCTGCGACATCCGCGCCTGCAACTTTTGGAAACGTGTCCGTGGTCATGATCGCGCGTGAAAAACCTTCAGGACTTTCCGGGCTCAGTGAGGCAATGAGATTGGGCATCGCCGAATAAATCTTTTCCACCGGCAGTGAACGACCGATGACACCCGTCGAGGCAACGAAAACATCAGCCGGAGCACAACCTATTCCTGACGCTAACAGTTCCGCGCACTGACGTGCCGCAAGCATCCCCGGTTCGCCCATCGCCGCATTCGCATTTCCCGAATTGACGAGGATCGCGCGGACAACGTGACCGGACTGCTTGAGGTGTGCTTTCGACAATAGAACTGGCGCAGCCGGAAAAGCGTTGCGAGTAAAAACAGCCGCTGCATTAGCGGGTCGATCGGAGCAGATGAGTCCCAGATCGAGTCCCTCCTTCTTAATGCCGGCCGCCAGCGCTGCTGTCCGGAATCCTTGAGGAAGTATGTGCATGTGCAGGATAAGTATGCACCTTTTTTGACGTACAATCGCGGCGACAACGAAACCGAGGAGCTTCCAGAATGTTTAGAAAATGCATCGCCGCAACGTTGTGCATCATCGCCTTTGGCAGTATCGCTTCTGCGCAAGATGACGATTGGGAATACAAAGCCACGTTCTCCATCATCGCGCGAGACCCCGCGACGGGCGATCTCGGACACGCCGAAACATCGAAGGCGCTGGCAGGCGGAACAAACTTTGGCGCAGCCAAGGGCGGCGTCGGTGTGATCACCAATCAGGCTTCCACACTCATCATGTATGGAAAATTCGGCATTCAAATGCTCGAGATGGGATTCACGCCGGAATATGCCCTTCAATACCTGCTCCGTGCCGACGAGAATCGCGAAAGCCGGCAAGTCGCCATCATCGACAACCAAGGCCGGACCGCTGCATTTACCGGAACCAATCCCGGTGACTGGAAAGGTCATAAATGCGGCACCAACTACTGCGCTCAGGGAAACAGTCTCGCCGGTCCAGGGGTTCTGGATGCGGTCGTGAAATCCTTTGAAAGCTCGACCGGCCCATTGGCAGAACGGCTGCTCGCTGCGCTGGACGCGGGTCAGGCTCAGGGTGGCGACAAGCGCGGCAAACAGGAAGCCTATCTGATCATCGTCAGGCCAGGCGCGAGTTCCAGCGGGTTCAGCGACAAAGTGATGGAGATTCGCGTTGACGACAACCAGGCTCCGCTTGTCGAAGCGCGACGCATCCTGAACAAGATTCGATCCGGTCAATTGATCACGCAGGCCAATCAACGAGTCCTGGCAGGCGACGCGAAGGCCGGGCTGCAATTGTTTATCGACGCGCGGGACCGCTCGCCGGACAACGATAACGCCTGGGTTGCGCTCGCCGGTGGCTACCTTCGGAACAACCTGAAGGCGGACGCGCTGAACGCGCTGCGAAAGGCCGTTGAACTCAATCCGAATAACAAGACAAGAATTGCAACCAATCAGAATTTCCAATCCATCGCTCAGGATCCCGAGTTCCTGAAGATCGTGAATCAGTAGCCGTGGAGAATTTCGAAAAACTCGGCGCGTTTTATCTCGGGCGGCCGTATGACCTCGAAAGGAAGCAGCTTCGCGACGGAATCACGCTCTACGACTCCAAGGATCTGGTGACGCATGCCGTATGCGTCGGAATGACGGGAAGCGGCAAGACCGGCCTCTGTGTCGGACTGCTTGAAGAGGCCGCGATCGATGCGATCCCTTCCATTGTCATCGACCCAAAGGGTGATCTCTCCAACATGCTGCTCACTTTTCCAGAACTCGATGGCAAAGACTTCGAGCCATGGATCAATGAAGACGATGCGCGGAAGCAAAGCCTGTCGAACGCCGAGTACGCCAAACAGCAGGGTACGCTCTGGACAAAAGGTCTCGGCGACTGGGGTCAGGACGGCAATCGCATTCGACGTTTACGCGAGGCGGCAGATTTCGTCATCTATACACCGGGATCCGCAGCGGGAATTCCGGTATCGATTTTGAAATCTTTCGACGCTCCTTCGACTGAAGTATTGGATGATCGCGAACTGTTAAAGGACCGAATCAACACGACCGTAACCAGCCTGTTGGGGCTGTTGGGCATTGTCGCGGACCCGATCCAGAGTCGTGAACACATTCTCATCTCGACCATTTTGGGCGCTGCCTGGTCCTCGGGCGAGAACGTCGATCTGCCGATGCTCATCGCAAGGATCCAATCGCCTCCAATGACAAAGATCGGCGTGCTCGATCTGGAATCGTTCTACCCGGCAAAAGAGCGATTCAGTCTGGTGATGGCACTGAACAACCTGCTCGCTTCGCCCGGATTCGGAACATGGCTCGAAGGGGAGCCACTCGATATCGGCAGCCTGCTTCACAGCAAAACCGGCAAGCCACGGGTTTCGATCTTTTCGATCGCCCATTTGAGCGACTCCGAGCGGATGTTCTTCGTTTCGCTCCTGCTGAACCAGGTGCTCGGCTGGATGCGCTCACAATCCGGAACCACGAGTCTCCGGGCCATCCTGTTCATGGATGAAATCTTCGGCTACTTTCCTCCGGTGGCAAACCCGCCCTCGAAGCTGCCCCTGCTCACGTTGCTCAAGCAGGCACGCGCCTATGGGCTCGGCCTGGTGCTGGCAACGCAGAATCCCGTCGATCTCGATTACAAGGGACTCGCCAACACCGGCACCTGGTTTATCGGCCGGCTGCAGACCGAACGAGATAAACAGCGGGTACTCGAAGGCCTCGAAGGAGCCATGACGACGCAAGGAAGCAACTTCGACCGAGAAGCCATCGGCCGAACGCTCGCCTCACTTGGAAACCGCGTGTTTCTAATGAACAACACTCATGAAGATGCTCCCGAGATCTTCCAGACTCGCTGGACACTCTCCTACCTGCGTGGCCCGTTGACGCGAAATCAGATCAAGATTCTGATGGAGCCTCAAAAAACCGCTTCGGCGACGCAGACCTCGACGTCAGCCGCGGAGAAGACGAGTGCCGGTTCGATTCTTCCCTCTTCACAGGCTTCACGCGCCGCGATACCACCCGATGTCCCACAATTCTTCGTTCCCGTCCGCGCCGGCGCTCCTCCGGGAAGCGTTCTTGTATATCGTCCTTTGATTCTCGGTTCCGGCAAGGTCAGCTTTACCGACGTCAAGTCCGGAGTGGATGAATCACAGGACGTTTGCGTGTGGACCGCCGTATCGGACCAACCGGTTCCGCTGTTGTGGGCCGAGTCGGAAGAAGCCGGAGTGGCGGCCACGGATTTGGAAAAGGAAGGCATAAGCAACGCGCAGTTCGAAGACCTTCCGCCGGCTGCATCAAAAGCAAAAAGCTATGCCGACTGGCGAAAGGAATTTGCCGCGTGGCTTTATGGAAGTCAGAAGCTGGAGTTGATGAAGAGTCCAACGACAGGAGAGTTTTCAAAGCCCGGCGAAACCGAACGCGACTTCCGAGTGCGACTGCAGCACGCCATGCACGAGCATCGCGATCAAATGGTGAATGAACTTCGCCAGAAGTTCGCACCGAAAATCGCCACTCTCGAAGCGCGCATTGTGCGCGCGCAGCAAAGCGTCCAAAGGGAAAACTCGCAGGCGGGCGACCAACAATTTCAGACGGCGATTTCGTTCGGCACCACGCTGCTCGGCGCTGTTTTTGGCAGGAAGGTCTTGAGCAGTTCTACTTTGAATCGCGCATCGACGGCAGCGCGCAGCGTCAGCCGCGCTATGAAAGAACGCCAGGATGTTTCTCGCGCTCAAGAGTCGGTCGGATCGCTCCAGGATCAATTGAACGAACTCGAAACCCTGCTTCAATCGGAAATCCAGCTATTGGAAACTCAGATGACCGGCCAGTCCGAACAACTTGAAGTCGTCACCATCAAGCCAAAGAAAACGAACATTTCCGTTCAGTTGGTGGCTCTTGCGTGGAGACCATTCTGGCGCGATGCCGCCAACTCCGACACACCGGCCTGGACATAGGTTGACCGGCCATCACCAGCGTTTTTCGATATAAACACCCGTGAAGGAAGCGTTATGCCGGAGCGAACGGCCCAAGACGAAGTGAAGCGCGTGCTGCCGCGTCTCGAACCGTAGGCCGGCGCCGGCTGAAACGAGCAGTTCCGGCTTGCGGAAGATGCCAGTACGATCGAACACTTTCCCGCCGTCTAGAAAAGCTTCAGCCTTGACGATTAGCGGGGGAAAGAACGAGGACGGATTCTCCCGTAAGTCTCGCAGTTCACGATCGACCGTGGTATTCACGAGAAGAAAGTGCGTTCCCATTGGTGCCGCACCATACCCATGCCCTTTGTCGAAGGCGTTGTACCCCC
>Ga0137427_10000193_pt1 | contig 33948 bp, 25 predicted proteins | sample EasRivERMZT700_2_FD_102309 | JGI IMG/M metagenome (GOLD analysis project Ga0137427, IMG submission 102309) | Soil microbial communities from meander-bound floodplain in the East River, Colorado, USA - East River MetaG ERMZT700_2 | ecosystem: Environmental > Terrestrial > Soil > Floodplain ...
CGCGTTGGAGATGCAGACGCGGCTCCGCGCGTTGCCGGGCGTCCAGGACGCCACGGCCAGCAGCACCGTGCCCTTCGATGGGATTGTCTCCAACATTCCGTACGGGCCGGAGGCCGCCGCTGCGGATCCGCGGCTGATGCAGCAGGCGGATTTGAACCAGGTGCTGCCGGGCTACTTCAAGACAATGGGCACGCCGCTCGTCGACGGTCGCGAGTTCACAGAGGCGGACGACAATCCGCAGGTCAACAACGTCGTCATCGACTCGGTGTTGGCGTCGCGGCTGTTCCCGGGCGAGCGGGCGGTCGGCCGGCGGTTGCTGGCGCGGTTCGGGACGCCGCAGCCGACACCGTGGGAAATCATCGGCGTCACGCAGCAGCAGAAGCACGTCACGCTGACGGAGGTCGGGCGTGAGCAGATCTTCATGTCAGCTCATCGTGGCAACGGCGCGCGCCGATGGTCGGTGCGCGCGTCAGGCGATCCGGCCGCGCTCGAGCGCGCGATTCGCGCCGAGCTCTCCGGCTTCGATCAGTACATGGCCGTGACCGACGTCGCCACGCTGGACTTCAATCTCAACCGCGCGCAGGCGCCGACCAGATTCTCGCTCGTCCTGATCGGCATCTTCTCGGCGATCGCGGCGATCCTGGCGTCCGTCGGTCTCTACGGCGTGCTCGCGACGCTCGTGCGTCAGCGCACGGCGGAAATCGGCGTGCGGATGACGTTCGGCGCCGATCGGCGGACCATCTTCGGCCTCATCGTGGGCCACGGCCTGAAGCTCAGTGTGATTGGTGTGGTCCTCGGCGCCGGCGCGTCGTTCTTCTTGACCAGTGCGATGCGGTCGATGGTCGTGGGCATCAAGCCGAACGATCCGCTGACGTTCGTCGTCATCGCGCTGACGTTCTTCGTGATTGCGTTCCTGGCCTGCGGCATTCCCGCGTACCGTGCCGCGCGGTTAGACCCGACGGTGGCGCTGAGGAGCAACTAGCGCCGGAGCGCGCGCCTCTATCGGTCGATAGTCGGGTCCGCGTGCCATGTTGCGAACTCGAATACTTGGGGTACAGTGTCGCCCGTGCTGGAGCAGCTCCCTGGCTTCATCCTGACGACCACCGTTCAAGGTTTGCCCGCACTCATCGCGCTCGTGGCCTGGAGCGAGGGCGGATACCGGGTGCTCCGGCAATTCGGCGCCCGCATGATGTGGGAGCTCGCGATTGGCGTCGCGGTCTGCATCGGCGCTTTGCTCTACGTCACGCTCGAGCTGGTACCGCACGAGGGCGCGAACTTCGCGCTGATCGTCGTGACCGCCCTCAGCACCGTCCCCCTCGTCACCATCGTTGTTCACCGCGTGCCGTTCGATTCTCCGCGGTTGCGCCTCAGCATCGCCGCCGGCGTCAGCTTCGTGGCCCTGCAGGTCGGCGCACTCATCGGCCTCGGCTTGTATCTGCTGCTCTGGCAGAGCGAGATCTAGAACCTCTGCGCGACCAGCGGCGTCTGCAGCGGCAGGTCGGCGAGGCGGCGGAAGACTTTCACATCCTGATTTTCGGCGGCGAGCCTGAGCCAGGGCGGGCGCCGCCCCGCGAGCAGACCGGCCAGAAACGCCGACTCTCGTTGCGCGGCCGCCACCCCCGATTCAGCGCTGGGATAGAGAATCAAGAAATACGCACCATACGAGACCATCAGCGTCTCGACGTGTGACTCGTCCCACACCACATCGCTGAACCCGGACTCGGTGAGCGCGACCGTCTTGCGCTTCAGCGCATAGAACGTGCCCTGCGCTTCGGTGGTGATGATGATGGCATCTCGGGGGATATGGGCGTCCACCCACGAGCGAAGCGAGCGGCCGTCGACCCCCGGGGCCGCGAATCGGGCATTGGTCAGCTGAGCGGGCGCGGGAGCAGGTTTCACCTGGAGGCTCCGCGCGTTAATCGCGAAGTAGCAGACGGTCAGCAGGGCCGTGGAGCCGTTGAGGATGTGCAGGAGGCGACGCCTTGACGAGGTCGTCTGGATCGCCTTGTCCACGTCACCGAGCAGGTAGCCCAGTGCGAGCAGGAGCAGGGGCAGGATCGGGTAGAACATTCGCGTGCCGAACGAGATCACGCTGAACACGCCCACGTAGATCATTCCCAGGCAATAGATCGCGAGATACGAGACGAGGAGCACGAGCGGAGCCCTATGAGGGGCCTTCCACGCACGAAGAGCTGAGCCCTTCCGGACCGCATGGATGGCCAGCATTCCGAGCGTCAGGGCGGCGCACAGAAGCATCACCTCGACAACCCCGAATCGCGCAGACACCTTGTCCCCGAAAAACAGGTGGTAGCTTGAAACCATGAACTCCTTGAGGATCGACACCACGGGGTGGAACACCTGCTTGGTGTTTCCTCCCTGCCACGTTGACGTCAGAAAAATATTACGGGCGACGCCGAGGCCGATGATCCCGAGGGGGATGGTGCAGCACAAGAGCGCGCTGAGCGAGCGGCGATCGCGACGGAGCGCAGCGGTCAGCGCAAAGTACGCGAGAACCGCGGCGAACAGGAACAGCCCGGCGTACCTCACCCAATAGGACAGGCCGACCAGCACGCTCCCGACCAGAAGGGCGCCGGCGCCGACGAAGCCGCGGTGCGCGGTCTGCTGGCGACGCTCGGCGGCCATCAGGGCCACGACGGCGGCGGTCGTGAGCGCGGCAAACGTTGACTCTGAGAGGATCTTGAGCGAGTAATTCGTCGCCCACGAATTCGCGAGGAGCCACACGAAGACGAGCCGTGTGATGTTCGGCGTGAGCTCGAGGGTCCGCGCGCCCCAGGCGAGCAGAGGGAAGAGCGCCACGAACGAAAGCATCGAGACGAGAAGTCCTGCTCGATCGACTTCGATCCCGATCCGGTTCAACTGGGCGATGGCGAAGGAATATCCAGGTGGGAAGGTGGTGAGTGGTGCAGGGACGCGGCCACTCACCCGCTCGATATCGAAATTGACGATCGATGTCGACGCGCCACGGCCCGCGTTGATGTTCTCCGCTGCGCTCAGGTACTGATAACTGTCGTAGCCGTAGCCGGGGCCACCCCAGCGGACCAGGTTCGCCACGAGCAGTAGAGCGGCCAGCGCGCACCAGATCGCGACCTCCTTGCCGCGCATGGTCATGGCCACCTGTCGTTTCTTAGCGCGCGCGGAGATCCAGCTTCGCGCTCGCCGTGACGGCTGACCGAGGGGAGTCGACCGGGAGATTGCGCTCTGTGGTCCGGACACCGGTCACTCGCCACGAGAACCGCGTGTTCAGCCAGAAGTTCCACATCGTCACGATGCCGATGGCGATCGCATTCGCGAGGTAGCGGTTCATCCCGAGCAGATTGAATTGAACGTTCAGCAGCCCCACACTCATGGCCAGGCCCAGGACGCAGATGACATTGAACTTGTAGAAGCGATTGAGCTTCTGACCAACGCCGGAGCTCGCCGGATCGCCGGTGGCGTCACGGAACGTCCATCCGTCGTTCCAGAGGAAGTTGTTGACGATGGCGAGCTCAGCGGCCAGGACCTTGCTGCGGGTCAGTCCCCAGGCGAGCGTGGTGGGATCGCTGAGCAGATACAGCATGAACATGTCCACCACCACGCCGCTCAGGCCGACGGTGGCGAACCGGGCGAAGCGCGCGATGGGCAATGTGTGGATGCGCAGCCGCACGAGGTGCCGCACGTACTCGACGTAGAGCTTCCAGGTGACCTTGCTCTCGCCCTCGAGCCGCTCGCGGAAGACGTAGCCCACCTCGCCGACCCAGCAGACCTCGCCACGACCAAGGACCTCGAGCAGGATCTTGTAACCGAGCGGGTTCATGACCTTCTCGGCAATGGCGCTGCGGCGGACCATGAAATAGCCGCTCATCGGATCGCTGACCCTCCCCAGCACGCCGGGGAGCAGGAGGAGCCCGAGCAGTTGCGCACCGCGGGACAAAAGCCGGCGGTGCAGAGCCCAATCGCTGACCCCACCTCCCTGAACATGGCGGCTGCCCACCGCGAGATCTGCGCCCCGTTCAATCTCCTTCCAGAGCTCGACCGTGATCTCAGGCGGGTGCTGGAGATCGGCGTCAATCACCGCGAGCACTTCGCCCCGCGCGGCTTGCCAGCCGCGGATGACGGCGGTCGAGAGGCCCCGCTCGCGCACACGCCGCATCACGGAGAGCTTTGGATACTCGGCGGTGAGCCCCGCGGCGATCTCCCATGTTCGGTCCGGACTGTCGTCGTCGACGACGATGAGCTCGTAGGCGTCACCCAACGGCCCGTCGAGGAGTTCGGTCAGGCAGCGTACGAGCTCGCGGATGTTCTTGCCTTCTTTGTACGTGGGGATGATCAGCGAGAGCTTGATCGACGTGGTCGCCGATGGAGAGTGTGCAGCGATGCGGAGTTTCCCGGTTGGCACCGGCAGAAACGCTTTGACGCGATGTGATTGGTTGGTGCCCGTATGAACATCTAGTTGGGATTGCACAGCTTTCTCCGCAGGTTCGAGTGCGACGAAGCGCTCGGCGGTGCAATCGTTGCGCCATGTCGAGCGTCGGGGTGTGTGCGGACGAGCGACGTCCGACGCGATCGACGGAGAACAAAGAGTGAGAAGCGCGGTGGAGGATTTGGCTCGAAGTTGGAAGTTCGAAGCGGCGTATGATGCCGTTCGACACCCATGGGCAGACTGCATGCGGCCGCGGTAGCTTCAGGCGCGTGCGCCGCCCTCGTCGTCGCCTCTCTGGCGGCGTTCCAAACCCAACAGCCACCGCCCGTCTTCCGCGGCGGTACGGAACTCGTGCACCTCGATGTGTCCGTAGTCGACAGAAGCCGGCAGCCGGTGCGGGAACTGACGAAGGACGACTTCACGCTGTTCGAGGACGGCAAGCCGCAGACGCTCGAGGCGTTCGCGGCCGTCGACTTACCGGACGTGCCGCTGCCCGCGACGAAATGGATGCGCGAGGTCACGCCCGACGTCACGACGAACGAGATCGCGTATCAGCGGCTCGTGATCATCGTGCTTGGCGAAGGCGCGACGGCCGACCTCTGGGCGGTGCGCGCGCTCAAGGAGTCGGCGGCGAAGATCATCAATCGCCTCAGGCCCGACGATCTGGCGACGGTCCTGTACTCGAACAACAACACGGACGCGCAGAACTTCACGAACGATCGCGCGAAGCTGCTGAAGGCCGTGGAGGCGTTCAGGAACATCGGTCGCGCGTCGAACCCGTGTGGGATGGGCGCGCCCGACCTGCTCGCCCGCGTGGCAGAGGGGATCGACGAGGCCCGGCTGCCGCCACGGCGTAAGACCGTGATCTTGCTGGCGCCGGGCATCGCGGAGGCCGGTACGTGTCCGGATCGGCTCTGCGGGACGGACCCGTGCGCGCGCATGCTCGACGTCTTCCGCTCAGCACAGCGCGCGAACATCAACTTCTACGCCATCAACGTCATGGGGCTGGGGAGGGGCGGTGGCGGCATGTTGACGCTCGCCGAGAACACGGGCGGGAAAGCCATCGTCAACACGAACGATTTCGATCCCGGCATCGCGCAGATCTTCGTCGAGAACAGCTCGTACTATCTGCTCGGCTACCGGCCGACCAACGTGAAGGCCGATGGGACGTTTCGCCGAATCGAGGTGAAGGTCAATCGGCCCGGCGTCGAGGTCTGGACGCGCAAGCAATACATCGCGCCGCTTCCCCCGAAGCCGGTCACGGCGGCGAGCGCGAAGCCGGATCCCAGCGTCGAGGCCATCGCCAACATCCTGCCCAAGTCGGATGTGCCACTGCGCATCGCCATCGCGCCGTTCGCGCGCCCTGGCGAATCGATGGCTGCCGTCGCCGTCGCGCTCGGAGTGCGGCGGCCGGCACTCGCGGAGCGGGTCACCGAGGAGGCGACGCTGACCATTCGTGCGTTCACCGTCGAGGGCGATCCGCGCGGCACGGCCGATCAGCCGATCGTGCTCAACCTCACGCCGGCGCGCCGGGGCGCGGAGTTCAGCCGCTACGATCTGCTCGCACGGATCGACCTCAAGCCCGGGCGCTACGAGCTGCGCGTGTCCGCGAAGAGCTCATCGCTCGACAAGCTCGGCAGCGTGTACGCCGACGTCGACGTTCCGGATTTCCAGAAGGCGCCGCTCTCGATGTCCGGGGTGCTGCTGAGCGTCACACCGGGCGTGCCCGTCGCGCCGGCCGAGGCCCTCAGCGCAATCGCGCCGATGGCGCCGACCACCGAGCGGACATTCCTCCGCGTCGAGCGCGTGGCGGCGTTTCTGCATGTCTATCAGGGCGGGAGGCCCGCGCCGGTGACGCTCACGAGGCGCATTCTCGACGCGAACGATGCCACGGCCGTCGAGGAGACGACGACGCTCGCGGTGGAGCAGTTCACGGCCGCGCGAAGCGCCGACGTCACGTTCCCGCTTCCCGTGGCACGGCTCGCGCCGGGCGAGTACCTGCTTAGATTCGAAGCCGCGATGGGCAGCCACCACGTGCGGCGCGACGTGCGATTCACGGTGAAGTAGGAACAAACTCCCGTCGCCGGTGTCAATCACCGCATGGCATCAGCACATCATCATCACGGCGCCGACCGCGTCGTCCGGGGCTCGACGCCGCATGCGTCATCCGACATCAACGTCACGCCGCTCATCGATATTCTGCTCGTGCTGCTCGTGATCTTTCTCGCCGCGCTGCCGCTCACGCAACGCGGCCTGGACGCCGAGCTGCCGCAGACGACGGCCTCGCCGGACACGCCGATCGACGCGACCCGGATCGTCGCGGAGTACACGGCCGATCGCCGCTTGACGATCAACAAGCGGCCGATCGAGATGGCCTCGGCCGAGTCCGCCTTTCGCGAGATCTTCAGCGGCCGCCTCGACAAGACGCTGTACGTGATGGGCGATCCGACCGTGCGCTACGGAGAGATCGCGCACATCATCGACGCGGCAAAGGGCGCCGGCGTCGAAAAGGTCGGGATTGTGACGGAAGGGATGAGGCAGGGAAGATAGTTACCGTCTCTTCTCCACAAACGCCCCGGCGAGCAGATCAGAATCGAATCCTGACGCGGTGGGGCCGGCGGTCGCGTAGCGATAGAGCGACGCGACGAAGACACCCTGGAGCGCGGAAAACAGCATCACCAGCAGGACCGCGCCCATGAAGAACACTCCCAGCGCGATGATGATGCCGGTGCCCGCCCAGGCCAGCAGTCCCGTCACGGCGACGAGCGTCACCCACGAGACGAACGCGGCGACGCCGAGGCTGATGTTGCCGACGAACGTCTCGCCCCACGTTTTGCTGAACACGGAGACGGAGCGTTTGAAGGATTCGACGACCGTCAGATCCTCGAGCACGAGGACGGGCACGACGAAGAACGTCGCCAGCGACCATGCGGCGCCGGCGATGGCGGCCGCGATCTTTCCGACAAATCCCGCGCGGTCGCGGAGCGCCCGCAGCAGGATGCCGACGGTCGCTGCGGCGACGGCCCACATCAGGATGGGACCGATCCGGCGGGCGGCCGCTCCGAGGGCAGAACCCACGGTCGGGTCGCCACCGCGGAGCCGCTCAGTCGCGCCGGCGATGACCGCGGCCTGGAAGAAGATGCCGATAGCGTACGTCGCGACGTACATCAGGAAGAGCGGCAGATACACCGCCGGATTGCGCGAGCGAATCTCGTCGGTCGTCACGCCGAACCCGACGAAGAAACTCGCCGCCACGGCGACGATGCAGATGCCGGAGAGCAGCGGCAGCACCATCAGTTCTTTGTCCTGCATCAGAATCCGGTACGACTGTCCGACGAGGCTGAAGCTTCGACTGATGCGTCCCATCTGGGCACCTCCCGAGTGCGGCGAGTCTAACAGAGCCGTCAGCGACTGCCTGTGGACCGCTCGACCATCCAGATATCGGACTCGCGCTCGAGAATGCCGACGTAGATCGTCTGGCCATCGGGCGAGATCGTGAGCGAGTCCGTCGTGAGGCGCACGCCGGGCGGCATCGGCAACTCCCGCCGGCGGCCGGAGTCGATGTCGTACAACACGAGGCGCCCATCGGCGGTGACGATGATGAGACGGCGGCTGTCGGGCAGCCAGGCGGAGGGGAACGAGGCCACGTCAGATCCCACCGTGCGCAACGTCCGTGATTCGAGATCGAAAATCGTAACGCCGTGCGCGATCCCCGCCGCGTTGCTCAGCATGCCCGCCAGACGCTTCCCGTCCGGCGACACGGCCACGGCGCCGTACGACGTGTCCGCTTTCGTCTGCAGGGGAATCTCGATGCCCTTTTGATCGGCCCAGGGACGCGTGGGATCGAATTCGTACAACGGCCGGCCGAGCTGGTTCGCGGACGCGATCATCCGGTTGGTCGACGGACGATAAATCGGAAAGTACAGCTCGTCGGTCGCCGAATCCGTGACCTGTCGCAGCCCGCCGCCGTCGCGTCCAATGACCCAGATCTGATATCGCCCGCTCCGGTTGGAGTAGAAGGCGAGCTGCGAGCCGTCGGGAGACCACATGGGCTCCCGATCCCGGGCGGCATCGTCGATCAGCCGCGCAAGATCGGAGCCATCGGTGCGGCAGATGAAGATGTCTTCCTGACGCTCCCCAAGATTGGCGAGCGCCAGCCAGCGTCCATCTCGTGAGATGGACGTCGGCGCGAGGATCGACGTGCGATGGAAGAGCAGTTTCGGCGCGCCGATCTGCTCCGACACCGGATCGAACGGGATCGAGGCGGGGTTGGTCGCCTGCAGCATCGATCGAAAGACGATCCGGCTGCCATCGTGCGAGAAGGACGGCTGGCTCACCGAGGTCTGCACGCCCAGCGTGACCGGCTCAGGCACGCCGGGTGCGCCCGCCGACGCGGGCGGTTTGATGCGCCACAGATTCATCGAGCCGCCTCGATCGCTCGAGAAGTACAGCCAGCCATCCGGCGCCCAGACGGGACTCCAGTCGAGCGGGAGGTCGGACGTCACGGCGGTTGGCGGGCCGCCGGTCACCGCCACCGTGCTGATATCGCGCTGGCCTCTGATGGCGGACCAGAACGCGATGCGCTGGCCGTCCGGCGACCACGTGGGCTGAACGGCGTCACTGTCGACAATCTTCACGGGCGCGCCGCCGCCGACGTCCGCGATCCAGATCGCACTGATCGAGTTGCGGATGTACGGATTGCCCACTTCCTCCGAGGCGAACGCGATGCGGTGTCCGTCCGGCGACCATGCCGGATCAAATCCGAAATCGGTGAGTCGATGCGCCGACTCGCCGGTCGCGCCCACGATGAAGATCCCGCCGTCCGCGTCCGATTCGTGAAACGCGATCTGACGCCCGTCCGGAGCAAACGCCGGCGCGTTTTCATCGCGCGCCGAATCGCCGGCCACGAGCTGCGCGTTTCGGCCGCCGACCCGCTGGACATAGATGTCCCACGTGCCGCGCGCCCGGCTTGCGTAAGCGACGGACGCGCCGTCAGGTGAAAGTGTCGGGTTGGTCTCCTCGCCGGTCTGATCGGTCAGCTGTGTGAAGCGATCCCACGCCGCGCTCGGCGTGCTGGTGCCGAGCCGGGACCACGCGAAGGCCGCTGCACCGACGACGGCGAGCGCGGCGATCGTCCACGGCAGCCACGCACGAGATGCTCGATGAGCCGACGCGACGACTACGGCTGGTGCCGATGGCAGCGGCGCCACCGACTTGTGATCCAGCGCGATGCGCGCTTCGCCCATGTCGCGCAATCGCGTTCGCTGATCGCGGTCGAGACATCGCGCGATCAGTTGCCGCACGGCCGGGGACAGATCCGCAGGCAGCGCCGCGAGATCGATGTCCTGCCTGAGCACCGCCGCCACCGCATCCGACACGCTTTCGCCCGTGAACAGACGACGTCCGGTCAGCATCTCGTAGAGCACGACGCCGAACGCCCACACATCCGTGCGCTTGTCGGCGGCGCGCCCGCGTGCCTGCTCCGGGCTCATGTACGGCGCCGTCCCGAGAATGATTCCCTGCTGCGTCATCGTCGGACTCAGCATCGTCGGCGAGTTCGAGAGCGGCGAGCCCGCACCCGCGTCCTGTCCGCTGGCCGGGTCGAAGGCCTTTGCAAGTCCGAAGTCCAGCACCTTCACGGTGCCGTCATCGCGGACCTTGATGTTGGCGGGCTTCAGATCGCGATGAATGATGCCGGCCTCGTGCGCCGCTTCGAGCGCGTCGGCGAGTTGCCGCGCGATGGCCAGCGCGTCGCTCAGAGGCAGCGGATTCGCCGGGGCCGGCCCCGACAGCATCGCGTCGACAGTGCGGCCGGGCACGAACTCCATCACGAGCGCATGGATCTCCGTCGAGTCCTCGACACCGTAGATCTGCGCGATGTTCGGATGGTTGAGCGCCGCCAGGTGCTTCGCTTCGCGCGAGAACCGCGACAGCCGCTCGGGATCGCGCGCGAAGGCTTCCGGGAGGATCTTCAGCGCGACGTCACGATCGAGCTTGATGTCGCGCGCGCGGTAGACCTCGCCCATGCCACCGGCGCCGATGGGATTGAGGATTTCGTACTGACCCAGTCGTGTGCCGGGATTCAGCGGCATGAGGGAGGTAGACGCACGGGCGCGGCGATTCTAGCAGGGCAGCCGGCACTCTGCTCGCGGAACTGCGCACGATGCATGCATGTCGAACACTCAATCCTGCCGAAGCGTACGGGTCGGGTCGAGCGGCGCGGGCCGCCGGAATCGAGCCGGCCGTCAGGCTGGCGGCGATGATGACAAACGCGCTCATCGCGTAGGCGATCGGATCGAGCACGTGAACGAGCTCGCTCATGGGGGCCGCGTCCGGCGTGGCCAGCAACACCGAGGCGAGGCCGGCCGCTGAACCGCCTCCGATCAGGAGTCCGACGCAGACGGGCCCGATCGACTGCGACATGACGAGCCACGGAGCCGGCGGAAGGAAGTTCACGTCCCGAACTTCGAACTTCAAACTTTGAAGTTTGAACTTCCCGCACCGCGGACGCGGTGCGGGGTGGTGGGCCCCCCAGGATTCGAACCTGGGACCAACCGGTTATGAGCCGGCAGCTCTCACCGCTGAGCTAGGGGCCCGTTCTGATCGCCAATCTGGAATCGGGGAATCGGTAATCGCCTATCGGCTTATCGGTAAAGGGTAATCGGGAAATCGCAATCGGGGAATCGTGTCGGAGAATCGCCGATTCCCAGATTCTCGATTCCCCGATGTGCCGATAAGCGATTGCCGATTCCCCGATTTCCGATTGTCGATTCAACCTACCGTCCCTCGAGGAACGGCTTCAGTCTCCGGCTCCGGCTCGGGTGCCGCAGTTTCCGCAGCGCCTTCGCCTCGATCTGCCGGATCCGCTCGCGCGTGACCGCGAAGCTCTGGCCGACTTCCTCGAGCGTGTGCTCGGACCCCTCGCCGACGCCGAAGCGCATTTTGATCACGCGCTCTTCACGCGGCGTGAGCGTCTTGAGGACGTTGTCGGTCTGCTCCTTGAGGTTGAGGTTGATGACGGCTTCCGACGGCGACACGACGTTCGTGTCGGGGATGAAGTCGCCCAGATGCGAATCTTCCTCCTCGCCGATCGGCGTCTCGAGCGAGATGGGCTCTTGCGCAATCTTCAAGACCTTCCGCACCTTCGAGACGGGGATGTCCATGCGCTGCGCGATTTCTTCCGACGTCGGCTCGCGACCGAGCTCCTGAACGAGCGCGCGTGACGTACGGATGAGCTTATTGATCGTCTCGATCATGTGGACCGGGATGCGGATCGTCCGCGCCTGGTCGGCAATCGCGCGCGTGATGGCCTGGCGGATCCACCACGTTGCGTACGTCGAGAACTTGTAGCCGCGGCGGTACTCGAACTTGTCGACTGCCTTCATCAGGCCGATGTTGCCTTCCTGGATCAGGTCGAGGAACTGCAGGCCGCGGTTCGTGTACTTCTTCGCGATCGAGACGACGAGGCGGAGGTTGGCTTCGACGAGCTCCTTCTTCGCCTGCTCGGCCTGCGCTTCGCCTTCGAGGATCGTCCGGAGCGTGGCCGTCAGCTCTTCGGTCGGCTGCTCGAGCTTCCGCGCCATCTCCGCAATTTCCCTGCGGATGTCCATCCGGTGCTTGTTCAGCAGCTTCTTCTCGTCGTCGCGCAGCTTGCGCTTCGTCTTCGCGTTGAGCTTCTGATCGATGAGCCGGACGTCGCGCTGCTTGGCCTGCACGTCCTCGACGGCGATCTTCATGCCGTCGATCAGCCGGCGCTTGACCATCTCGGTGAACTCGATCTTCCGGATCGCGCGCGAGAGCTCGATCTTGGCGCGGCCCACGCGCCACTTCGCGCGCATGAACTTCCGCTTCTCGGACTTCTGCACGTCCGCGTACTTCTCCTCGAGCTTCTGGACGCCTTCGAGCGCGAGCTTGACGCGGTCAATCGACTTGAGGAAGTCGCGCTGCCGCGCCGCGATCTTCTCGTCCGTGATCTCTTCCTCGACGAAGATGATCAGCTCGCGCACGGTCCGCTCACCGCGCTTGAGCTGCTCGCCGAGCTCGATGACGTCCGAGGTGATTTTCGGGGTGCGCGAGATCGACTTGATCACCGCCAGCTTGCCCTGTTCGATCCGCTTGGCAATCGCCACTTCACCTTCGCGCGTGAGCAACGGCACGGTGCCCATCTCGCGCAGGTACATGCGGACCGGGTCGTTCGTCTTGTCGAGCGCGCCGGGCGTCAGATCGAGATCGACCTCGTCGCCAGCCTCGCCCTGCAGCTTGTCGTCCCGATAGCTCTTCTCGGAGTCGACGACCTCGATGCCGGCACTGCCGAACGTGCTGAACAGGTCGTCGAGCTCCTCGGACGACGTGATGTCGGCCGGGAGGAGCTCGTTCACCTCGTCATAGAGGAGGTAGCCCTTCTCCTTGCCGATCGTGATGAGCTGCTTGATCTCGTCGTACTTCTCTTCAATGGACAATGCCGTGACTCCAAAAGTTAACAACTGTCGACTATCGATAATCGGCCCCAGGCCCGTCGAGAAGCTGTTCAAGCTTTCTCGAAAGCACCTGCTTTCGCTCCCACAGCACCGCGAGCATGCGGTGCTCGTCCGGCCCCGTCCCCTGCAGCCGGTCGATCTCGTCCTGCACCGCCGCCCGCTCGCGGTGGTAGCGCACCCGCTTCAGCGCGTTCACGCACTCGACCGGCGGCGCCGAGCCGTCCGTGTGCGCGGCCCGCTCGAGCAGGGCCGCCTCTCCCTCACTTAGACGCTCGCGAAGCAGGGTTGGCAACACGTCCGGCGGCATATCCGCCAGGCTGGCTGCCAGCTTGAAGACCGGTCCCGTGACCAGGCCTTCCACATCCGCGTCGTCGAGCTGCGCGACGGCGGCCAATCCTTCGACCGGCCGGTGCACCAGCGCCCACATCAATCCCTGTTCGGCCGGCCGGACCCGCACGGTGGGCGGGACCGCGATCGCCGGGGCCTCGGTCTTTCTCTGAGCCGCCGCCTTCTTGATTTCATCCCGGATGACCGCCTCGGTCACCCTCGCCTTGTGGGCGAGGCGGTCGGCAAACTGATCCCGCGCCGCAGCGTCCGGAATCGTCGCGGCGACGCGCAACATCGCGTCCAGGAATGACTTCCGGCTGTCGGCCCGGCCCAAATCCAGTCGCTCCGCCGCCCGGTCGAGCAGGAAATCCAGATATTGCCGCGAGCTCTTGAGGCGCTCGACATACGCCTGGCCGCCATTCTTCCGGATGAACTCGTCGGGGTCCATCTTGGCCGGGAGCAATGCGATGTTGATCTGAAATCCCTCGGTCACCAGTAGCTCAGAGGAGCGCGCGGCCGCCTCCTGGCCGGCGACATCCGGATCCAAACTCAGGACGACTTTAGAAGTAAATCGTTTCAGGGTCCGGGCCTGGGCTGGGGTCAGGGCCGTCCCACTGAGGGCGACCACCGGCTGAACCCCTGCCTGCCAGACCTGAGCCAGATCGAAGTAGCCCTCGACCAAGACACAGTAATTGTGCTTCCGTACGGCCCCTTTCGTCACGTCCAGCCCGTACAAAGTGCGGCCCTTCGTATACAGGGGCGTCTCGGGTGAATTGAGATACTTGGGAACCTGGCTCGGCTCCAGGGCCCGGCCGCCGAACGCCACGACCGCACCGCTGTCGCGCGAAATAGGAATCATCAGGCGATTCCGGAATCGATCGACCAGCCGGCCCTCACGGTCCATCACGAGCCCGCTCTTGACCTGCAAGCCCGGCGGCACCCGCTTGGATGCAAAGAGCGCCTGCAGGGTGTCGCGCCCGCCCGCCGGCGCGTAGCCGTACCGGAATGTCTGCAGGGTCTCCGCGGCGAGACCCCGGGATTCGAGCTCACGCCGCGCGCGGGCGCCGCCCGGTGTCGCGAGCTGCTCTTGATAGAACGCCACGGCCTGGTCGTGCAGCCCGACCAGCTCTTCCCGCTCTGCGGCGGCGGCACGGTCTTCCGGTCCGGTCTGTCCTTCGGGAATAGACATCCCGGCGCGCTGCGCGAGATACCGAATCGCTTCGGGGAACGCGACCTTCTGCGTGAGCTCGATGAACTTGACGACGTCACCGCCGGTGCCGCAGCCAAAGCACTTGAAGAAGCCTTTGTCGCGATTGACGTTGAACGACGGCGTCTTTTCCTGATGGAACGGACACAGCCCCTTCCACGTCGCGCCCGTCTTCTTCAAGGACGGGACGGAGTCGCTGATGACCTGGACGATGTCCGTCTGGGCCTTCAGGTCGTCGACGAAGTTTTGGGGGAATAGAGCCATTGATACTGACGCTGAATTGTAGATTTCAGGATTGGGAGACTGGGAGATTAAGGACGACTTTCGTCATCTCCAAATCTCCCAGTCGCCAAATCTCAGAATTCATGATCCTGCCTCGTCCTTAGTCCTTTAACTCGACAATCGTCGCTCCACCGCCGCCCTCATTGTCGGGTGCGGGCGCCACGCTTGCAACGAGTGGATGTGCCTTGAGGAACGCGCGCAGCCCGTCGCGCAGCCGCCCGGTTCCGTGGCCGTGCACGACGCGCAGGCGCTTCTCGTCATTAAGCAAGGCCTGATCCAGGAACTTCTCCGCGCGGGCGATGGCGTCATCGACCGTCGATCCAATCAGGACGAGTTCTCGCGTCGCTGATGGCAGTCCGGGACCTGGCGCGCCGGACTCTGCGCGCACGGAGCGCTCGGCTCGCCCGGACCCTTTGGACCCGGACGCCGCGGTGGCTCCGGCGATCCTCAGGCTCTCGATCTTGACGCGCATGCGCTTGCCGCGAATCTCAACGTCCACGTCATTGCCCGACACGCCTCGCACGATCCCTTCGGCGCCGAACGTTGTGACGAGCACGGTCTGTCCGATCGTGGCTTCGAGCAAACCGGGCGCGGCCTCGGCCGGGTGTTCGATCTCCAGCCGTTCCGCAATCGTGCCGAGGGCGGCACGTGCGTCCGCGCGCAAGCCGCCAACGTCGCCCGTCGACAGCCGCGGGGCCTGGCCGGCGCGACCGCCGGCGCGCTCGCCGAGCGCGTCGGCCTTCTGCTTCAACTGGCCGACGATGCGGTCGACTTCGACCCGCGCTTCGCGGAGCTTCTCGTTGACCCGGTCGTCAAGCCGCTTCTTCAGCACGGCCTCACGCTCCACGAGCCGGGCCTCGCGGTCGAGCAGGCGTTGACGTTCGGCGGCGATCGTCTGGCGCTCGCTCGAGGCGCGCGCGCGCTCCTGTTCGAGGCCGGCCATCTGTCGATCGACCATCGCCAGATGGGCCGCGAGCTGTGACTCACGCCCGGTGCGACGCGCGCGGGCGTCCGCGATGACGTGGGCTGGGATGCCGAGGCGCTCGGCGACCTCGAAGGCGAGGCTGCGGCCCGGCGCGCCGTAGAGCAGGCGATACGTCGGCGCAAACGTCTCGGGGGTGAAGCCAAACGCCGCGGTCGTGACGCCCTCCGTCGTGGACGCGTACGACTTCAACACGTCGTCGTGCGTCGTCGCGACGACGACCGCGCCGCGGCGGCGGAAGTGCTCGAGGATGGCGGTGCCGAGCGCGCCGCCCTCCGCCGGATCCGTGCCGCCGCCGACCTCGTCGAGCAGGACCAGCGCCGGCAAGTCCAGCGCGCGGTCGGTCGCGACGATGGTCGCGATGTGCGCCGAGAACGTGCTGAGGCTCGCCGCGATGGACTGCTCGTCGCCGATGTCCGCAAACACGGATCGGAACGGCGTGAACGCGCTGCCGTCATCGACGGGGATGAGCAGTCCGGCCTGCGCCATCAGCGCCAGCAGACCAACCGCCTTCAGCGCGACCGTTTTGCCGCCGGTGTTCGGGCCCGAGATGACGAGCGCCCGCACAGGCGGGACGATCAGAAGGTCGGAGGAAACGACGTGCTGCGGACGACCCGGGGCGTCGTCCGCGATCTCCCGCATCGCCGGAATCAGGAGCGGATGCCGGGCGCCCTTGAACTCGACGCGGCCGTCGGTGGTGAGCTTCGGCGCGACGCCGTCGACCCGGCGGGCGAGACGAGCCTTGGCGCCGGCTTCGTCCAAGTCGGCCGCGGCGTCGAGCGTCGCGAGCAGCTCATCGCCGCGCCGCCGGAACGCGTCGGTGAGCGCGAGGCGAATGCGGAAGACCTCCTCGCGTTCCTGCTCGGCGAGGGCGACGATCTCGTTGTTGACCTCGACCGTCGCGAGCGGCTCGAGGTACAGGCTGGCGCCGCTCGCCGAGCTGCCATGCACGATGCCGGGAATGGCCTGGCGGTGCTCGGCACGCACCACAATCACGTAGCGACCCTGCCGGTCGCTGATGATCTGGTCCTGCAAGTACTTCGCGGTGTCCCGGCCGCGGATCAAGCTGTCGAGCGACGCGCGCAGCCGCGCGCGGAGCGTGCGCAGCCGATCGCGGATGTCCTTGAGTGCGGGACTCGCGTCGTCGCGCACGTCGCCGGACTGATCGATGGCGCGGCGGATCGCCGCGACCTCCGCCTCGAACGATGCCGCACCGGCGGCAATCGCCGTGAGGCGCACGAATGAGCCGGCCTCGGCGGCGCCCGGCGCGCCGTGGGCGCGACGGATGGCGCCGGCCACGTCGCGGACCGAGTCGAGAAAGCGCGCGAGGCTGAGCAGCTGCAGCGCGTCGAGCGCGTGGCCCTCGACCTCGAGCGCCTCGAGCACGGCGGGGAAGTCTTCGGAGGCGTCGAGCGTCAGCGAGCCGCCCGCCTTGAGGAACGCGGCGGCCTCGACGGTGACCGCCAGGCGCACGGCAATCTCGCCGGGGTCTGGCGACGGCTCCAGAGCGAGGGCGCGCTCGCGCCCGAGCGGCGTTTGGGCTTCGCGACACAGCGCTTCACGAATGCGATCGAACTCGAGCGCACGGAGGGCGGCAAGCTGCATGACGGGTGCCCCGGGGCGCGGGGCAAACAGAGATTATCTCACGCGCTGTGGGTGATGGCACTGGCGACGGCCGCGGCGCCGAAGCCGTTGTCGATGTTCACGACCGCGACGCCGGTCGCACAGCTGTTCAACATCGCGAGGAGCGCCGCGAGGCCCCCGAAGCTGGCGCCGTACCCGACGCTCGTTGGCACGGCGACGACCGGAGCCCGCACGAGTCCGCCGATGACGCTCGGCAGGGCGCCTTCCATGCCCGCCACCACGATGATCACGCGTGCGGCGGCCAGACGCTGGTGCTCGGCGAGCAGACGGTGCAGGCCCGCCACGCCGACGTCGAACAGGCGCTCGACGTCGTTGCCCATGACCTCGGCGGACACGGCCGCTTCCTCCGCGACCGGCAGATCGGACGTGCCGGCCGCCGCCACCAGGATCGTGCCCGTTCCGCGCGGGAGGTCGGCGCGCCGCTCGATGATGCGCGCCTGGGCGTGGAAGCGGGCGTCTGGGACGCGCGCCATCACGGCGTCGAACGCTGCGGCGTCGGTGCGCGTCACGAGCAGGCTGTGGCCACGCCGTACGATCGCCTCGGCGATGCGGGCGATCTGATCCGGCGTCTTGCCCTGGCCGAAAATCACCTCCGGAAAGCCCTGGCGCGCGGCGCGACGGTGATCGACGCGCGCGAACCCGAGGTCCTCGTAGGCCCCCCCGGCGGCGAGCGCGTTGGCGCGCTGTTCCGCCTCGGCCGGATCGAGCCGGCCCGCGGCCACGGCGTCGAAGAGCGCGCGCAGTGTCTCGGCGGCGCTCGCGGGAGTCTCACGGTTCTTGGTCATGGCTTTTCGTTTGACTCCACCGAGATCGCATCTCTAAAATGCTCGTTCGTGCTCCACTCCAGGCGCCACATTCTATGACGCTCGACCTCGTCGGCGTGCCAGTGCTCGCCGCGTACTTCTTCGTCCTGACCATCCTCGGCGTCTACGGTTGGCATCGTTATTACATGGTGCTCCAGTACGTGAAGCACCGTGACCGGGTGCCCCGCCGGGCCGTGCCGCTCCCGGAGCACGCCTGGCCCGTGGTCACCGTGCAGCTGCCCATCTACAACGAGATGTACGTGGTCGATCGGCTGATCGACGCCGTCTGTGCGCTGGACTATCCCCTCGATCGGCTCGAGATTCAGGTGCTCGACGACTCGAGCGACGAGACGCGCGACATCGCCCGGCTCGCCGTGCGCCGCCAGAAGGCGCGCGGCTTCGACATCACCTACCTGCATCGCGAGGAGCGCGTCGGGTACAAGGCCGGGGCGCTCGCCGAAGGACTCGCCACGGCCCGTGGCGAGTTCGTGGCGATCTTCGACGCCGACTTCGTTCCGCCGGCGTCGTTCCTGCGCGAGACGCTGCCGCACTTCGAGCACGATCGCATCGCGCTCGTCCAGGCGCGGTGGGGCCACCTCAACCATGATTTCTCGTTGCTCACGCGGATCCAGGCGGTCCTGCTCGACGGCCACTTCGTGCTCGAGCACGGCGCCCGTCACCGGTCCGGCTGCTTCTTCAACTTCAACGGCACGGCGGGGATCTGGCGCCGCGTGGCGATCGAGGATGCCGGCGGCTGGCAGCACGACACGCTCACCGAGGACCTCGACCTGAGCTACCGCGCGCAGATGCGCGGCTGGCAATTCGTGTTCCTGCCAGGGCTCGTCGCGCCGGCCGAAGTGCCGGTGACGATGAATGCCTTCAAGTCGCAGCAGCACCGCTGGGCCAAAGGATCGATCCAGACCTGCCGCAAGCTGCTGCCGCTCATCCTGCAATCCGACCTGCCCGTGAAGGTGAAGGCGGAGGCGTTCTTCCACCTCACCGCGAACTTCAACTACGTCCTCATGATCGTGCTGTCGATGTTGATGCTGCCGGCGATGATCGTGCGCCACGACACGGGCTCGACGGAGATGCTGCTCATCGACGTGCCGCTGTTCATCGCGGCGACGCTCTCGGTCTTCAATTTCTATCTGCTGTCTCAGCGCGAAGCCTACCCGGACTGGCGCACGCGGGTCCGGTATCTGCCGGCCGTCATGGCCGTGGGCATCGGGTTGGCGGTGAACAACACGCGGGCGGTGATCGAGGGGCTCTTCGGCGAGGCCGGCGAGTTCACCCGGACGCCGAAGTACGGCATCGAAAGCGGTGAGGCCGCCGGGGCGCCCTGGCAGCACAAGAAATATCAGCAGTCGATGTCGGTCCAGCCGCTCATCGAGCTGGCGCTCGGCACGTATTTCACGGGCGCCGTGTTCTACGCGCTGACACGCGAGATCTACGCGACGCTGCCGTTCCTGGTGCTGTTCCAGTTCGGATTCCTCTACATGGGTCTCGGCTCGCTCGTCCAGCAGACGAGCAGCGACGACCTCCTGATCAAAGCCCCGCAGACGGCGTCCGGGAAGTAGCGCGCGCCGTGTCCACCGACACCAAAGCCAAGGGCGGCCTCGAGGACGTCGTCGCCGGCGAGTCGGCGATCTGCTACCTCGATGGCGAGCGTGGCGTGCTCGCGTACGAGGGCTACGACATTCACGATCTCGCCGACGCCGACCGTGGCGCGTCGTTCGAAGAAGTCTGCTTTCTGCTCTGGCACGGCCGGCTGCCGACCCGGGCCGAGCTGGGCGACCTGCGCACGCAGCTGGCCGCCGCGCGTATGTTGCCGGAGCCGGTCGTCCGCTTCATGCGGTCGCTGCCGACGGCCGACGGCATGGACGCGCTGCGGACCTTGACGTCGATCCTCGGGCACTACGATCCCGAGAACGCCGACCGGACGCCGCACGCGAACTATCGCAAGGCGGTCCGCCTCACGGGACAGCTTGCGGCGATCGTCGCGACGTGGGGCCGCATGGCGCACGGCGGCGGGCTCGTCGCGCCGGACCCGGCGCTCGGCCACGCCGCGAACTTCCTCTACATGCTCACGGGCCAGCGCCCGTCCGCGCTCGCCGCGCGCGCGTTCGACGTCTCGCTCGTGCTGCACGCGGACCACGAGCTGAATGCCTCGACGTTTGCCGCGCGGGTCGCGGCCGCGACCTTGACCGACATTCATTCGACGATCGTGGCGGCGATCGGCACGCTGAAGGGACCGCTCCACGGCGGCGCGAACGCCGACGTCATGCGCCTGCTGCTCGACATCGGGCAGGACGCCGGGCCCGATCGGGCCGAGCAGGTGGTGCGCGCGCGCCTGGCGCGCAAGGACAAGATTCCCGGCTTCGGGCACCGCGTGTACCGCACCGAGGACCCGCGCGCCACCCATCTGCGCCGGCTGTCGAAAGCGCTCGGTCAGAGTGCCGGCCAGCCGCAGTGGTTCGCGATGCAGGAGCGCATCGAGGCGCTCGTGAACGCCGAGAAGAAGCTCTACGCGAACGTCGATTTCTACTCCGCGTCGATGTTCCATGCGCTCGGCATTCCCCTCGATCTCTACACGCCGATCTTTGCCGTGAGCCGCATCTCCGGCTGGACCGCGCACGTCCTCGAGCAGTACGCCAACAATCGTCTCATTCGCCCCCGCACGGATTACATCGGACCGAAGTACCCACAGACGTTTCTTGCGATTGATCAGCGGTAGTCGTACCCGTCGAACCTGTCGTACCCGTCGTACCCGTCGTACCTGATAAGATCCTTTCGTACCCGATGGATCAGCGTTTCATTCGCAATTTCTCCGTCATCGCCCACATCGATCACGGCAAGTCGACACTGGCCGACCGGTTTCTGGAAATGACGGGCGCGCTGCAAGCGCGCGAGATGGAAGCGCAGGTCCTCGACAGCATGGACCTCGAGCGCGAGCGCGGCATCACGATCAAGGCGCACGCGGTGCGGCTGACGTATCGCGCCGACGACGGCCAGGACTACATCCTCAATCTCATCGACACGCCCGGTCACGTCGACTTCTCGTACGAAGTCACGCGCTCGCTTGCGGCGTGTGAAGGCTGCCTGCTGCTCGTCGACGCCTCGCAGGGCGTCGAAGCGCAGACGCTGGCCAACGCCTATCTCGCCGTCGAGAACAACCTCGAGATCATTCCGGTCATCAACAAGATCGACTTGCCGGGCGCGCAGCCCGAGGAGTCGCGACGGCAAATCGAGGAGATCATCGGTCTCGACGCGAGCGGGGCCATCCTCGCCAGCGGCAAGGACGGGCAGGGCGTCCACGAGATCCTCGAGGCCATCGTGCACCGGCTGCCGCCCCCGAAAGGGCAGCCCGATGCGCCGCTCAAGGCCCTGATCTTCGACTCCTGGTACGACGCCTATCGCGGCGTCGTCATTCTGACCCGCGTCATCGATGGCGTGATGCGTGTCGGCCAGAAGATCCGCCTGATGGCCACCGGCCAGGATCTCGAGATCGAGCAGTTGGGGGTCTTCTCCCCGAAGCCGGTGCCGATCGCCGAGCTCGGCGTCGGCGAAGCCGGGTTCATGACGGCGAACATCAAGAACGTTGCCGATGCGCGGGTGGGCGACACGATCACGGAGACCGCCCGGCCGACCTCGGAGCCGTTTCCCGGCTTCAAGACCCTGAAGCCGATGGTCTTCGCGGGTCTGTATCCCGTCGAAGGATCGAAGTACGCCGAGCTGCGCGAGGCGCTCGAGAAGCTGCGCCTCAACGACGCCTCGTTCTTCTTCGAGCCCGAGACGTCGGCCGCGCTCGGGTTCGGGTTCCGCTGCGGCTTCCTCGGCTTGCTCCACATGGAGATTGTCCAGGAGCGGCTGGAGCGCGAGTTCGATCAGGACCTGATCACCACCGCCCCGGGCGTCCTCTATCGCGTGACGACGACCGATGGTCAGGTGGCGGAGATCGACAGTCCCTCCAAGCTGCCGGACCCGGGCCGCATCAAGATCATCGAGGAGCCGATCATCACCGCGATGATTCTCACGCCCTCCGAGCACGTGGGCGGCGTGCTCGAGCTGTGCCAGGAAAAGCGCGGTGTCCAGAAAGGTCTGGAGTACGTCTCCAGCGGACGCGTGCTCATTACCTACGAGCTGCCATTCAACGAGGTCGTGCTCGACTTCTACGATCGGCTGAAGACGATCTCGCGCGGCTACGCGTCGCTCGACTACCACGTGACGGGTTACAAGGAATCGCCGCTGGTCAAGCTCGACATTCTGGTCAACGAGGAGCCCGTGGACGCGCTCTCGGTGATCGTCCACGAGGAGAACGCCTACCTGCGCGGCCGGGCGCTCGCCTCCAAGATGCGCGAGCTGATCCCGCGGCAGATGTTCGAAGTCGCGATTCAGGCCGCCATCGGCAGCCGCGTCGTCGCGCGCGAGACCGTCCGCGCGATGCGCAAGAACGTGCTCGCGAAGTGCTACGGCGGCGACATCTCGCGCAAACGCAAGCTGCTCGAGAAGCAGAAGGAAGGCAAGAAGCGCATGAAGCGCGTCGGCCGCGTCGAGATTCCACAAGAGGCGTTCTTGGCGGTCCTGAAGGTTGGGACGGAGCAGTGAAGAAATCCATCGTCCGTGAGTACGCCGAGTCCCTGATCATCGCCGTGATCCTCGCGCTGTTCGTGCGCACGTGGGTCTTCCAGGCGTTCAAGATCCCGACCGGGTCGATGAAGCCCAATCTTCTTGTGGGCGATCACCTGATCGTGAACCGGATGATCTTCGCGCCGACCGTGACGTCGCTCGAGCGCGCGATCCTGCCCGGACGCGCCATCCGGCGCGGCGACGTCGTCGTGTTCAAGTTTCCCAAGGATCCCGAGCGGGACTTCATCAAGCGCGTCATCGGGCTGCCGGGCGACGAGCTCGCGATGCGCCGCAAGAAGCTGCACATCAACGGGCAGCCGCTCGACGACGTGTGGGCGCACTACAACGAGCCCGCGTCGGCCGACGGCCAGCCGCGCGGCGACAGCCGCCTGGAGGAGTACGGACCGGTGACCGTGCCCCCCGGCCAGTACTTCATGATGGGTGACAATCGCGACGACTCCGAGGACAGCCGCTATTGGGGCTTCATGCCGGAGAACTACGTCAAAGGCGAGGCGCTCTTCATCTACTTCTCGGCGCCCGAAGTCAGCACGGGCTGGCTGCCCGGCGTGCAGTGGGATCGATTGCTCAAACGCGTGCGGTAACGCGAAGCCTCAGGTCAGCTTGGCGAGCGTCTCGCTCGCGGCGGTGCGCATCGCCGGGTCCGCGCTTTGGGCCAGCGCTTCGAGTGCGCGGCGGGCCTCGGCCGTTCCTAAGCGTCCGAGCATCATGGCGATCAGCTTGGCGAGGTGCTGCGGCTGGGCCTCGGCCTCCCCCTTGGGGTGGAGGTTGGGGGGGCCGAGGACTTGCGCGGCCTGCTGCATCATCTCGAAGACACCTGCGGCCTGGTAGGCGCGGCCCAGGCTCTCACCGCACTCGGCCTGCGCGGCTTGGACGTTTGCCTTCACGCGATCCACGAACGCGGCGTCCTTCAGGCTGCCGATGTTCGCCATGACGTTGAACATCGCGCCCTGAACACCGCCCATCAATAACTGCATAGCGACGGCGAGATCGCTCTTCGCCGACGGATTCCCGAACTCGGCGACGGTTCTCCCGGCCGTAATAGCCCGCGCGCACTCTTGCAGCGTCTCGACCGGTACGGTGGTCGCCGCCTCCATGCCTCGCTGAATCGCGTTGGTTCGCGCGGCCTTTTCCTCCGGAGTCTCTTTCGGCAGACGAAACGCAGCCACGACTTGGTCGTACGCACCCGCGTCGCGATCCACCAACTCCACCAGGGACTGCCGATGCTTCAGCAACGTCGCCCGCGCCTCGTCGAGTGCGGCGCGTTCTTCAGGCGTGCCGGTCTTCGTCTTTGGGAGTCCCGCGACCATCGCCAGCAGCGATGCCCCGACGGCACCCGCCAGGGCAGCCGCGGAACCGCCGCCCGGCGTTGGATCCGGCGACGCGAAGGCATCGAGGAGATCGGTGACTTTCTTGTCAATCAGCAAGGGCGAGCTCCTTCACTTGGAGACTTCGAGATTGTGGGATTTGGAGATTCAGAATCTCCCAATCTCCCAATCCCCCAATCTCCCAATCCCCGAATTCAAGCCTGGTAGACCACGTGCCCCTTCTTGAACACTGCGACGATCGGTGACGCGTTGACGCGCAGCAGGTTGATCGCGGGGCCGTTGATGACGACGGCGTCGAACTGCTTGCCGGGTTCGAGGCTGCCGAGCCGATCGTGCCGATCGACCGAGGCGGCGCCGTTGATCGTGGCCGCCACGAGCGCCTCTTCGAACGTCATCCCCATCCCGAAGCAGGCGAGCGTCATCGCAAACGGCATCGACGGCGAGAAGCCTCCACCGGGATTGACGTCGGTCGCGAGCGCGACGGGCACGCCGGCCGCGATGAGATCGCGCGCGGGCGCGAAGCGGCCGAGCTTCAGAAAAAACGCCGCGCACGGCAGCAGCGTGGCGACGACGCCGGCGGACGCGAGGGCGGCGATGCCGTCGGCCTGCACCTGGACGAGATGGTCCGCCGAGCCCGCCGACACCTGGGCGGCGACGAGCGCGCCGCCGCTCGACGCCAGCTCGTCGGCATGGATGCGCGGCTTGAGTCCGGCCCGGCGCCCCGCCTCGAGGATGGCGATGGATTCGTCGGGTGTGAAGAACCCGCGGTCGCAGAACACGTCGCACCATTCGGCGAACGGCGCGGCCTGCGGAATCATCTCGTCGATGACGAGGCGCACGTAGTCGGCCTGACGGCCGCGATACTCGGGTGGAACTTCGTGGGCGCCCATGAACGTCGGCACCAGCTCCATGGGCTGATGCGCGTTCAGGAGGCGCATCACGCGCAGCATGCGGAGCTCGGTCGCGGTGTCGAGGCCGTATCCGCTCTTGGCCTCGCAGGTGGTCGTGCCCGAGGCCAGCATCTCCTGAAGGCGCGCGCTGGTCGCCTGCGCGAGCGCGTCCTCCGACGCCTGCCGGGTGGCCTTCACCGTGGACAGAATCCCTCCACCGGCCGCGGCGATGTCCGCGTACGTGGCGCCGCCGAGGCGGCGTCGCAGCTCCTCACGCCGATCGCCCGCAAACACCACGTGCGTATGCGCGTCCACGAAGCCCGGCACCATCGATTTGCCCCGGCCGTCCACGATCCGCGTGGTCGGGCCGATGGAGACCGCGGCGCGAACATCCATGGTGGAGCCCGCCGCGATCACCGTGGCGCCCGCGCACGCGACCGCGGCGTCGGCGATCGGCGCGGCGTCGGCTTGCGCCCGGCCCTTCCGCGGACCGGGTCCGGCGATCGTGTAGAGCTGGTCGAGATGTTCGATGAGCAGTGTGGCGGCCGGAGGCATCGAGGACTGACGATGATAAGGCAGTTTCTGGCTTCTGGCTTTTGGCTTTATCCCATGCCTAATCGCCTTCTAACCACCAACTCCGTCACGCCCGCGACGACGACGGTCTTCTCGCGATGTGTGTCGCCGGCGAGGAGGCTGACCGCGCGCCGCGGGACGCCCAGGGCCGTCGAGAGCAGCTCGAGCACCGCGTCGTTGGCGGCGCCGTCGACCGGCGGGGCCGTGACGCGAACGATCAAGCGGCCGTCGCGCACGCCCGCGAGCGCCGATCGCGACGCGCGCGGGATGACGCGCACGAGCAGGCGAACGCCGCCGGTGCCCGGCGAGATCGCGAGCCGTTCGTCACTCATGGTGCCGGCGGGGGCGGTACACGGCGGCCGAAAATCGCGGTGCCGACGCGGACCAGGGTCGCGCCTTCTTCGATCGCGACTTCGAAATCCTGACTCATGCCCATCGACAGCTCGACGAGGCGATCCGCCGGCAATCCGTTGGCGACGAGACGATCGCGCAGCTCGCGCAGTTGCCGGAACCACGGGCGCGAGTCTTCCGGGTGGGTGGGGAAGGGCGGCACCGTCATCAACCCGCGGCAGTCGACGGCGCGCGCCTCGAGGGCCGCGCGGACGAGATCGGCCACGGCGCCTTCGTCGGCACCGTGCTTGGTCGCTTCGTGCGCCAGGTCGACCTGGACAAGAATGCGCGGACGCGTCCCCGCCTCGTTCGCCGCGTCATCGACCTTCGTCAGCAGATCGAGCCGATCGATCGACTCGATCCAGCCGAACGTCGCCGCGGCCTTGCGCGCTTTGTTCGATTGCAGGTGTCCGATGAGGTGCCACTCGAGCGAGAGATCGCTAAGCGTCTCGGCCTTCGCGAGCCCTTCTTGAACCTTATTCTCGCCGAAGCTCTGCTGGCCGGCCGCTACGGCGGCGCGCACGAGGTCTGCGCCAAATGTCTTGGAGACGGCGACGAGCCGAATCGCGCCCGCCGCGCGTCCACTGCGGGCGGCCGCCGTCGCGATGCGCTCCCGGACGGCTTCGATGTTCGCGGCAACGTCAGCCGCGGCGGACGGCATGCCTACTTCTTGATCTGCAGCAGGATCGCCTTCGCGGTCTCAGCGTCCTTGCCCTTCGGATCGACCTTCAGGTACTCCTCGAAGGACTTGACCGCCTCAGCATTCTTGCCGGCGCTCAGCTGGGCCATCCCCAGCTGGTAGAACGCTGCCGAGTTCTTGGGGTCGAGCTCGCTCGCCTTCTTGAAGGCGGCCTCCGCCTCCGCGGTTTTTCCGGCGTTCCACAACACGACGCCCTCGTTGTACACCGCGGCCGGATCCTGGATCCCGCCCGCCGATGTGGTCAGTTCCTTGGCCTTCGCGGACATCTTGAGGGCGTCGTCGAACTTCTGCTGCGCGTTGTAAATCGACGCGAGCGCGTTGTACGCGTCAACGGTCTTCTCGTCGAATTCGATGGCCTCTTTGAAGTACTTCTCGGCGTTCACGAGGTCGTCTTTCTTCATGTAGACCTCGCCGAGCTTGGCGGAGCAGGCGGCGCACTTCGGCAGTTCCTTGGCGACGGCATCCAGTTTGACGATGGCGTCGTCGAACTTGCCGGCCACGATGTCGTCATTGGCCGCCTTGAACTTGGTCTGCAGCTCGGCGGCCCGCTTGTTCCGTTCGTCGGCTTCCTTCTTGCTCGACGCGACCGGAGAGGTGCCTGGCGCCATCGGCATCAACGTGATATCACCGATGTCGCTGACGACGCCCGGCAGCAGGCTCAGGGGCTCCTTCGTCTTGAAGAGCGTGTTGGCCTTCGTGATCACGACTTCCCACTTGCCGAACGTCAGCCCGCCCACCTGGAAGCGGCCATCGCTGTCGCTGGTGGCGCCCTTGGGCTCCAGCTTGGGGTTGCTCACGCACGTGGCGACGACTTCGGCTTCGGACACGGGGCGCCGCTGCTGATTCATCACGCGTCCCTTGATCGCTTGTGCCAGGGCAGGCACGGCGACGGCCAACATCAACAAGGCCATGACACCTGTAACGACCCGGCGAATAGTCAGCTTCGTGGACATGGATTCCTCCTCGGCGCCCCCCAAGTGTACACCTGCTCCGGCGGACCGAAGAGACTGGCCTCGGGACAGTTACGCCGTCCCAATGAAGCGTTCAACGGCGGCCAGGTCCTGCGTGACCGGGGCGGGCGGCAACGACGCCAGGAACCGCCGGCCGTACTGCATGCGGGTCAGCCGCGGATCGAGCACCGCGAGCACGCCCCGATCGGTGCGAGTCCGAATCAGCCGGCCGAGGCCCTGGAGCAACGTGAGCGTGGCGAGCGGCACCTGATAGTCGTGGAATGGCTGGCCGCCACGCGCCTGAATGGCCGCGATTCGCGCCGCGACCAGCGGATCGCCCGGTGACGCAAACGGCAGGCGATCGATGATCACGCAGCTGAGCGCCTCGCCGGCGACGTCGACGCCCTGCCAGAAACTGGAGGTCGCGAACAGGACGGCGTTCGGCGTCGCGCGGAAATCGCGGAGCAGCGCGGTGCGCGGCGCGGTGCCCTGGACGAGCAGCGGCCAGTCGACGTGCGACGCGATGCTGCCGTACACCTCGTGGAGCGCCGCGTACGACGTGAACAGGACGAACGCGCGGCCGCGCGTTCGCGCGAGCAGTTCCGCGATCGCGCCGGCGGCCGCGCGGTTGAACGCCGGCGTTCGCGGGTCGGGCATGTCGGGCGGGAGATACAGCACCGCCTGGGTGCCGTAGTCGAATTCCGACGGCAGCCGGAGCGTCGTCGCCCCGGAGACGCCGAGCCTGCCGATGACGTACTCGAACGACGCGTCGACGGTCATCGTTGCGGACGTGAGGACGGTCGCCTCGCGGCCCGTGAGCACGGAATCGCGGACGATCGCGGCGACGTCGATCGGCGCGGCGCGCAACGAGACGTTCCGTCCGCGCGCCTCGATGAAATGCACGAACGCGGGGTCGTCCGCGGCGAGCAGCACCCCGACATCGGCGCTGATGTCGGTGGCGCGCGCCGCGATCGCGACGAGCTCCTCCGAGGCGTCGGGCTCCAGGCCAATCGCTCCGGCGAGCCGATCGAGCGCTTCGCGTAACGCCGCGCCCTGGTCGGCCAGACGCTCGGCGGCCTCCGGCGTGAGCATCGCGCGATCGCCCGCGCCGCCGCGCCGCAGCTCGAGTCTCGCGAGGTCGAACAAGCGCCGCGCCCGGTCCTGGATGTCGTTCGTCGTGAGCGTCATCGCGACCGCCGCGCTCCCGCGATCGGCCGGCACGGTGGCCACCGCCTGCGACGTGTCTCGCGCCAGCTCGTCGATCCGACGCGCGCTGATCGCGACGCCGAAGTACTGCGTGACGACGTCCTCGAGCTGGTGCGCCTCGTCGATGATCGCGGCGGCGCACGCGGGGATCACTTCACCGAACGGCCCTTGCCGCACCGACGCATCGGCGCAGAGCAGATGGTGGTTGACGATCACGAGATCGGACTCGGCGGCGCGATCGCGCATGCGCGTGATGAAGCAGTCCCCGTATTGCGGGCACTCGCGGCCGAGGCATTGGTCGCTCGTGGCCGAGAGCTCCGTCCACAGCGCCAGGTCGTCCGGGAGATCTTCGAGCTCGGCGCGATCGCCCGTCTCCGTCACGCCCGCCCAGTCCTTGACGCGGTCGAGCCACCCGCGCTCGGGGGCCGTCAGACCGGCCTCGGCTTCCAGCAATCGTTCGAAGCGATGGCGACAGAGATAGTTGGAGCGGCCCTTCATGTACGCGCTGCGGATGGGTTGACCGAGCGCCTGCGCGAGGGCGGGCACGTCTTTGTAGAAGATTTGATCTTGCAGTGTCTTCGTGCCGGTCGAAATCAAGACGCGCTTGCCGGAGAGCACCGCGGGCACGAGATACGCGAGCGTCTTGCCTGTGCCAGTGCCGGCCTCGGCGACCAGCGTGCCTCCGCGGGTGAGGACCTCGGCCACGCTCTCGGCGAGCCGGCGCTGGCCCGGGCGTGGCTCGAATCCGTCAAACGCGCGCGCCAGCGGTCCGTCGTCTTCGAAGACCTGCGCGACGCGATCGACGAGCGGTTCGGATTTCATGTCACGCGTGCGCGAGCTCCGGGTACAGCGGGAAGTTCCGGCAGACGCCTTCGACGTCAGCCTTGACCGCGCGCGCCACGCCTTCGTCGTCGGGCGCCGCGAGCACGCGGGCGATGAGAGCGGCGATCGTGTCCATGTCCGGCTCGCGCAGTCCACGCGTGGTGACGGCCGGCGTGCCGATGCGAATGCCGCTCGCGGTCATCGGCGGGTTCTTGTCGAACGGGATGGCATTCTTGTTCACGGTGATGCCGGCACGGCCGAGCGCCGCCTCGGCGGCCTTGCCCGTGATGCCGCGCGAGAACACGTCGACGAGCATGAGGTGGTTGTCGGTCCCGCCGCTCACGAGCCGGAAGCCGGCGCCCGCAAGTCCAGACGCGAGCCGCGCGGCGTTTTTGACGACCTGCTGCTGATAGCTCTTGAAGGCTGGAGTGAGGGCGTCCTTGAGGCAGACGGCCTTGGCCGCGATGATGTGCATCAACGGGCCGCCCTGCACGCCCGGAAACGTCGCGCGGTCGATGTCCTTGGCAAACTGCGCCCGGCACAACACCATCCCGCCACGCGGCCCGCGAAGCGTCTTGTGCGTGGTCGTCGTCACGAAATCCGAGTGCGGCACCGGGCTCGGGTGGACACCGGTGGCCACAAGACCGGCGATGTGCGCCATGTCGGTCATGACGAGCGCGCCGACTTCGTTCGCGATCTGTCGAACGCGCGCGAAGTCGAAGATCCGCGGATAGGCGCTGGCGCCGACCACGATCATCTTCGGCGTGTGCTGGTGCGCGAGCTTCGACAGTTCGTCGTAGTCCAGCCGCTCGTCATCGGGTCGCACGCCGTACGGCACGATGTTGAAGTATTTCCCCGAGAAGTTCAGCGGATGGCCGTGCGTCAGGTGTCCGCCATGCGCGAGGTTCATGCCGAGAATCGTGTCGCCGGGCTTGAGCATCGCGACGTACACCGACATGTTGGCCTGCGCGCCGGAGTGGGGCTGCACGTTGGCATGCTCCGCGCCAAACAACTGCTTGGCCCGATCGATCGCGAGCGATTCGGCGATGTCGACGAACTCGCACCCGCCGTAGTACCGCTTGCCCGGGTAGCCCTCGGCGTACTTGTTCGTCATGACGCAGCCCGCGGCTTCGAGCACGGCCGGGCTGACGAAGTTCTCGGAGGCAATGAGCTCGAGGCCCTCTTCCTGGCGGCGAAGCTCGTGCTCGATGGCGGCGAAAATTTCAGGGTCGGCGGTGGCGAGATGCGTCATCGGCAAGGGTCGTCTCAGTTTTGGGGTTCGAGGCCCCGGATTTTGTCGAGCCGTTGCTGGTGTCGTCCCCCGGCAAACGGGGTGTCCAGAAAAACGTTGACGATGCGCCGGGCGACGTCGGCCGGCGTCACGCGCGCACCGAGCGCCAGCACGTTCGCGTCGTTGTGCTCGCGGCTCAACTTGGCGGAGATTTCGTCGGAGACGGGCACGGCGCGGATGCCAGCCACCTTGTTGGCGGCAATCGCCATGCCGAGTCCGGATCCGCAAAGCAGGATGCCGCGGTCGCATCCGCCGTCGGCGACGGCTTCGGCGACTTTGGCCGCGAAGTCCGGGTAGTCCACCGAGTCGGTAGACGACGTACCGAAGTCGACGGCATCGACGCCGCGCTCGGCCAGCAGCCGCTTGACGTCGTTTTTCAAAGCAACGCCAGCGTGGTCGGCGCCAAGCGCGATTCGCATCGCAAGAGTATAATCCGCGGCCCGTGTCCACCGTCACGATCTCGCCGCGAGGCGCCGAGCGTCTTCGCGCCGGTCATCCCTGGATCTACCGATCCGACATCGCGAAGACGGACGCCCAGGCGGGCGATCTCGTCCGCGTCATCTCCGATCGCAAGCGGCTTTTTGGCTGGGGATTCTGGAGCAGCGAGTCGCAGATCGCGCTGCGGGTGATTCAGGGACCGCCGGCCGGCCCATCGCCCGCCGTCGACGACGGCCGTGCGCTCATCGGCGAACGATTGCGGGCCGCCATCGCGTATCGCGGGACGCTGGCCATCGACGCCACGGCCTGGCGCGTCGTCAACGCCGAGGCGGACTGCCTGCCCGGGCTGATCGTCGATCGGTACGGAGACGTGCTCGTGATCCAGACGCTCTGCCAAGCCACCGACCGACGGCTCGCGATGATCGTCGAGCTGCTGGTCGAACAGCTGGCGCCGCGCGGCATCCTGGCGCGAAACGATCCGAAGGTGCGCCGCCTCGAGGGCCTCGAGGAGCGCGTCGAGGTGGTCGCCGGCGACGTCCCTGACCGTATCGAGATCCGCGAGGCGAAGATTCGCCACGAGGTCGACCTGCGTCAGGGCCAGAAGACCGGCCTGTTCCTCGATCAACGCGAGAACCACGCCGCGGCCGCGCGCTACACGCGAGGCCGGGCGCTCGACGCGTTCACGTATCAAGGCGGCTTTGCCTTGCAGATGGCGGCAACGGCCGATCGGGTGCTCGCCCTCGATAGCTCCGGACCCGCCATTGCCGCCGTCCGTGCCGGGGCCGATCGGAACGGCCTGGCCAACGTCGAGGCGCGCGAGGTCAACGTCTTCGACGAGCTGCGCGAGCTCGAGGTCAGCGGCGCGCGATTCGACACGATTGTGCTCGACCCCCCGGCGTTTGCGAAGAACAAGGCCGCGGTCGAGCGCGCCCTCGCCGGATACAAGGAAATCAACCTGCGCGCGATCAAGCTGCTCAATCTCGGCGGGCACCTGATGACGTGCAGTTGCTCGTACAACGTGGACGAAGCCCTGTTTTCAGAGGTGATCGAGGCTGCGGCGGTGGATGCCCGGGCGACCTTGGCGCTGGTGGAGAAGCGGATGCAGGCGGGAGATCATCCCTTGCTTCTCGGAATACCCGAGACGCATTACCTGAAGTGTCTGGTGCTCCGAAAGGTCGCCTGACGCTCCTGACCCGGAGCTGTCCGTTCTGCAGTGACGCCGCGCGATTCGGTTCAGTGCCCGAAGATGCGCCTCGGGGCCCTCTCGCTGATGGTCTGGCGACAATCTTGCACTAAGATGACGGATAGTATTTCGGCACCATTCTGGGACGTTGACGTACGCGTCCTGTAACTCGAGAGAGGGAGCATGACACGAAGACTTTTGTCGGCGTTGGCGCTGGTAATGATCGTCAGCACGCCTGCGTTTGCGCAGCTGAAGGGCGGCCTGCGCGCCGGAGTGAGCGGTGGCCCGACACAGTTCGTGCTCGGAGGCCACGTTGAAACCGCGGAAATCGTCGAACGCCTGACGTTCCGTCCGAGCGTGGATCTCGGCGTCGGTAACGGTGGAACCATTGTTGGCCTCAACATCGAGTTCGCCTACTGGCTGCCCGCCAAGACCGACCCGTGGAAGTTCTACCTTGGTGCCGGCCCCGCGGCGAACATCGTGCACGCCGCCGGCTTTACGGATGTCTTTGGCGGCTTCAACCTTCTGGGCGGCGTGCAGCACACGAGTGGGCTGTTCGTCGAAATGAAGGGTGGGATCGCCGACAGTCCGGATTTCAAGTTCTTGGTCGGGTACCAGTTCAGACCTCGGTAAGCGCTGGATGCTGCGTGCTGGGTGCTCTCGGCGTCTCTGACGCCCGTAGCACTCGGCACGCAGCACTCGGCACCCAAGCGCGTTAGCCCTCCCGACTGCGGGCGCGGTATATTCGCCTCAGCGCCCAATGTCTCGTCCCTCTTACTCACCGCTGACGGCCGCCGATTTCGAGCTCGCGTTTCCCAACTCACGCAAGGTCGTCGTGCCAGGACCGCAAGGCGTCCGGGTGCCGACGCGCGAGATCGGGTTGTCCGACGGCACGTCGTTGCAGGTGTACGACACGAGCGGGCCGCGCGACGTCGACGTGCACGTGGGATTGCCGGCCGTGCGCGAACGCTGGATTCGCGCGCGGGGCGACGTCGAGGCGGTTCGGAGCGGTACGCGACGGGCCGTGCTCCGCGCCACGCCCGGACGATCCGTCACGCAGCTGCACTACGCGCGGCGGGGCGAGACGACGCCGGAGATGGAGTTCGTTGCGGTGCGCGAAGGGTTGCCCTCCGAGTTCGTTCGCAGTGAGGTCGCCCGCGGCCGCGCGATTATCCCCGCCAACATCAATCACGCCGAGCTCGAGCCGATGATCATCGGCCGCAACTTCCTCGTGAAGATCAACGCCAACATCGGCAACTCCGTCGTCTCCTCGTCGATCGAGGAGGAGGTTGAGAAGCTGCGCTGGTCGACGCTGTGGGGCGCCGACACGGTGATGGATCTGTCGACGGGCAAGAACATCCACGAGACGCGCGAGTGGATCCTGCGCAACG
>Ga0137427_10000194_pt1 | contig 33940 bp, 30 predicted proteins | sample EasRivERMZT700_2_FD_102309 | JGI IMG/M metagenome (GOLD analysis project Ga0137427, IMG submission 102309) | Soil microbial communities from meander-bound floodplain in the East River, Colorado, USA - East River MetaG ERMZT700_2 | ecosystem: Environmental > Terrestrial > Soil > Floodplain ...
CGAAGGCGACCGCCGAGATCGGCAAGGCCGGGATCGACTTCAAGGTGAACGCGGCGATCAAGCAGTACAACGCGCTCAAGGGCGCTGGGAAGTAGATCAGCGTCGCGGCGCTCTTTCGCGCCCGAGCGTTACACGCGGGTGACGTCGCGCTGATAGCGTGGCGGCCATGTCCATCTCGCGCCGGGAGTTCGTGCTGGCGAGCGCATTCGCGGCACCGATCGTCCGCACGCTGCAGCTGCCGGTCGATCGCCCGATCCGCGCGTCGGCCCGCCTGGCCGTCATCACGGATCTGCATCACGGGCTGGCGCCCGATGCGCTGACGCGATTCGACGCCTTTCTCGGCGCCGTCGCCGTCCGCAAAGATCTGGAGGCCGTGTGGCAGCTCGGCGACTTCTGCTATTCGGACGCGGGATCGGCCGACTGCTTGGCGCGATGGCGCTCGGTCGCGCTGCCCCGCCACAACGTGCTCGGCAACCACGACATGGACAAAGTGGACAAGGCCGCGGCGATGTCCGCCTGGGGGATGCCCGCGCGGTACTACGCGGCGGTCATTGGCGGCTGGCGCTTCGTCGTACTGGACCTCAATCACTACAAGAAGGACGGCGCGCTACACGCGTACGCGAACGGCAACTACTTCGCCGCCGGCGTGTCGCACAACTGGGCCGATCCTGAGCAGCTGACGTGGCTCGATCGCGAGATCCGCGCGTCGGCTGAGCCCGTCGTGCTCGTGTCGCACCAGCCGATCGGTCTTGGGTCGAGCGCCGGTTCGGTGCCACCGGAGCAGCAACAGGTGCTGGATGTCGTGACGAACGCCGGACGCGCCAATCCGCGCGGCCGCGTCCGCTGCTGCATCAGCGGCCACCTCCACGTCGATCGACTGGAGTTGGCGGATGGCCTCCCCTGCGTGTGCGTCAACTCGGCCAGCTACTTCTGGTCGGGCGGCATGCACGCGTACACCGCGCCGCTCTTCGCGTTCATGGAATTCGGTACGGACGGCACGTTGCGCATTGAAGGCCGGCGCGGGGCGTTCGTCGCGCCGCCGCCAGCAGCCTCGGACGCCGTCGTGGGTCGCAGTCCCAGCATCACGGATCGGCGCATCCAGATCGGCATCGGCGGTTGACCTAGTGCGAGATCGGCCGCTGGCTCCGACACGCGCGCGGCGACTTCGGGCTCGGCGAGCGTCGCGCCGCACGGCGACCGGCGAAATCGACATCGCGAACACACGCGGCGCCGGCGGTGGCGGGGGGGGATTCGTGTTTCAGGGAGACTGGAAGTAGTAAAAAAAGTACGGGTGTGACGAGCACGTGAAGTACGGGCGTGAAGGGCAGTGAAGTACCGAAGTAAAGGGCACGTGAAATACTGGCGTGAAAGCCCTTGAAGTGCTTCGAGGTTCTTCTCCTCCCGTACTTCATTGCTTTTCACCCCCGTACTTCCCGGCTCTTGTCCTCCCGTACTTCTAGGTTCTTGTCACCCGTACTTCAGGTTCCGGGTTCAAGCGGCGAGCGCCGCGTACCAGGCGACCGCGAGCAGCACCGCGTTCGCGATGACCATCGGCACCGGAGCGAGCAGCAGATCGCGTGCGTAGCGCAGCTCGAGCGTGTTCATCGACGCGATGAGCACCGTTTGCAGGCCGACGCATAGAGGCAGGGCGATGCCGGAGAACATCCACACCGCGATTGCGGCCTCGCCGGCGCCAATGACGCGCGTCAACACCGGCGCAACCCGCGCGCCGAGCACGCGCGCGACGATGCGCTCGTGTCGAGGGACTTGACGCAGCAGTTTGTAGTACACGCCGAAGACGAGCCACACGGCGCCGACTCCGATCCGCGCGATGCCTGCCGGCCCCTCTGGCCACGCCGGAAGTTCGACGCCGAGTTGGCGCGCGAGCGCCCAGACGTAGACACCGGTCACGGTAAAGAGACCCGCAAAGACGAGCGCACGTAGTGGAGGGCGCCACGGCGAGTCGTGCCACAAGACCGCGTCGAAGACGACCGGCTGCGCCGCGAGCCGCAGACACCAGAAGATCACGGCGAACGCGAGCACGATGCGCGACAGCTCGTCAGCGCCGAGGAGTAGATCGGGTCGCAGTGCCGTGAGCGCGCCGAGCGCGAGCACGACGCCGGCAACGAAGAACGTCTGCACGGCGAAGACGCGGCCGGTGAGCGGCGAGACACGCGTCATCTCGCGGCTCCAGCCAAACGTCCGCCACAGCGGCACGTGGGCGAGACCGAGCAGGACCTGGCCGGCGCCAATCACCCGCAGCGCGAGGGGAAGCAGATCGTCGGTCATCCGATGCGCTCGAACGCCAGCGCGGTGACCCACGGCGTCACCCGACGCTCGACCGCCACACGCAATCCCGCGCCGGCGGCGAGCGAGAGCCATTCGCGCCGCGGCAGGAAGTGCCACGCGCCCGGTCCGTACGCCAGCACGTTCGGCAGATCTCGCAGATGTTCGACGAGCAGCAGACGCCCTCCGGGCGCCAGCGCGCGCGTCACTTCGCGGAAACAGGCGGCTCGCGCCGCCCGCGCCTGGATTTCGTGCGCGGTAAAAATCATCGCGACGAGATCGCAGCTGGCGTCGGCGAGCGGGAGCGACACCGCCGACGCACGCATGGCACGGTGCGCGCGCGGCGTCATCGCGCGGGCACGCGCCACCGACGGCGAGCCGACGTGCGTGCCGTCATGAATGTCGAGCCGCGCCGCGCAGGGTGCCGGCATCACCCGGTCGATCGCGACCTCCGCATCGAGGCCCGCGTCGATCGCCACCCATCGGAGCGGCGACGCGGCCGGCAGCAACGGCGGCACCCACGACGCGCTCGCGAGCACCGAACGATCGTAGACCACGTGAGAGACGACGAGCGCCACGATGGACCACACGGCGCCCCCGGTAGCGGCCAGCGCCACCAACTGCCACGCGAGACCGACGCGATCGACGCCCACGGCCACAAGACCGCCGACAGCAATGATCGCCGCCGTCCACGTGGAGACGAACACCGGCCAGTTGTAGAGAAAGATCCGGCGCGCGCCGCTCGCCGGCGCGCTCATGCGATCGCCTCGAGCCGGCCCGGGCGCCAGGCGTAGGCCACGTTCTCGACGAAGAACGCGTTGGCGAGACGTGGCGGCGCTCCGGCAAACGCCGGCCCAGCCAAGAAGGTCGACGAATGCGCAACGATCGTCACCGGGCGTGGATCCCACGACGCGCGAACGCCCTGCACGACGAGCAGCTTCGACGGATCCGCATCCGCGTCGAACGTATGCGGCAGCGGCCCCGCGAATCGCCGCGCATCGGCGATCGACCGGAACGGCGACCCAGCTGGCGGCGCCGAGGCCGGAGCGAGATCGGCCTCCACGTGAAGATCGGCTTCATGGGCTCTCGTCCGAACGTCAACGATCAACCGATCGCCAGCGCGCCGCGCGTCGACGCGCGCGTGCCGATAGCCGTAGTGCGTGAACAGATTCCCGAGATGCACCATCAGCCAGCGATCGGTATCGCTGCGGAGAATGCGCAGGCCTCGCAGGGACGGCCGGCCGGCGCGCGAGAACCGCGTAAAGATCCGATACCCGCTGAGGAAGAAGCTGCGCCCGAGCAGGGCGGGCACACCCTTGGGACGTAATCGCTCGGTCTGGACGAGTGCAATCGCGAGGAAGCCGCACTCGTCGGTGCCCTCGCCGTGCGTGTCGAGGGTCAGTCCAGGTGGTAACAGCGGACGCAGGACCTCAGGCCGAAACGCGTAAGTCAGGACCAGCGACCACCGGAAGAATGCGTCTACCGCAAACGGATGCCGCCGAAGGTAGTCCGTGATCATCGCGGTTCGGGGTTCGGGGTTCAGCGTTCAGAGTTCTGTCATCGGCGCTTCTGGTTCGTGAAGAACTCGAACATCGCCGGAAGGTTGGGCACGCCCACGCCCACGTGATCGCCGCCCGGCACCTCGATGTACGTCACGTTCATGCCCAGCGCCTTCATGCGCTCGACCATCCGGCGTGAGTTGTCCACGGGGACAGTGTTATCAGCGTCGCCGTGGACGACGAACTGCGGGATGTGGCGCATGCGCTCGATCGTTGCGGGATCGCCGATGCCGGCAATCGGCCCGAGCGCGGCCCAGACGTCGGGGAACTTCGGCGCCAGGTACCACGTGCCGATGGCGCCCATCGAGTGCCCCATCAGGTAGATGCGCGTGTCGTCCACTGCGTACAGCCGCTTCACCTGCTGCAGCACCTGCATCACATCGTCTTCACTCCGCCGTAAGGTGCGCAGGGTCTCCGGATCGTCACGGTTGATCGAACCCGAACCCGCCCAGCCGTAGAAGCCGTCCGCGCGATACCCGTTCGGCGCGGCGACGATGAAGCCGTGCTGTTCGGCCAGCCTCTGGAACGTGCCGGCGTAACCGTTGAACAGCGAATCCTCGTTGCCGCCGAGGCCGTGCAGCGCGATGACCAGCGGGTGCGGCTTCGTGCGCGAATACGTGGTCGGCACGTACAGGCGATAGGGCATGATCTCGCCGGCCGATTCGAGCAGGTAGTGCCGCTTGAAGTCGCCGGTCTTGCCGTCGTACGGATTCTTGCCGGCACTGGCCGCGGCGGCGATGGTTTCCGCGGCGGCAAGATCGATCGCCGGATTGAAGTTGGCAATGGGCATCGCGCCACGGTTGACGAGCTCGAGACGGTTGACGGGATAGAGGATGCCGACGCGCAGCGATTCGGGCGCGGTGGCTGCCGCGCGCCGCAGCCGATCGACGGTCGCATCCAGTCCGGCGCGCACGACCACGGCCTGCGTGGTGAAGCCGAGCGCGCGTGTGCCGTCGAGGATCTCCACGGCTAATGCATACGGGCCGTCTTCGACGCCCGCGAGATCGAGCGTCACCTTCAGCGGAGACTCACGAAGATCGCGACTGACGCCATCGCGCGTCACGAGCTCTTTGACCAGCGCCGGGAACTGCGGCGGGCCGCCACCGCGCGCAGGTGCCGCGGGGGGACGCCGCAACGTCACGCGCGCGACCAACGGCCGTTCGAGTTGAATCGACGGCTGATAGATCTGCTCGACGCGCACCGACCATGCCGCTGAGGAATCGACGATCACCCGATCGCTGCGAATCACGAGCGACCTGGCGAACTCGAGCTCATCCGTCCACGCTCCACCCGCGAGCAGCGCAACGCCCTTGAGCAGCAGCCGGCGCAGCTCGCCGGTCCTCCCGAGCCGCCGCGCTTCGGCGATCTCGCGATCGATCGCATCGATCTGCGCCTTCAGCGCGCCGGCGGGCTGCACGGCCCGCTTCTGCGTGTTGTAGCCGACGCTCAAGCTCGCGAGGCTGGGCAGCGCTTGGGCAAGCGCGGGCGCGGCGGAGGCCAGCAGCGCGACAACGAGGATGGCGGTGGCGACCCAGGACTGACGGTGAAGTACTGGTGATGACCAGCACGTGAAGTACTGGTTTGGAAGGCAGCTGAAGTACTGGTGCGGAAGGCACTTGAAGTACTTCAAGGTTCTTTTCCTCCAGTACTTCATTGCTTTTCACCCCAGTTCTTTCAGGTTCTTGTCCACCCGTACTTCAAATCTCACGCCAGTGTTTGTTCTGCTTCGATCTTCGGCGCCCGCCCGGCGGACAGCACCTCGTACCACTTCCGCAACGCCGCGGCGAGGATGACGATGACGGCAATCATCATCATGGCCGTCAGCGCCGACTGCACCATGCCTTGCACGTGCAGCGCGGAGTTCGGACCCGTCGCCATCGGCCAGTACTGATTCTTCAGGCTCAAGACGCCGGCGGTGAGCGTCGTCGTGGTGAGAAACATCAGCGGCAATACGGTGACCCACGCGTAGCGCGCGCGGCCGGAATTGATGATGACGGTCGTGGCCACCGTGAGCGCGACGGCCGCGAGCAGCTGGTTCGCGATGCCGAACATCGGCCAGATCGTGCTGATGTTCCCTGTCCAGACGAAGTACGACCATCCGCTCACGATCAGCAGCGTCGTGACGAACGCGCCCGGCAGCCAGTTCGGCCTCGCGAGGGGCGGATATGCCTTGCCGAGGAACTCCCCCACAAGGAATCTGCCGACACGAGTGCCGGCGTCGATGACCGTGAGTATGAAGAGTGCCTCGAACATGATCGCGAAGTGGTACCAGTAATCCATCAGCCCGCTCATGCCGGGCAGGCCGCTGAAGATTTTCGCCATGCCGACGGCGAGTGACACCGCGCCGCCGGTGCGGCCCGCGACCTTTTCACCGACCTCGGCCTCGAGCCGCGGGAGATCGACGACTTCGTGCCCGCTGGCCGCGAACACGGCGGGCGGCGTGTTGATGGCGTAGAAGTCGCCCGGTTGCATCGAGCACGCGGCGACGAGCGCCATGACGCCGACAAACCCCTCCATCAGCATCGCGCCGTAACCGATCGGCCGGATGTCGCGCTCCTTGTCGATCATCTTCGGCGTCGTGCCGGATGCGATCAGCGCGTGGAATCCCGAGATCGCGCCGCAGGCGATCGTCACGAACACGAATGGAAAGAGCGGCCCCGGCAGAATCGGCCCGCCGCCGCTGACGTACGGCGTGAACGCCGGCATGTGCAGCGTCGGATTCACAAAGATGACGCCCACTACGAGAAAGAGCACCGTGCCGATCTTCATGAACGCGCTCAGGTAGTCGCGCGGCGCGAGCAGCAACCAGACCGGCAGGATCGAGGCGAACGACGCGTAGATGCCCAGCGCGATGACGAGCTGATGCTTCGTCATCGTGAAGAACGGTGCCCACGACGAGAGGGCAACGGTGCGGCCGAAAATCACGGCCAGGATGAGCCCGATGACGCCCAGAATCGTGGCCTCACCCACCTTGCCGGGCCTGAGCTTGTACATGTACAGGCTCATCAGGAACGCCAGCGGAATCGTCACGGCAATCGTGAAAACGCCCCACGGGCTCTCGCTGAGCGCGTTCACGAACGGCACGCCCACGCCCGAGAGCGCGATGACGACGATGAACAGAATCGCGATGGCCGCCGTGAAGCCGGCGACTGGACCGATCTCCATCCGCGCGATCTCGGCGAGCGACTTGCCGCCGCGCCGGGTGGACGCCCACAGGATCATCGAGTCGTGCACGGCGCCGCCGAGGCAGACCCCGGCGACGAGCCACATCAGTCCGGGCGCGAAGCCGAACTGCGCGGCCAGCACCGGTCCGATGAGCGGCCCGGGGCCCGCGATCGCGGCGAAGTGATGTCCGAACAGCACCCAGCGGTTCGTCGGATGGTAGTTGTGCCCGTCGCTCATCGTGTGCGCCGGCGTCACGCGCCGGTCGTCGAGCACCATCACCTTCGCGGCGATGAACGCGCTGTAGTACCGATACGCGAGGATCAACACGGCGAGAGCGGGTAGAACAATGTATGCAGCCGGCACGGGGGGAAGAATACTGGAGAAATCTGGAAATCAGGGAGCCGATGGTCTTCGAACGTTGAATTTGACGGGCACCTGCTTGAACTTCGAGTACGTCGCCAGCCCTTCCAACGACTCACGCACGTCGTACGACTGCACGGTGCCCGGCGACTTGTTCCCGGCACCCAGGCTGCTGATGTCCGACTGGAACGTCATCTTCGACGGCAGCCAGAGCGCGAGAGTGGGCTCGGGCGCGTACGCCACAGTGACGCGCAGGTTCACGTGCTTGTTGCTCATCACGAGCTCGGTCTGGCGGACGATCCCGGTTCCGACCTCGACCAGGATGCGGCCCGTGGCCGGCTCGTCGATCGGCGAGTTGATCACGTGCGGTGCCGTGGTTTCGGTAAAGCGCAGCGACGCGACCCGCACGCCATTCGTCGTCTTGATGTTCTCGAGCCTGAAGGTGACTTTCGGCCCGTTCTCGGTCCGCAACAACGACAGCGGCGCCAGCATCTCGTCGAAGAGACCGATGTTCTGGCTGATGTAGTGGCGCACGCTATCGTCAAAGAACTGCTGCGCCTTCAACAGTGGGTCGAGCTCCTGCGGTCCCTCGAGCAGTTTCAGGAGGCGCGGCTCCCGTTCGCGGATGGGGTTGTTGTCCTTGAGCAGGACATCCCGAAACATGATGACGCGGCCGAGCCCGACACCGACAAACGCGACATCCGATGTCAGCCGGCGGTTGAGGCGCATGCGGCCGCCGCTGACTTCGAGCTGCAGGAAGTCTTCTTCCGCGCCGACCGCCTGCAGGCGCTGCGAGTACTCGGTCAGGTACGATGCCGCGGCTCTCGTGACGTCGGTGACGGTCACCTGCTGCGCCGACGGACGCCCCGCCACCATCGGGAGGGCGAGCAGCGCCAGGGCCAACGCCAGGGCAATACGTTTCATCACCGCCCTCCTGCGGCGATCGCGGGCGCAGGCCGCAGCGATTTGCCATTGCCGGTCCCCTGCCGCGCGCCATCGCGCAACGCGATGAGACCGTTCACAACGACGAGGTTGATGCCCGCGGGATACTGGAACGGCTGCTCGTAGGTCGCGCGATCCTCGACGCGCGCCGGATCGAAGACCACGACATCCGCCGCGAGACCCACCGCCAGGCGGCCGCGATCCTGGAGCCGCACACGCGAAGCCGGCAGCGCCGTCATCTTGTGAATCGCGGCGGCGAGCGTGAGCGCTTTTCGCTCGCGCACGTACCGCCCGAGCACGCGAGGAAACGTACCCAGACCTCGTGGATGCGGGTTGCCTCGTCGCGACGGCCCTTCGACGGCGAACGCGCCACCGTCGGAACAGACCATGCCGCGCGGATGCGCCAGGATGCGCTCGAGGTTCTCCTCGCTCATCGCGAAGCCCACCATCCCGACACTGCCGCGGCTGCGTTTCAAGAGCGCGACCGCCAGCTCGTACGAGTCGGCCGACTGCGACTTCGCGTACGTGCCCAGTCGCTGGCCCTCCGCCGCCCGATCGGCCGCGTCGCGCACGCTGGTGATCATCACGTTGTCCCAACCACCGATGAGATCGACCTTCGCGAGCGTCGCGGCGCGGACGTTCGGCGACACGGACGGATCGTCCAGCCGCGTGAGAAAAGCGTCCGTTCCGCCGTCGCGGCTCCAGATGGGAAAGAGATTCGTGAGTCCGGTGGAGTACGCGAGATACGGATAACGGTCGAACGCGACGTCGAGTCCCTCGCGCCGCGCCGCCTCGACGCGCGTGAACACCGCGTCGAGCTTGCTCCAGTTCCTCGGACCCTGCGTCTTCAAGTGCGAGATCTGCAGCGGGCACCGGGCGCCTCGCGCGATCGCGATGGACTCGTCGATCGAGTCGACCAGCCGGTCGTCCTCGTTCCGCATGTGCGTCGCATACGGAAGCTGCCGCGCGGCGAGCGGCCGGCACAGCTCGATCAGCTCGTTCGGTGGCGCAAACCCGCCCGGCGTGTACTCGAGTCCTGACGACACGCCGCACGCGCCTTGCGCCAGCGCGGCACCGACCAGGGCCACCATCCGCCGCCGTTCGTCATCCGTCGACGGCCGATCGGTGTTGCCGACGACGAGCCCACGGATCGATCCCGCGCCGATCATCGAGGCGACGTTGACCGACGGCTTCAACCGATCGATCGACGCGAACAACGCGTCGAAGCCCTCCACACGCGACGACCCATCCTGCCCCGCCACGATGGTCGTGATGCCCTGCCGGATGAGCGACTCGACCCGCGGGTCGTCCGTCATCGAGCCATCGCCGTGTGAATGAATGTCGATGAACCCGGGCGCCACAGCGAGCCCGCGCGCGTCGATCTCCTCAGTGCCTTTTTGTACAAGGCGTGGGCCGATGGCCGCGATGCGTCCGCCCGAGATCGCGACATCGCGCTCGATGCCCGCAGCGCCGGAACCGTCGAACACCGTGCCGCTTCGGATCACGAGGTCGTACGCATCGCGCTGCTGGAACAGCAGAGCGGGCGCGCCGGCCAGCGCCAACAACGCCTTGGACGACGACGCGACAAAGCGGCGGCGTGAAATGCTCATCGCACGTAGGGAAATCGCATCCTACACTGATAGGCTTCGCGCCGTGATTCGATTCTTCGCACTCTCCGTCATCATGCTCGGTGGGCCCGCGCTCGCGTCGGCCCAAACGATCGTCGATCGTCGTGCGTGGCTCACGACCTCGTTTCAGGGACGCCAGTCACGTGAGTCACCGTGGCGCTGGTCCTTCGATGCCATCGGGCGAAGCCGCGAGGGCGTCGGCTCGATCGACACCATGACGTTCCGCCCGATGGTGCTCTACAGCGTGTCGTCGCGCACGAGCATCGGGGGCGGCTACGCGCGGGTCCTCATGTACCCTGCGGCCGGCGGGATGCTCACCGAGAACCGCGTGTTCGGGGTTTATCTCTGGACCGGTGTAGCGCGCGCCGGAACGATGACGATGCGCGTGCGAGTGGAAGACCGGATGATCGAGTCCAACAGCGGCATGGTCTGGCGCGTCCGGCCGCAGGCGCGCTTCAGTCATCCGCTCCAGCCGGGCAGCCGTCACGCGCTCGTCGGCTGGGACGAGCTCTCCGTCAACCTGAACGCGACGACCCGCCTCGCGCGCGGTGTCGATCAGAACCGCGCATTCGGCGGCGTCTCGACGACGTGGTCGCCACGGTTCCGCACCGAGGTTGGGTACTTGAATCAGTTCCTCCCGGGCCATGGCAATCCGGACCGGATGAATCACGTGTTCTCGACCAGCCTGTCGGTGACCTTCTAGGGGGCGAATCAGTACGTAGGGCGGACCGAACTTCGGTCCGCCTACGCACGGCTTTCCTACGACACGTGTCGTTGACTTACGATAGTCATCGTAGGTATGATCTACATAATGGCTCGTTCACGTAAGCCAACCGATGCCGAGCTCGCGATTCTGCGGGTGTTGTGGGCCCATGGCCCGAGCACCGTCCGCGAGGTCCACGAGGCGATTTCCAACGACAAGTCCGTGGCGTACACGACCACGCTCAAGACGCTGCAGGTGATGGCCGAGAAAGGCCTCACCGACCGCGAGGAGCAGCGCGGACAGCACTTGCACCGCGCGCGGTTCGCCGAGGAAGACACGCTGCACGGGCTGGTCGTTGATCTGATGGACCGCGCGTTTGGCGGATCGACCTCGAAGCTGGTCATTCAGGCGCTGACGAGCCGCCGGGCCACGCCGGAGGAACTCCGCGAGATTCGCAAGCTGCTGTCCGAACAAGGTGCGTCGAAACGAAAGGACGAGTAGAACGTGACGATGACTGAAGCCTTCGTCGCGAGCCCGCTGGTGCATGCCGTTGGCCTGGCGCTGCTGCAGTTCCTGTGGCAAGGGGCGCTCATCGGGACGCTGACGGCGCTCGTGCTCGCCATCCTTCGTCGCGCCACGGCCGAGACTCGATACATCGTCGCGTGCCTCGGCATGGCCGTGATGTTCGCGATGCCGGTGGTGACCACGGCCGGCTACGTGCGCGAGCGGACGAACCTCACGACGGCAGCTTCGACCAACGCCATCTCAGTAGCGACGGCGACCGCGACACCGCGCGCCTCCGGCACGGACGCCCTGTCGATTCAGAGCGCCTCGCGATCGGCGCGCGCGCTCGACTGGATCGCGCCCCGGCTGCCGATCGTGGTGTTGGTGTGGTGCGCCGGAGTGCTGCTCTTGGCCCTCGACCTGCTTCGCGGCTGGATTCGCGTTCGGCACCTCCGCGGCAGCGCCGTGGCGTTCGACGCGCCCGCGTGGATCGAGTCGGTCCGCCTGATGGCCGCGCGCCTGGGCATCACGAAGGGCGTTCGTCTCCTTCAGTCGAACCTCATCGAAGTACCGGCCGTCGTCGGCTGGCTGCGACCGGCGATCATCGTGCCGGTCAGCGCCCTCGCGGGGCTGTCGCCGGCGCAGCTGGAACTGATCCTGGCGCACGAGCTGGCGCACGTGCGGCGAGGCGACTACGCGATCAACGTCCTGCAACGCGTGGTCGAAACGCTGCTCTTCTATCACCCCGCGGTCTGGTGGGTGTCGAGACAGATTCGGATCGAGCGCGAGAACTGCTGCGACGATCTCGCGGTGGCGCTCTGCGCTGACCGTGTCGCGTACGCCGACGCGCTGGCGTCCCTTGAGGAGCTGCGCGCCGCGACGCCCAGCCTCGCGATGGGCGCGCGCGGTGGCGATCTCTTGAACCGCGTTCGACGTCTGATGTCGCCCCGACCGGTCGCCGGTCCGGGCTGGCCTGGAGGTTCTGCCATGGTCGCCGTCATTGCCGTTGCGTTCATCGCCGTGAGCGGCGATCTGAGTGGAATGTCGCGAAGCGAGATATCGCCGCTGCCCATCGTCGAACGCGTTGTCTCTCTGCCGCCGGCGGTCACCGCCGTGCCCGCGACAGCAGACATCGCCGCGGCTGTCGCGGTGATGCCGCAGCAGTCGCCACCGCCACCGCCACCGCCACCGCCGCAAACGCGGCCTCCACGGGACCCTCAGCCTCCGCAGCACGCCTCTGTTTCCGGCGTCGTCATCGATGAGGGCGGCGGCGTCATTCCTGGGGCGACCGTGACGGCGTGGTCGGTCGCGACCCCAGACCGGCGCTCGGTCGTCACAAACTCCCGAGGACGCTACCTGATCTCCGGCCTGCCGGCCGACGCCTACGACGTGACGGTCGCGCTCCAAGGATTCAAGACGTCACGAAACCGCATTCAGGTCTCGGCCGGGCTGGAAACGACTGCGAACATCCGACTGCGGCTCGGCAGCCTGGCGGAAACGGTCACGGTGCAGACGTCAAGGACGATGATCTCCGGAACCGGAACGCCCGTGGACACACCGGCGCCGCCGCCGCCACCACCGGCGCCACCGCTCTCCCTGGGAGCGGGCAGACTGGTCACCGCCGCCGACTACTTCGACGCGGCCAAGACCTACTACCAACAAGGCAACCTCGCTGAAGCCGATCGCATGGCTGTGCGGGCACAGGAGCTGCTCCGCGCCATTCCCGAGAACCCGCTCGTGTCGACCACTGCGTACGACGCAAGCGGCCCCATTCGTGTCGGCGGCAGCATCCGCGAGCCGAGGAAGATCAAGCATGTCGACGCCGTGTATCCCCAAGTCGCCCAGGACGCCCAGGTCCAAGGCTACGTGATCCTCGAAGCCATCATCGACAAAGACGGCAACGTGAGAGATGCCAAGGTCGTGAAGGGCGTGGCCTTGCTCGACGACGCGGCGCTCGACGCCGTTCGCCAATGGCGGTACTCGCCGACGACCTTGAACAACGTACCCATCGAAGTGGCGATGAGCGTCACGGTGATCTTCACGCTCAAGTAGCGCGCGTCACGAGCGCGCGCTCGGCCGGCGTCAACTCGCGCCATTCGCCGGGCGTCAATTCGCCGAGCTGAAAGCCCCCAATCCGCACGCGGATCAACCGCAGCGTCGGATGGCCGACGGCGCCGGTCATGCGGCGTACCTGCCGGTTCTTGCCCTCGACGAGCTCGATCGCAATCCAGCACGTCGGCACCGACTTGCGGAATCGAACCGGGGGATCGCGTGGCGCGACGGCGGGTGGCGGCTCGAGGATGCGCGCGCGCGACGGCAGCGTCCTCCGCCCTTGCACGACGACGCCGCGTTCGAGCTGCCGAAGCGCCGTCACCGAAGGGCGGCGCTCGACCTCCGCCCAGTACTCCCGGACGTGCCCGTGCCGCGGATGCAGCAGCCGCTCGTTGAGCTCGGCCTCGTCCGACAGCAACAAAAGACCTTCAGAATCCACATCGAGGCGGCCGATCGGGTACACGTCACGGGGGAAACCGAACGCGGCCAGCGTGCGGTGCGTCGAACCGCTGGACTGAAACTGCGAGAGGACGCCGTACGGCTTGTGAAACGCCAGCAGCATCGGGCTGCCGGAGATTATCCATCCGCCAGCGCCGCGGCCGCCTTGGCCTGCTTCGCGTGTCGCACGCGCCGCCGGTTGCGGATCGGCACGAGCCACATCCAGATGCCCGTCAGCCACATACCGAGCACGATGATGCCCGACGGCAGGAAGATCGCGAGCTTGGCCGTGTCGCCGAAGAACGAGCCGTCGTGAATCGACTCGATCAGGTCGCTGCGCCGGTACGCGGACTGCAGCACCTTGCCGGTGCCGAGATCGACCTGCACTTCATAACCGTTCTGCAGCCAGACCTTGACCAGGCCGCGATCGGGGCGGACGTCGAGCCGGCGTATGTCATCCCAGGACTGGACGCCGTGCGACGGATCGGTTTGGACGGCAGCCAGGATGCCGGCCCATTCAATATTAGGAATTCTGCCCGTCCCACGCTGCTCGGGCGGCTGCACCCACGTCACCTGCTTCTTGAGCTGCAGCAGGATGCCCGTGCAGATCACGCACACGAACGGCAGCGCCACGAGCGCGGCACCCCAGTAGTGGAGTTTTCGATTGAGGACGTTGGGTCGCATGAAGCGCGTGTGTGGCGGCAGATTGGTGCCGGTTGCCGCATGGTATTCTCCGCTTCGCAATTACTACCACTTGTAGTTTGCGGTTTGCGGTTTCTAATCTCAGGCGGAGACACACGTCGATGTTGAAACCCGCGCGCGTCATCACGAGCGTTGTCGTCACCGCAGCGGCCCTGTCCGGTGCGCTCCTCACGGCGCAACGCGGCACGCCGACGAACGCGACACTCGCGCCCGTCGCCGGCACGTGGCGAACGGCGGTCGAGGATGGGCACCCGACGACGACGGTGGACGGGAGCGGAGCGAGCGCGACGGCGCCGGCCCCCGCCGCGTTTTCGGTGGCGCTCGCCCGCGAGATCGCGGACTTCCGCGCCGGCACCATCAGCCTCGAGTTCAAACTGATCTCAGGCGCGTCGGATCAGACCGCCGGCGTCGTCTTCAACCACCAGCCGAACGGCAATTACCACTTCGCTCGCTACAACACGAAGGACGGCAACGTGGCGGTCTGGAAGTTCGAGGGCGGCACCCGGACGGTGCTGGCGCACGGCGAGCTGCACGAACAACTCGCGCTCGGCGCCTGGCACCGGCTGACGGTGACGATCTCAGGGACGTCGGTGGTCGCGGTCGCCAACGATCGGCTGCGCGTCGCGCACACGCTTGGCGCGCCGGTGCAAGGGCGCGTCGGCGTGTGGACGAAAGCCGACTCGACGACGGCGTTCCGCCGGTTCGTCGTCGCGCAATAAAAAAGGGCGGACCGACGTTCGGTCCGCCCTACGTACCGCACTAAAAACGTACTTACTTCTTCGAAGGCCCGGCGAACACCACGTCAGTCTTGACTGACTGCAGCACCTTCTTGTCCGTCGACTGCACGTAGGCGACGACGACCAGCTCGGACGTGTTGATCGCGGTCATGGCCCGCCCTTCGGCGGCGAACGTCGCTGTGGGCGACGCCTCGCGGCGGCGGGCGATGTCGTCGGCCAGGCTCTTCGTCATGTCGGCGCGAATGGCGGCCAGATTGAACGTGTGCTTGAGCGTCGCGCTGCCGCTCACCGGAAGGCCCGCCGCGTTCTCCCCGGCGACCCCGCGGACCACCATCGGATGGAAGCGGATGCCGTTCTCGCCGCCGAAGCGCAGCTCGCGCTCGGCGAGGATGAGGTGCAGGCGCAGATCTTTTGCGTCCGCTGGAAGATCCGCCACCGTCGCCGTGACGGTGACCTGATCGCCCTCACCCGTAGCCTGCACGGTCACGGCGCCAACGGGCGCCGCCTCGAGCTGTTTGTCGATCAGCGAGGTGTAGAGATTGAACAGCGCGGGTGCGCCTTCGCGGTTTCCGCCGCCGCGATTGCCACCGCTGCCGCTCGTGACCATCGCGCCGTCGATCTCGAACGTCGGTACGCCCGTGACGTTGTAATACAGGCGACGCGCATTGGTCTCCGTCGTCGTCATCGGATCGGGCTGCGGGATGTGCTCGTGGTACGCGAGCGGAATGATGTCCGCCGCGGGATAGCGCTCCATCAGCGCCTCGAACGCGAGGTCGGAGGCCACGCACGGCGGGCATCCGGAGCCGGTGAACAGCTCGAGAAGCACGAGGCGCTTGGTGCGCGCCGGCGACGCCGTCCAGTGCTCAACCTTCACCGGGTTCGGGTACTTCGCGCGATAGAGCGTGTCGAGCTTGTCGTCGAGACCGGCGACGCCGCCGTTGGTCTTGGAGTACAGCGCAACGAAGCCGTCATAGTCGGCTCCACGCAGCGCGCCGCTGATGGCCACCGCCATGTACTTGTCGAGCGCCACCGCCGTATTGCCGCGCTTGTCCTCGAGTTTGGCCTGCGCAACGAGGGCCGGGTTCAACGTGGCGTTGGTCTTGAGGATGTCGGCGAGCAAGGTGTCTGCCGCGGTGAGATCGGCAGGGCTGCCCTTCTTGATGTACACGTCGGCGAGCGCAACGCTCAACTGATTGATCATGGCATTTGCAACGGCCGCTGACGGCGCCGGAGGTGCGGCTGGCGGCGGCGCGGCCCCGGCCGGCGGCGTCGCGGCTGCAGCCGGCGGCGTTGCGGCTCCCGCTGGCGGCGCCGGTGCTGCGGCCGGCGGCGTCGGGGCCGGCGCGGCCTTCACGTTCGCGATCGTCTCCTTCAACACCGTCTCCGCGCCCGCGAAGTCGCTCTTCTTCGAGTAGAAGTCGACGAGCAGCATCGTTGGCGACACGGAGGCCGCGGGCGTTGCGCTGCCCTTGATCGCGGCCTTGAGCACGGTCTCGATGGCGGCGTTGTCGCCACGCGCCTTGTACATGTCGACGAGCGGCGTCACGGCCGTCATCAGCGCCGGATTGGCCTTGACGGCATCGCGGTAGAGCTCTTCCGCGCGCGCCGTGTTGCCTTTGGCGACCTGGATTCTTGCGAGCGCCTCGAATCCGCGGCCCCTGGCCGACGTCGCTGCCGGCGCCTCATCTTTGCACTCGGCGAGCGCGTCGCCGACGAGCTTCTCGGCGCGATCGAGCATCAGCTTGCGCGTGACGAGGGTCCCGACCGCCGCGATCGTGGATGTGAGTCTCAGCTCGGGCGATGCGCTGGCAGGAATCCTTGCAATGATCCGGTCGAGCACCTGACCCATCTCGTCCGTTCGCGTCGCGAACGAGCCGGCGAGCGTCAAGAGGGTCTGACTGTCGGCCTGACCGATCAACGTAGAGGTCGGAAAGTCCGTCCTGAACTTGTCGAATGCCGCCAGCCGCGCTTCGGGATTGCTGGTGCCCAACGCCGCCGTGAACGCGAGGCGATCGGGCGTCTGCGCCGGCGGTGTCGTTGGCGCTGGCGCAGCGGGTGCTGGGGTGGTGGCAGTCTGGCCCTGAGCCGGTGGCGCAGCCGTCTGCTGGGCATCCAAGCCCGACGCCGCTACGCCGGCGAGCATCGCGACAACCACGAGGGTGACCAAACGCCGAAGGTGCAAAGCCACAGGGCCTCCTGAACGGAAAGACGGGATGAGTGGGACGAGCGAGACGTTAGTGTAGCGTGTCCCTGCGGCAGATCTCCTCGGTTTTGCACGTGTCGAACAGGGCATTCGGTTTGGGCCTATCATCCCGTTTCTGGGCACACCGATGACCTCCCGTCGCGAGTTCCTGCAGCAGGGCGCCTTCGTCGCCGCAGGGCTGTCAGCCCTTCGGCTCGATCTCCGGACCGCCCCGCAACGCACCTACATGGATCTCACGCGCCCGCCGGACAGCGTGACAGCCCAAACGACGCCGACGGCCGAGCGTCCTTTGCGGCTCGTCCGGGAAGGCCGCTGGGAGGACGGCGACATCGTGGTCACGACTACGGCTGTTCAAGGCGCGCTCCGTCTTCAGCTGTCGTCGCCAACAACCGCAGTGAGGCGGCTCCGCCTCCGATGGCGCGAGCGGCTGGGCGCGGTACGGCTCGTCATGGGCGACGCGTGGGAACGCGGGTACGGCGACCTCGAGTGGCGAGGCTTCGTGCCAGACCGCGTGATGCCGTGGTATTTCGCGACGTCGGATGGACGCGTGACGCATTCATACGGCGTGCGCACCGGTGCGAAAGCGCTGTGCTTCTGGCAGGTGGATCCACAGGGCATGACGCTCGTGACCGACGTTCGCAGCGGCGGCGCCGGCGTCGAGCTGGGCGCTCGCACGCTCACCGTCTGCGACATCGTCAGCCGGCAAGGACGCGGGAATGAAACCGCGTTCGCCGCGATGCATTCGTTCTGCCGGCAAATGTGTGCGACTCCGCGAATGCCGTCGCAGCCGGTGTACGGCAGCAACGATTGGTACTGGGCGTACGGCCGCAACAGCGCGGCGACCGTGCTCGCCGACGCACACCATGTCGTCGAGCTCTCGCCGCCCGATGCGAACCGGCCATTCGCCGTGATTGACGACGGCTGGCAGCCAGACCGTGGCCAACCGCGATCGGGCGTCGGCACCTGGGATCGCGGGAACGAGAAGTTTCCCGACATGCCGGGACTGGCTGGCGAAATCCGGAAAGCAGGCGCGCGGCCGGGGATCTGGATTCGTCCGCTGCTCGCGCCCACAGACGCGCCCGACGCGTGGAGACTTCCGCGGGCACGAACGATTCTCGATCCGACCGTGCCGGAAGTCCGTCAGAAAGTCGCCGACGACATCCGCCGTCTCTCCCAATGGGGCTACGAGCTGATCAAGCACGATTACTCCACCTTCGACCTCTTTGGCCGCTGGGGATCGACGATGGGCGAAGCGCTGACCAATGACGGCTGGACGTTCGCCGGCGGCGCGAAGGTGACGACGGCCGAGGCGATTGACGATCTGTATCGGACGATTCGGACCGCGGCCGGCGATGCGCTGATCATCGGCTGCAACACGGTCAGCCATCTGTCGGCCGGCGTCTTCGACATCTGTCGCACGGGCGACGATACGAGCGGGCGCGAGTGGGCGCGCACGCGCAAGATGGGCGTGAACACGCTCGCGTTCCGCGGCGCGCAGCACGGCGCTTTCTACGTCGCCGACGCGGATTGCGTGGGCGTCACGAACGCCGTGCCGTGGGCACTGAACAGACAGTGGCTCGATCTGCTCGCGCGCAGCGGCACGATGCTGTTTCTCTCGCTGGCACCCGACGCGCTCGGCGAGGAGCAGCGCCGCGATCTGCGCGCCGCGCTCGCCATCGCGGCCAAGCCACAACCGCTCGGCGAGCCGATGGATTGGCAGCACACGACGTGGCCGAGCCGATGGCGGCTGATGGGCCGCGAGGTCAGCTACGACTGGATGGGCGGGTAACCGATGCCCTCCTGTGCACAAGTGCTCGCCCGCACGCTCCGTGCGGCCGGCATCACCCGAATGTTCGGCCTGCCCGGCGGTGAGATTCTCGATTTCATGGAGGCCGCGCGCGTCGAGGGCATCGAGTTCCTCCTCGTGCGGCACGAAGCCACCGCGTCGCTCATGGCCGACGTGACCGGCCAGATGCAGCGATCGCCGGCGGTGTGCGTGTCGACGCTGGGACCGGGCGCCGTCAACATGACCCTCGGCGTCGCGAACGCGTATCTGGATCGCTCCCCGCTCATCGCGATCACCGCGACGCTCGCGCGCGCGCGGGTGCCCGTCGCCACGCACCAGGACCTCGACCTCAACGCCGTCTATCGCCCGTTCACCAAGATGGCGCTGACGCTCGACGGCGAGGACACCGAAGCCAAAGTCCGCGCCGCCATCGCGGCCACGATCGCGCCGCGGTTTGGGCCGGTGCACATCGCGCTGCCGAGCGACATCGCGCGGGCGGAGGAGAAGGAGAAAAGGAAAAAGGAAGAGAAGGAAGAAAATGAGCACGCGAACCCGCAGCAGGCGCCGCCGGTGACCGCGACGCCGAGCGACGCGGCGATGGGCGCGATGAAGGCCGCGCTCAGCACGGCGCGCCGGCCGATCGTGATACTCGGGCTCGATCTCGATCCACGCGTCGATCCGCCGGCCGTGCGGGCGTTCGTCGAACAGCTCCAGGCGCCGGTCTTCGTCACGCCCAAGGCGAAGGGCCTGCTGCCCGAGGACCATCCGCTGTTCTACGGCGTCTGCGCCGGCGTCTCTGGGGACGCGGTGGTCGTCGACTTCCTCGGTCGGGGCGACCTGCTGATCGGTGTCGGCTTCGAACCGGTCGAGTCCGACAAGGTCTGGCACTCGACGATGCCGCTCGTCGCGATCGGCCCGGTGTCCATCGCGATGCCCGGCTTTCAACCGATCGTTGAAGTCGTTGGATCCGTGCCCGACATCCTGTCCGGGCTCGCGCGCGAGTTCGGCCTGATGGACTGGCCGCCGGATACCCGCGCGCGATTCCGCGCCGACCTCGAGGCCGCGATCGCGCCCGCCGTGCGTCCGCGCGGCCTCGCCGGCGTCGAGCTGACGCGGCGGCTGCGCGATCTGTTTCCGCGCAACACGATCCTCGCCACCGACGTCGGCACCGTGAAGATGATCACGACGCAGGCGTGGGCGTGCTACGAGCCGCAGACGTTCTTCGAGTCGAACGGCTTGTCGACGATGAGCTACGCGTTTCCGGCGGCGATGGCCGCGCGGCTGCAGCACCCCGACCGGCCCGTGCTCTGCACGATCGGCGACGGCGGCTTCAGCATGACGATCGCCGAGCTCGAAACGTGCGTGCGCGAGCGCATTCACTTCGTTACGGTCGTGTTCAACGACAGCAGCCTCAGCCTGATCGACTCCGCGCAGCAACGCCGTGGCTACCCCACCACCGGCGTTCGCTACGGCGCCGTGGACTTCGCGACCGCGTCGGCCGGATTCGGAGCTTGGAGCCGACGCGTCGAGACACTGGACGAGCTGGACGCTGCGGTCCGCGAGGCGCAGCGCGTCGGCCGGCCGGCGGTCATTGACGCCATCGTCGATCCGGCGTCGTACGGGATAGTACGTAGGCCGGGCCTTTAGGCCCGGCATCCGGCGGACCTGAAGGTCCGCCCTACGAACTCAAGCAAACGTTCGACGCCGCGTCGGCGTCAAAATACCGCCGACCCAACCACCATGCAGGCGCGCGTTCCGTTCCTCATCGCCACCCTCGCCACAGCGCTCGTGGTGTCCGTCGGTGCCGTGCAGTCGCCGCAGAACCGTCAGACCGTTCCGGCAGTGCGAGTCCCCCCGACCGTCGAGCGCAGCATCCTGGACGTGCTCGAGGCATATAGCAGCGGCGACGACCTGGCCGTCGAACAGTGGCTCGCGACACCGGCGGGCCGTTCGCAGGCTCGCTACGTCGAGCCCGTGCTCGCCAAGACGGCGCCCTGGAGCCGGGCACGGGCGGCGTTCATCCTCGAGGTCACGATCAAGCAATCCACGCGTGGCGCGACGATCCTCACGGCGGGCCGAACGATGGTCATCGGACGTCCGTCCGCACTTGGGACGAACGCGGCCGAAGATCGCTTCGAGGTGCTGTGGCATCAGGCAGCGCTCGGTCTTCTTTCCAGCCTGCCGCAGGTGTCGTCACTCGTCGAGTACATCAATATCTGGAGCGCGCGTCTCGAAGACGCGAGGACTCGCGGCGCCACGCTCGGGTCGCGCGTGGCGCTGTCGCGCGCGTTTGCGACGGCCATTCTGTGCTGCTGGACGCGGACGCGCGGCGAAGTGGTGCGAATGTTCGAAGGGCCGGACCGCGAGGGAATGACCATTGAATCAGCGCTCGTGCAATTCGAGCGAGCTGCTGAAGCGCCGGCGCTCGCCGCCGAGGCGCGCATTCGTGGTGGCAAGCTGCTGTTCGATGCGGGCCGCAAGAACGACGCCCTCGCGTGGCTCGAGCGTGTGCCGGCACACACCGATCCGGCACTCGGCTACGTCCAGCACCTGACACACGCGCGTCTCCTCGATCCCGATCGACCTGGCGATGCCGCGACCTCGTACCGAACGGCGCTGACATTCTCGCCGCGCGCGCAGCTCGCCGGCATCGGCTTGGCGGCGGCGCTGCTGCGTAGCGGCCAGCCCGAGGAGGCCGCGCGCGCCGCCGAGGACGCGCGTCGTATGACGGACGATGTGGCGGCGGCGCTGCCGACGTTCAACAAGGGTGACGCGCGTCTGGTGCCCGAGTGGCTGGCCGAGATTCGGAGGCTCCGAAGATGAGGCCCTTCATCAGCTCAATCTCAGTATCAATCTCAATCTCAATCGCGGCGCTCGCGATCCTAGCAGTGGCCGGCGTCCGGCCGGCCGCGCAAACGCCCTTTCGCACGAGCACGGACGTCGTCGTGATCGACGTCTCGGTCACCGACGGCCGCCGGCTGCCGATCACCAATCTCACGAAGGATGATTTCGCGCTGAAGGACAACGACGCTGCGCAGCAGATTCTGGACTTCGACCGCGAGGCGATGCCGCTGGACGTGACGGTGACGATTGACGTCAGCGGCAGCATGACGCGCGACGACCGCGAGATGGTCTCGCGCGCGGTCGCGCAAGTCAGCGACCGCCTCGGTCCGGCCGATCGAGCGCGCGTCATGACATTCGCGACGATGACGGCCGAGCGCACACCGCTCGCGCATCCGCCGATCAAGGTCGATCTGTCGGCGGTGGGTCCCGGCACCGCGATCTTCGACGCATTGCTGCTCTCCGTCATCACGCCGCCGCTGCCCGATCGGCGGCAGTGCGTGCTCTTCATGACCGACGGGCAGGACACCACGTCGATCTTCGACGCGTCGCTGGTGATCGACACGGCGCGGCACGCGAGCGCGCCGACGACGATCGTGCTGGTGCCCAACCGCGCACCGATCACAACCCGCGGACTTCTCTTTTCCGTCGCGGCGCAGACGGGCGGCGAAATCGTCGAGCTCAAGGGCCACGACCAGCTCAGCCAGGCGTTTCTCACCGCGCTCGAGAACTTCCGGACGAGCTACGTGCTGCGGTATTCGCCGGCCGGCGTCTCGCGAACGGGCTGGCACGACGTCACGGTAACGGTGAAGAATAAGGACCTTCGCGTGCGCGCGCGCCGCGGGTACTGGGCGACGCGGCCGTCGGGCCGGTGAACGAGCATCACGAGGGTCACAGCATGAATCGCGACTACGCCATCGGGTGGGGCACGCTCGCAATGATCAACGCGGGGCTGGCGCAGGGAAAGCGCCGCAGCGGGCTCGCGTGGTTCTTCATTTCCCTCTTGATCGGGCCCGTCGCGACGTTCCTCATCGTCGTGCTCGATCCCGTGCCGGTCGCGCCATCGGGCGGAGCCTGACCCGGGCGCACCAGACGAAGGACCATCCGCGCATGGACGACCAGACACACGCCCTGCTCACAGAGATCCGCGATCTGCAGCGCGATCAGCTCGCCGAGTACCGAAAGGTGACGCAGCAATCGCTCGAGCTCCAGCAACGCGCCGTCGCGCGACAGGAGCAGATCGGCCAGCTGTACCAAAAGATCGTGCTGGTCGGCGGCGTCCTGGTCGCCATCCTCCTCGTGCTGCTCGTCTACCTGCTCGTGCAGTGGTCGGATCGCCTGTTCCGGTGAGTCCGGCGCGGCGAGTCCGCCGGACAACATAGAATGACGGCCGGTTCTGATGGCCACCGACACGCGCCCGTCCGTCTCCGACCCTCGTACGCTCGTCACGCACCCTGAGCTTCGATCTCAGCAGTCCTTTCCGACCTTCAGGACGCTCGGCGAGCCGCCGAAGAACGCGGTCGAAAAGGCGCTGTCGATCTTCGCCGACGTTCGAGCCGGCGAAGGCGTCACCGTGCTGCTGATGACGCTCAACGTGTTCCTGCTGCTCGGCCTCTACTACCTGCTGAAGCCGGCGCGGGCGGCGCTGATCCTCACGGAGGGCGGCGCCGAGGTGGCGGTGTACTCGTCCGCCGCGCAGGCCGTGCTGCTCCTGGGCTTCGTGCCGGCGTTCGGCTGGCTGGCGTCGCGCGTCAGCCGCGTGAAGCTCATCACGACGACGAGCGTGTTCTTCGCCGCCAATCTCGCGTTGTTCTACGCGTTCGGCCGCGCGGGCGCGCGCGAGGGCGTGGCGTTCTTCATCTGGCTCGGCATCTTCAACAACTTCATCGTGGCGCAGTTCTGGGCCTTCGCGAACGACATCTACACGGAAGGCCAGGGCCGGCGGCTCTTCGCGCTCATTGGCGTCGGGGCGTCCATCGGCGCGTGGATCGGCGCATCCGCGGTCCCGCCCCTCATCAAGCAAGCCGGCTTCACGCCGTATACGCTCATGGCGCTCGGCGGCGTGCTCCTGCTCGTGGCCCTCAGCATCACCATCATCGTCAACGCGCGCGAGCGCGCCCGCGCGCCCAAGGACCACGCGGCGGCGGCCGAGGCGCCGCTCGGCAAATCCGGTGGCTTCGAGCTCGTCAGGCGCGACCGCTACCTCCTGTGGATCGCCGTCCTGACCGTGCTTCTCAACTTCGTCAACACGACCGGTGAGTACCTGCTCGGCAAGCTGGTGGAGAACACCGCGCGCGCGATGTACCCGGCCGCGGACCAGATTGCCGACAGCCGCGCGTTCATCGGATCGTTCATGGGCGGCTTCTACGGGGCGGTCAATCTCCTCGGCCTGGTGTTGCAGCTCTTCGTCACCTCACGCGTCCTGCGGTACATGGGCGTGCGCGGCGCGCTGTTCGTCCTGCCGGTGATCGCGCTCGTGAACTACTCGGTCATCGCCGTCGCCCCGGTCCTCGTCATCGTGCGCATCGGCAAGATCCTCGAGAACAGCACCGACTACTCGATCCAGAACACGCTGCGCCAGGCGCTCTTCCTGCCCACGACGCGCGAAGCCAAGTACAAAGCCAAGGCCGCCATCGACACCTTCTTCGCCCGGCTCGGCGATGTCTCAGCAGCCGGCGTCGTCAAGGTGGGGACCTCGCTCGCGATCGGCGTCACCGGGTTCGGATGGGTGATGACGGGCGTCGCGGTGGCGTGGTTGTTCGTGGCGGGGCAGATTGCACGGGAGCATCGGAAACGGACTCTGTAGTTCCGGTTCCAGGTTCCGGGTTCCGGGTTCTCGCTCTGGTTCCTGGTTCGAGTTCCGGGTTCTCACCGGAACCGGAACGACTCAATCAAGTCCAACCTTTTTCGCCGACCGCCTGAGTTCTTCCAGCGCCTGTTCCGGCGAGACGCTGGCGCCGTCGTGCACGGCGCCGGGCTCGATGAGCGCCCAGAGCCGCGCGCGGATGCCGGCCGGCAGGACGCCGTCGAGATACTCGGCGGCCAGGCTGCGCATCCGGCGGTCGTCGGATTGAATGCTGCGAAAGGCGACTTGCAACGGCTCGCGCGGCAGCACCGTGGCGAGCAGCTTGAAGACGTGCTCGAGATTGCGCTGAGCGCGGTCGCTCTCCGCCAGCGCGCGGTCGTCGCCTTCCTCACGTTCGACGCCGTCGATCAAGCGATGCCCGTGCCAGACTTCGGGAGAGACGGAGAGCTCGCGCTCGACCGCCGCCAGGATCCGGCTGCGATCGACGGCCAGACCCTCGCCGCGGACGATGATGCGATCGATGGCCCGCGCACACTGGTATCGCACCTCGAAGCGGGAGTCCTCGAGCCCGCGCATGAGCCCGAAGAGCGCGCGCTCGTCCGCGAGCGTGCCGAGGATGCGCGGAATCCGCCGCCGGATGGCGAAGTCGGTGTGTTCGTTCACCAGCGCGTCGTTCATCTGGCCGATGTGCGCCACCGCGTTCGTCTCGAGCACCCGCCGCGCGGACGCCACCACGTCGTCCCACGCCAGCAGTTGAATGACCTGCGCGATCTCCAAGGAGTCCGGGGACGAGAGCCGCTGCAGCGCCGCTTCGACGCGGCGCCGATCGCCGGATCGGAGCTCGGCCAGACTCTTGAGGCGTGGATCTTCGACGCGCGGCATCACGAGCGCGGGCGCCACGGTTCTTGGCGGCGGCGCGGCGGTCGCCACGGTGGCGGTTCTGATCGGCAGATTGATCGCGGTCCACCCCGCCTCGGAGCCCATGACGATCGGCGTCGGGTCGCCGTGCTTGACGAGCCGGCGCGCCACGACGCCGACGTAGAGCACGTCGAGCCGGCGCGCCAGGTACACGGCCGCGCCCGAGAGCGCGATCGCGACGGCCAGCAGCTCCGCCTTCTGGAACTGCACGCTGGTGAAGAGCAGCACCTGCACGATCGACGCGCCGATCGCGTCGCCCGCGCGATCGCAGGTGACATCGAGGAACGTCTTCGTCCGACGTTTCTCGTCCGGATCCATCGGCACGAAGATCAGCTCGTAGCCGCTGCGGAACAACGAGCCGCGCAGCACGGACTCCACGCCGCGGACGATCGTGAACATCGAGAAGGTGGGATAGAGCAACGCCAGCGCGCTCGCGGCCCCGAATCCACCAGGCAACGCGGCAATCGTGCGACCGAGCCCGAGCCGGCGCACCGTCGGGCCGATGGCGCTTTGGAAGAGCACCGTCGCGACCTGCACGGCCGAGTAGAAGATCGCGAAAAAGCGGAGCAGCTCGGCGTCCGTGTCGTAGCGGCCGGGTTGCGCGGCTTCCGACTTCAAGAGGTAATCCGCGATCGCGGCCGCGGCGGTGCTCATGATGATGAGCAGAGCCAGCGTCTTGAGGTGTGGCAGGCGGCGCAACCCGCCGAAGGTGAACACCCCGCTCACGTCCGGCCGATCGAGCGCCGGCTCCGCGTCGCCACGAGCCAGCGTGCCCATGAAGATCAGGCCCACCGCGCACAGCACGTGCAGCACGGCCAGCAACAGCAGCGGGCTCAGGATCGGGTTCGATGCGCTGGCGAGCTGCGCCGTCATCAGGCCGCCGGCGAGCCCGCCCACCGTGCCCGCCGCCGCGATGCGGCCGTACCCCCACCGCGCCGTTTGCGGATCGAAGAGCTCGCTCGTAAACGACCAGAAGCCCGACAGCAGCAGCGCACCAAATCCCGCCACGTGCAGGTAGATCGCAATCGCCAGCCCGGGTCCGCTCGGCAGCATCCATTCGATCGCGTGTCCGGCCGCGCTCACCAGAAACCCGGTGGGCACGACGACGTTCGGACCGAACCGTGCAAGGAACTTGGCGTAGAGCGGAACGGCCAGCACGACGAAGATCGCGGTCGTGATGACGATGGCCGGCAGCGCGGTGGCCGGCCAGGCGCCGAGAAACGTCGCGTCGCGCACGGCCTTCGACGCGACCTGATGCGCGATCATCGCGCCGGCTACGGCCATCGCCAACCGGGTGAGATGCGTGGCCTTCACGTGCCGCTCAGGCCTTTCGCAGCACCGGCGGCGTGGCCTGCCCCGGCTGTGCGAACGATCGCAACGATGACGTCGGCGGCAGGTGCCGCTCCCACCACGCAGCCGCGGCTTCCTCGGTCCAGACCGGAGCGTCGCACGCGGCCAGCGCCCGGGCGAGCTCGGCGGCGGTCGCCGGACGTTCGTCAGGCTGCTTGGCGAGACATTGCATGATGATCGCTTCGAGGTCCGCGGGAATCTTGAGCTCCGTCCGCTGCGACGGCCGCTGCGGGATGGCCTGGACGTGTTTTAGCGCCATCGCCGTAGGATTGGGGTCTTCGAACACCAGGCTGCCGGTCAGCAGGAAATACGCGACGCATCCGAGCGCGTAGAGATCGGCCCGGCCATCCACGCGCGCGTCGCCCAGCGCCACTTCCGGCGCGATGTAGCCGGGCGTGCCGGCCGTGACGCCTTCCATGGTGAGCAGCGAGACGTCCGTCCGGCGCATGCTCTTCGCCAGCCCGAAGTCGAGCACCTTCACGAAGTCGAACGTCAGTCCGAGCTTGCACAACATGATGTTCGACGGCTTCAGATCGCGGTGCACGATGCTTTGTTGATGCGCTTCCTCCAGCGACCGGCACGCCTGCCGCAGGATCTCGAGGACGCGCGACGCCGGCTGTGGACCGAACGTCGTGACGAGCGCTTGCAGGCTCACGCCGTCGAGCAGCTCCATGACGTAGTAGAAGCGCCCATCCTGCGCGACGCCGAAGTCGTACAGATAGACCGTGTGCGGCGACTGAAGACTCGCGATGACGTTGGCTTCGCGCTCGAAGCGGCGGACCGCCAGCTCCGCGTCGCGCGACGACGAGCCCGGCCCTTCCGTCGTCCGGACGATCTTCACGGCGGCGGCGCGCGCGAGCATGTGATGGTGCGCCCGCCAGACCTCGCCCATCCCGCCCTCACCGATGCGGGCCACGAGACGATAGCTGCCGAGGTCCATCATCACCTGCGCCGCGACGCTCACGCCGTACACGCGCCGGCTGATGAGATACGCGAGCACGGCCATCAGGTAGATGAAGATTGGCCACACGATGGCCGGACCCAACATCGACACGCTGGCGCCGAGTCGCGATGCGTTGATGATGTAGGCCACGGGCCACGTCGTGGCCGCGGCGAGGGCCGCCGTCAAGGTAATGTGCGGCCGGTTGGGAATGAACACCGACACCAGGATGATCCAGGGGCCGAGCGTGGACATCCCGATGCGCACCTCGCTCGGCTGGAGCGGAAACGACGTTTCGATGATCGAGATGGTCGCGGCCACGATGATCTCGTACGCGATGCCGAGGCGAAGCATCGTCGTGGCCGACACGACCCGGTACCGGTGCAGCGCGAAGATGCCGACACCGGAGAGCACGGACGCGAGCGTAAACAGCCGCGTGATGGGACTGTCGACGATCGCCGCGAGCGCCGGCTGTGCGAGCCGCTGCACCACCTGCACCACGACGGTCAGCATCGCCACGATCAACGCCAGCCAGGCGACGCGATCGGCGGCGTCCTTCAGCAGCAGATGCGGAAGGTGTCTGGGCGGATTTGCGGGCGTGACCGTCGCGGGCGGGCCGGCGGTCTCCGTGGCGGGCATGAGGTCAATCGATGATACTGCGAGGTGGGACGGAGAGACCGAAGAGTCCGACGAGTCCGGAGAGTCCGGAGAGTCCGGGAGCGTTGGACTCTTTGGACTCGTCGGACTTTTCGGACTCACCGCCGCTCTTGCGCGAGTCCCAGCCCCTTCCGATCCGCCGACTCGACCCACTCGATCAGGTCGTCGCCAGTCTCGATCGGCCCAGCCCGGTCGATCAGCGCCCGGATCATCGCAGATTTCGAAATCCGGCGACGGCGCGCCCATCGAGCGAGCCGCGACGCCCGTGTGTTGTCCAGCTTCACCGTGATGGTCGGCATGGTAGTACCAAGATATCTGCCACGAGATCTCGCCCGTCTCGATGAGTGAATCTCCGTCGCGGCCGTTCGTTCTGGCGGGCGGCCGCGCTGTCGGTGCTGCCGTTCGCGGGCGTGCACCTGTATTTGTTCTGGACGATGCCGTGGCCGATCGCCGCCGCGTCGCTGGCGCTGTCGATCGTCACGGCCTTTCCACTCGCGCACCTCTTCGAACTGGGCGGCCACACGATCTGGGCGCCGGCGATTCTGCACGCCGTGATCCAGGGCACAATCAAGGTGATCGTGATCACGGGCGACAACAGTGCGATGTTGCCGCTGATCTGGATCGCGGCGTGCGCGGTGAGTCCGCTCGGTGTATTCGTGTTTCGGCGGCGTTCCGAGACCCCGTGAGGCAAGCGTGACAACAGCCCGCTACACGGCCGGCCGTATCCTCGTCGTCACGCTCGCCCTCGTGGCGGCCGGTGTCGGATGCGGCGCTGTGGCCGGCGTGGTCGCGCTCGCGGTTGTTGCAGTCCTTGCGGAGCCCCGCCCGTTCAGCGACCCTGTGCTGTTCGCAGTGGCCGCTACGCTGGGGGCGATGGTCGGCGCGGTGTGTGTCCCGCCCTGCTGGTGGTTGCTGCTTCGAGAAGTGCCGCGCGGACGCGCCTTCGGTGTTCTGACGCTCGGCGGCATCGCCGGCGGCGTCGTCGGCTGGTTTGTCGCGAGCTCGAGTACGCGTGATGAGATTCTGCTCGTCGCCGCCGTCGGGTTCTTCGCCGCGGCCGTGGTGCTGCGTAAGGCGCATCGGGCCGATCGTCAAGGGTGAGCGTATGCCAATGTCTTCGAACCGGTCTCGTCCCAGTCTGCTCTGGCTCCCGTCTCTCGTGGGCGCGATCCTCGCGGTATCGATCACGGGTGGCTCCGCGCAGTCAGGCTTGGCGCTCACGTCACTCACTGTTCCCGATTCGAGCCTGCCTGACGGTTGCACATTGAAACCGTACGTTCCGCCGACCACGACGGTGGAGCAGGTCGGCGCGACGAGGGTGATGAAACCGAATCCGGGGAATTCGCAACCGTTTCCTGGCAATCCCTGGTCAGGCACGGATCCGAAGCTCGAGGCGACCGTCCGCGGAGCGATCGACGCCACGCCAGCAAAGCCGTTGAAAGACGTGCCGCTCCCATGGCCAGGTCGCCCGGCGGTGCCTCCGACGCCGGCCGACAACATTCTCGAGGCGTACCACGCCGCCTACGTGTGGGCTGTCAATGGTTCTCAAGTTCAAGTGTCCGCCGTCACGTTCAAGGACGCGACGTTGGCGGCAGCCCCGGAGTCACTGTCGGCCATATTGAGTCCGCCACGACAATTCAGTCGTCGACTGGTGCGAGGCGCCACCGCGATTCAGGTGTCGGCGTCTTCTGAACATGTGTGCTTCAAGTCAGTCCTGGCCTACGTCGAATCGCTGAAGTGAGCTGACCTCGTGGTGATGACCCGCGCCCTGTGGAGAGGCCACGTCTTTCTCTTCGACAGAGAGCGTGAGCCCGTCACCTACGGCAGCACCGCAGGCGTGCGTCTCCTGCTCATCGTCGTCGGACTCGAGTCCCTCAGGCTCGCTCGACATCAGCTTCATTTGTCATTCCTGCCCCTCGGGCTGGAAATCGCCACCTATCTTCTGCTGGCGCTGACGTCGATGCGTCTCGTGGCCGGGGTCACGTGGGACCAGATTGGTTTCCGGCGATGGGGATTGTGGAACGCCACGGAGAAGGCGTACTTCATTCAAGTTCTCGTGCTGGTCAACGTCGTGTTCCTGACGCTCTTCGCCCCCCGGCTGCGCGCGGCGCTGAACGATCCATCGGTGATCTGGACCGTCTTCGTTCCGTACCTGGTCTTCGGCTTTTACCAGGAAGTGCTCTACCGAGGACTCCTGCAGACGGAACTGGTGCGGCGCTTGGGTGCGACGACCGGGATTCTCATCAGCAACACGCTCTACACCTTCGGCCCGCTGCACTATCAATACGTCTCTGCGGAGCCGTCCGTCGCGGTGCCGATGTTCGCATCCATCTTCGTCATCGGCCTTGTGTTCGCGCTGGTCTTCCATCGCTCACGCAATCTCTGGATCGTCGCGGTCATGCATGCATTCGGGAATGCGTACGCGGTTGGCGCGTTCGGCCAGCGCGCGGGGTAGCTCGCTCGTTCCCAACGAGCGTCTCGGTGTATGCTTCGCCTCTTACCGATTTTGAACGTGAGCCGAATCACGAACCGACTGTCGATCGCAGGTCTCTCGCTGGCGGCTGCCGTCGGACTCTCCGCCTGTCATCGTGGCGGCGACAATACGGCCGGCCATCCCGCGTCTGCTTCCTCCGCCCAGGCTCCGGCGATTGTTCAGCCGGGCGCTCCCGGCCAGGCCTCAACGGTTGTCTCGAGCGTTCCGGCGTTTCACGACAACAACTTCATCGACGCCGATGTGAAATTCATGCAGGGCATGATCCACCATCACAATCAGGCACTCCTGATGGTGGCGATGATTCCCACGCATACCGACACCGTGCAGTTGGCCGACATGGGCAGGAAGATCCAGCTCTCACAGAGCGGAGAGATTCAGGCGATGAAGGAGTGGCTGACCGGCCGGAAACAGGAATTGCCGATGATCATGCCCGATGGCTCGGCAATGATGCACGGGGACATGGGCCCGATGCCCGGCATGCTCACGCCCGGGCAGATGAAGGCGCTCGACGCCGCGCGCGGCGCCACGTTCGACGAGCTCTTTCTCACCGGCATGATTCAGCACCACAAGGGTGCATTGAAGATGGTCGCCGATCTGCGCGCCGCCGGCGGCGCGAAGGAAACGAACATCGGCGACTTCACGAACGAGGTCGACAACGATCAGCGGATGGAGATCGTCCGCATGTACGGACTGTTGGGGAGGCCAGTGGAAAAATGACGAACCCACGCAATCATTTCCGCCTTTTCGTCGGCGCAGCCTTGAGTTTGGCGGTCGCCACCGTGTTCGCGCAAAACCCGCCCGCCGCGCCGCCCGCGGCCGGCAACGCGCCGCCGCCGCAAGGGCGCGGCAACACACCGGGGCAGATTCCCATTCCGCAGCCGTGCACTCCCGAACAAATCGCGGCGGCCCAGGCGGCCGCGAACCAGCCAGCCGACGCAACCGCTGGCCGCGGTCGTGGCGGCCGTGGAGGCGGCGGCACGCCGTGTCACATGCCGGATCCACGTGAAGGCCTCAAGGCCGGCAAGTACGACGCCGGCGAAGCCGCGCTGAACATGAAGTTGGTGGCCAGCACGAAACAGCCGGAGGGCATGTTCGATCCCAATCCGAACCCGGGCGGCCGCAGCCTCGACTACGCGAATTCCGACCTCGCTTTCGGCCTCAATGGCAGGCTGGCGCTCCAAGGCAACTTCCACGGCTTGATCTTCTACAACATCGAGGATCCGGCCAAAACGAGTCTGCAGACGATCGTGACGTGCCCGGGCGGGCAGGGCGATGTGTCGATCTGGGGGCATCTCGCGTTCATGTCCGTCGAGGGCTATGGACGGATCGATTGCGGCGCACAGCCGTCGCCGAACGCCGGTGGCCGCGGCGGACGCGGCGCGGCCGCGCCTGGTGCGGCGACTCCGCCTGCTGCCGGTGCGGCGACTCCGCCCGCGGCCGGCGCGGCGGCTCAAACGCCTCCGGCAGGTGCTGGTGCCGGCGGCGGACGCGGCACGGCGCCCCCCGATCCAGCCCGGATGTATGGCGTTCGGATCTTCGACATCACCGATCCGCGCAAACCTCGACAGGTCGCAGCCGTGCAGACCTGCCGCGGTTCGCACACGCATTCGATCGTCACGGATCCCAACGACAAGGACAACATCTACATCTACGTCTCGGGCGGCGCCGGGATTCGCTCCGCCGATGAGAAAGCAGGCTGCGTTGCCGATCCGGCGGCGCCGAACACCTCGAGCTTCGGCATCGACGTGATCAAGGTGCCGCTCGCGCGCCCGGAGCAGTCGGCGGTCGTCAGCCACGCCTACATCTTCGCGGACGCGAACACGGGCCAGATCGGCAGCCTCCGCGGCCGCCGGCAGGGCACGGGCGAACCGAGCCAGAACCCGACCTCCGGTTGCCACGACGTGACCAGCTATCCATGGGCGTCGCTGCTGGGTGGCGCATGCTCCGGCAACGGCTTGCTGCTGGACACGAAAAACGTGCTGCAGCCCAAGCGGCTGGATGACGTCGCCGACGCCGCGTTTGCCTTCTGGCACTCCGCGACGTTCAACAACGACGCGACCAAACTGCTCTTCTCCGACGAGTGGGGCGGGGGCACAGCGCCGATGTGCCAGTCGATCCATCCGACGATGTGGGGCGGCAACGCGGTGTTCGACATTCAGGGGACGGGCGACGGGCGCCATCTGCGTTTCGGCGGGTATTTCAAGCTGCCGGCCTGGCAGACCGCGTCGGAAAACTGCGTCGCCCACAACGGCAGCCTCGTGCCCGTGCCTGGCCGCGACATCATGTCGCAGGCGTTCTATCAGGGCGGCGCGACCGTGTTCGACTTCACTGATTCGGCCAACATCAAGGAAATTGCGTACTTCGACCGCGGCCCGATCGACGCGGAACGCCTGATCATCGGCGGCTACTGGTCGGTCTACTACTACAACGGCTATCTCTACGGCTCGGAGATCGCGCGCGGCCTCGACGTGTTCCAGCTGACGCCGAGCCAGTATCTCTCGCAGAACGAGATCGACGCCGCCAAGCTGGCGACGCGCGAGGGCTGTGGCAACACGAACGATCTCAACGCGCAGTGCCAGTCGCACTACGTCTGGCCGGCCAGCTTCGTCGTCGCACGCGCGTATCTCGATCAGCTCGCGCGCGAGAAGGCGCTGCCGCAGGAACGCATCGACGCACTCAACGCCGCGATGAAGGACGTTGAGAGCGCCAGCGCGTCAACCCGAAGGGCCGCGATTACGCGTCTCGACGGCCTGGCTGCCGAGCTGGCGAAGGACGGCGCCGCCGCGAAGGGGCTCAACGCCGCGCGGATGCGTGTCTGTGCGTCGACGATTCAGAAGCGCGCTGCGGAACTGAGATAGCGTCGATCGGC
>Ga0137427_10000196_pt1 | contig 33610 bp, 26 predicted proteins | sample EasRivERMZT700_2_FD_102309 | JGI IMG/M metagenome (GOLD analysis project Ga0137427, IMG submission 102309) | Soil microbial communities from meander-bound floodplain in the East River, Colorado, USA - East River MetaG ERMZT700_2 | ecosystem: Environmental > Terrestrial > Soil > Floodplain ...
AAGCCGCGGTTGCCGTGGTGCCCGCGTGCAAGACGCTGATCGTGTTGCCGCATTCCTCGATTCCGCTCGACCCGGCGTTCGATGACGGCTCCGAGGTGATGCCGCTGGCGCGCTTCATCGGCGGCCAGCCTCCTGTTTTCGAAACGGGTTCCCGTTGGAGCGGATACCCCAATCACTCTGTGGGATTGGCTGAAGATAAGACGTGCCCAAACCATCACTGCGACACCAGTGCTCAAATCAAGTTCAGATTAGGGGTTTTATCAATGAAACCATTGCAGGTTCATAGACTTTCGGATTGCGAAGCGGTTTTCAACTGTAAGGGTGTTTCGCTTGACCCGTCGACACTGCCGTTCTTAAATGTCTTAATCGAAGGAGGCTTGCAATGATCGGGTTCGGTAGGCTACTCGTGGCTCTGCTAAACGGCTGGATCGGAACTGGGCAATCCTCTTCCATTCAGACGCCCACGGCCTCTCTGGCAGCATTAAACCTCCGCTCTTTCGTTCTTGCGTTAGCACTGGCGATCGTCGGATTCCTCGTCCCATGGAATATGGTCGGCCAGCAGCGGCAACCGGCTGCTGCAATCACTGCAGATAGTTCTGCCCCTCGTCAGCTTATCGACCAATACTGCGTGACGTGTCACAACGAAAAACTGATGACCGCCGGCCTGCGCCTCGACAAGAACGCCGTTGACTCGAATAACCCCACAGCAAATCCGGAAGTTTGGGAAAAAGTCATTCGGAAAATCCGTGCTGGAGCTATGCCGCCGCTGAAGGCACCTCGACCGGGGAAAGCCTCGCTGGACCAGCTGGCGGCGTTCTTTGAAGAAAGACTTGACCGGGCGGCGCTCGCCAAGCCGGATCCAGGGCATAGCCAGGTGTTTCATCGATTGAATCGCACCGAGTATCAGAACGCCATTCGCGATTTGTTGGCTGCGGATATCGACGTTTCGGAGTTTCTTCCTCCCGATGGATCTGGTGAACTCGGCTTCGACAACATTGCGAGTTCACTGACACTTTCGCCGGTTCTTCTTGAGCAATATATGACCGCGGCACGAAAGATCAGTGATCTGGTGTTGAGCGGGGAATCCGCTGCAACGGATGTGCGCATCTATGAAATATCGGCGGAGTATAAACAGGACAACAGGCGAAACGATATGCCGTTCGGGACACGGGGAGGCGCTGTAATTCGGCATTACTTCCCGGCCAATGGCGAATACTCGATAAGCTTTGGCGTGGGGGGCAACGATGCCTCTGAGATGGATGTGCGAATCGATGGCGAGCGCGTAGGGCTTATCACTCTGCCTGGAGCAGGTGGGGGTGCGGGTGGGGGGCGTGGAGGCAGGGGCAGAGGCGCTCCGCCGCTGCAGGGAGCAGCTGCAGGTGGGGCCCGTGGAGGCAGAGGCGCTCCACCGGATGCGGGGCCACCTGCTGATCCTCAGCTGACCATTCCCGTCAAAGCTGGCGCCCATTCGTTAGCTATTACATTCCAGGGGAGTCCGCCCGCAGCTCCAGAAGGCCTGACGCGGAGTGGCGGTGGCGGTGGCGGCCGTGGCGGCCGTGGTGGCGGCGGGGCCGCGATGCGCACTTTGAATACTGTCACGATAACGGGGCCGCGAAAGGCGCTGAAGACGCTGAAGACGGAAGACTCTCCTGCCTTCAAGCGCATCATGACCTGCGTGCCTGAGAATTCGTCTCAGGAACTGAAGTGCGCGCACGACATTCTCGCTTCGTTGGCGCGCCGCGCTTATCGACGCCCAGTGGCGGACGGCGATGTTCAGCTCCTAATGCCGTTCTATCTGGAGGGGCGTAGGTCTGGAAGATTCTCTTCGGGTATCCAGCTCGCCTTACAGCGCGTTTTAGTCAGTCCCTCGTTCCTGTTCCGGATAGAGGCGCCTCCTGCCAACTCAGTCAAGGATGCGGTGTATCGCCTGAGCGACATCGAATTGGCGTCGCGGTTGTCGTTCTTTCTGTGGAGCAGTATTCCTGACGATTCGTTGTTGGACGATGCCGCTGCTGGACGATTGAAGGATCCGAAGGTATATGGCGATCAGGTAGCGCGGATGCTTGCCGATCCAAAATCGGAGGCTTTGGTTCGGAATTTTGCCGGCCAGTGGCTGCGTCTTCGGGAATTGGAACACGCTAAGCCCGACGCGAGGGCGTATCCCGGCGCCGACAAGAACTTAACGGAAGCTCTCCGCCACCAAACGGAGTTGCTTTTCGATTCCGTGTTGCGGGAGAAACGAAGTGTCTACGACCTGTTGACTGCGGATTATATGTTCGTCAACGAGCGGTTGGCCCGCCATTACGGCATCCCCAACATATATGGTGACCACTTCCGTAGAATTTCGCTGTCGTCTAAGGACGACGTTCGTGGCGGCTTGCTTGGCCAAGGCAGCATTTTAATGGTTACCTCTTATGCTAATCGAACCTCGCCAGTGCAGCGCGGGAAGTTCGTGCTGGATTCCTTAATGGGCGCTCCTCCTCCACCGCCTCCGGCGAACGTGCCGCCCTTGCAGAACGAGAACCCAGGCGGAAAGGTCCTGTCGATGCGGGACAGAATGATTCAGCATCGTGCGAATCCCACATGCGCCACCTGTCACAACCGAATGGATCCCATTGGGTTCGCCTTGGAAGGCTTTGACGGCATAGGCCGTTCACGTACGACAGGCGAAGATGGCGGCAGTATCGATACCGCTGGTGAACTGCCGGACGGGACCGCATTCAAGAGTCCTGCGGAGCTCCGCGATGCGCTGCTACTCAGCAAGGAGCAATTCCGAAATACAGTGATTGAGAAATTGCTTACATACGCACTGGGGCGTGAGGTCAACTACAGCGATGGCCCGATTGTTCGTGACATCGCGCGAAAGGCCGCATCAAGCAAAGACAGCCTGTATCAGCTAATTGTGGGAGTGACGCAAAGTGTTCCGTTCCAGATGAGGCGAAGCGAATGAATTCTCTGATTTCAACAGATCGACGAGCAATACCGAAAGTCATTTTCAGTAATACGAACTAAGGGAGGCCACACATGTTTGTTACCGGAAAATACATGCCGCGACGCACCTTCCTGCGTGGAGCAGGCGTAGTTTTGGGATTACCTTTCTTGGAAGCCATGGTGCCTGCGGTTATTCGCGGACAGTCTGCCGCGCCGGTTCATCGTCTTGGATTCATGTATGCGCCTAACGGGGCGAATGAGGCGAAATTCATGCCGTCAGGTGAGGGTACAGCTTTCGAGTTCTCGCCCACGTTGGCACCGATCGCGGACTTCCGTGAGTATCTTTTCATACCTTCCCATCTCGCCAATCGGGAATCCGAAGAAAAAGGTGACGGTAGCGACCACTCCAACGCTACCGCCGGCTGGCTGAATGGTATTCATCCGTTGGGACGGGGAAGCCGCGAAGCCGGTCTGAGGGCTGGTACGACAGCAGACCAGATGGCAGCGGCTGAATTCGGCAAGAAGACTCGTCTCGACTCGTTGCAACTTGCCATGGAACCTAACAATGCTCCCGGCTCAGGGTCGGCATACAACTACACGATTTCGTGGCGCACTCCAACAACTCCGCTTCCCGGTGAAGCGAACCCGCGCGTTGTTTTTGAGCGTTTGTTCGGTGATGGCGGGAGCTGGGACCAGCAGGCCACCCGCCTGCGCCAGGGACGCAGTATTCTCGATTCGTTGCAAGAGGAAGTTGATCGGCTTAACGCCGCGGTCGGGCCACGCGACCGCGCCGTCGTCAGCGATTACCTGGATGCCATTCGCGAGAACGAGCGCCGCATCGAGCAGTCGGAGAAGCAAGGCAAGGCGCTTCCGCCGCTGCCTGAGCGCCCGCTGGGGCCTCCACAGCGTCTGGACGATTTGGGAAAGATGCTGATGGATCTCCAGGTCATCGCGTACCAAGGGGACACTACGCGCGTGGTCACGATGGTCATTGGACGCGAGCAAGGGAACCGTACCTACCCGGAGATCGGCGTGCCAGAAAACCATCATTCAATTTCCCATCATGCTAACGATCCGGAGCAATTGGCCAAGCAGGCTGTCATCGACCGTTATCACGTTCAACTGTTCGCGTATCTATTGGACAAGCTGAAGTCCACACCAAACGGCACGGGTGGAACGCTCCTCGACAATTCATTGTTTTTATATGGCACAGGCCTCGGTAATAGCGACGTTCACGCGCATCATGACTTGCACATCGTTCTCGCAGGAGGGAAGGACATTCTTAAGGGTGGACGGCACGTCAAATACCCACACGATACTAAGCTGTCGAACCTCCTCGTTTCGATGCTGGATAAAGTCGGGTTGCACGATCGGACCATCGGCGACAGCACCGGTCCGCTCGCCGGTGTTTAAGGAGAACGGCGACCACAGGAGAAAACATATGATCAAAAGGATCCTGCTGCCTGTGATCTGTGTGGCGGCTGTTGTCCTGGGTGCAGTCTCATTGTCATTCGGTGCGGTGGCCGCTACTATTGTCGACGCCGCCCGCGCAGGCGACGCGAATCAGGTTCGGGTCTTCGTCGAAAAGAAGGTTGATGTCAATACTCGCGCTTCTGACGGAGCTACCGCTTTGCACTGGGCTGTCAATCGAGACGATCTGAAAATGGTGGACATGCTTCTTGCCGCCGGTGCGAAAGTGGACGTCGCGAACGACTTCGGCACGACTCCGCTGTCGCTGGCTTGCGAAAACGGGAGTGCCGCAATGGTGGAGAAGCTCTTGAAGGCGGGTGCGAACCCCAATGCGGCAACGAGAGGTGGCGAGACGGCGCTCATGACTGCGTCCCGCACGGGAAGCGTCGATACGGTGCGCATCCTTCTGGATCAGGGCGCAGCCGTGGATGCGAAAGAGGACACGAGAGGACAGACGGCTCTGATGTGGGCCATCGACGAGAAGCATTCTGCTGTCGTCAAGCTGTTAATCGATCGCGGCGCCAATTTTCTTAGCAAGTCCAGAAGCGGATTCTCGCCGTTTCTGTTTGCGCTTCGCAATGGAGATGCAGAACTGGTTAAGAGTTTCCTTGCGAGTGGTGGAATTAACGTGAATGACAAGGTTCCCGGTAGTCAAGGAAACGCGCTATTGATGACGATTGCAAACCCGAACGTAGGTCTTGCGACGTTGTTGTTGGCTAACGGGGCGGACCCAAATATGGGCAACGGTGAAGCATTGCTATCGGCGATTTCAAGCTCAAATTACGATATTGCCGCAGTATTGCTAAACCATGGGGCCGATCCGAATCTCGGCGGACCCGACGGAGCAGCTCTCCATGCACTTATCAGGAACGATGGGGGCTCCGGTGCGGACAACCCAGCCGATGACATTGCAGGGGCCACCGGGGGCAAAGTAGACCGGATGACATTGGCTGCAATGCTCGTTGCCAAGGGTGCTGACGTGAATGGTCGCGGCGGTTCACCTCCGCGTGGTAAAACAGTCTCCATTGGCACCGCTTTGAAGGCGCTCCCCAAACTGGAGAACCCCGATCCTTCTGGCGGCGTAACCGTATTGTTGTCCGCGGCAGAAAACGCCGACGTGCCGATGCTGAGATTCCTTCTCAAGAACGGCGCCGATCCGAAACTGACCAGTGGCGGTGACAACGCTCTGATGCTGGCGGCTGGAGTCGGTAACAATCCCTCATCCAACAAGGAGAGCGTTGTTCTAGAGGCAGTTAAAATCTTATACGAGGCGGGCCTCGATATTAACGCTAAGGACGATAACGGCGATACCGCGATGCATGGCGCCGTTCTGCGTGGCCAGAATTCTGTCATCCGATTTCTCGCCGAACGTGGCGCGCAGATCAATGAAAAAAATAGGATAGGTTGGACGCCTCTAGACATAGCGGAGGGATTGGTCCCTGGAACTCCGAACTATCGTCCCGACCACTCCGCTGCGCTTTTGCGTGAATTGTTAGGTATCAAGAAGCAATAACCCGCTCTCAAGTAACGGACAGAACTTGCGAGTCTTGGAGCTTAGACGCAAGGCTCGCAAGTCGTCCTTCCCTCCTGTTAGGTAGACCTGACCGGCTCATCGAGCACTCCATTTAACCCGCATTTCATGTCGTGTCCGGTTCAGGCGTGGACGTAGAAGCCTTCCTATGTCTAGGAGCCTATGACCTATGATATTATTCGCCAAAATTTATTCGCTATCCGAGACATGGCGAGCCCTCCAAATGATCGAAGGCTTGCCGGAGGCAGTCAATTGTCCAAACGCAGTACGCCGGCTTGAGGTCGGATGTGGTGACCGACACAAAAAGTATTGTTCGCTCGCTCGCGAAAGGATTCAGGATCCTTGAAGCGTTTGATCCGGAGGAAGCGGAAATGACGCTCTCGCAGATCGCCGAGCGGGCCCGGCTCGATGTGGGGACAACCTTTCGACTCGTGAATACGCTAGTGATGCTCGGCTATCTTCAACAGGTGAAGGGCAAGCGGTACCGCTTGGGCTTCAAGGTCCTTGACCTGGGGTTCACTTCCATCGCACGCATGGATTTGCCGAAATCCGCTCGACCTCTTCTGCGCTCCCTGCTTGAAGACAATGTTTGTGATTCTGCGAACATCGACGTTGTGGATGGCTCAGACCTCGTTCGCATTGAGCGCATTCAGCGGGGCCTGCAAAAGCCCGGACTCGACCAGCGCCTTGGTTCCAGGGTCCCAGTCATCGGCACTCCAGTAGGACAGGTGATTCTCGCACATTTGCCGAAGGCTCACTGGCTTCGACTCAACATTGAGAACGGTATGAACGGGCGTACCGCGGTAAGCGAAGCGGGGCAGAATCTCGAGTCGGTGAAGAAGCGTGGCTACGCATATACAGAGCCATCCTCGAACGCTGGTGAGGGACTGGTCGTTGTCCCTGTTCTCGATGTCGAGGGCTTTCCTAATGCCGCATTAAGCGTCACATCTTCAGAACGAGAATTCTCCAAGGAAGCGTTCCTGGATCGAATCGCGAGGCGAGTCGTACAGACGGCGCGCGATCTGGAACGGATATGGAGGATATCCGGGAGCACGTATCCGTCTCGATCCGGGTCGGTACAGCAAGAAAGATAACGCGACCGATCGCATGCCCTGAAGCGCCGCGATTGCCTAGAATGATTTTGCTCTTTTTCGGGCGGTATCCAGGAAGTCAAATGCGTGCTCGATCGTCTCATAAACGATCGAATGGTGCGTCGCGCCTTCGACTTCGATATGACTGGGTTCCATGCCGCGCTTCTTCATCTCAGTTATGAAAGAACGGCTGCCTTCGATGATCGCCGCAGAGTCGGCGTCTCCGAATGCAATCATTACAGGCATTCCCGTGAGGCGTTCGTAGGGATAGGCTGTGGAAGCAGCACCGGGTGCCGGCGCCGTCGCTACCATGCCCGCCCACAGTTCCGTATATTTCGCGCCTATATAAAGAACACCGCGCCCGCCCATCGACTGTCCCATCAGGTATAGCCGCGTGCGATCGATGTCGTATTCCTTGGCTATGATTTCAGTGACGTTCAAGATATCTTTTTCGCTGAATTCGGACATCTTGGTCTGAGTCGCGCCTCTTTGGCCGCCGCGCAGGCCGCCCGGGTAAGCTCCGTATCCTCCGTTTACCCGGTAACCGAGGGGAGCGACGATGATATAACCTCTTTCTTCGCTAATCCGTTGGATGAATCCGCCGTCACGATCCAGCGCATCGCGCTCGTCTTCATTCGCGCCATGGAGGTAGACGATCATCGGCAGCTTTTTCCGGCCATCCCAGGTTGTCGGAACATACAAGCGGAACGGGATGATCTCCTTGGCTTCGTCGAAGAAGTAATGACGTCCCTGATATCCTTTGCCTCGCGCCACCATGTCTTTGCCGTTCGCCAGTGCCTGAGCAAGATCGACTGAACGTTGGATGGAGCGCGCAAAGTCATAAAACACCCGGCTCCGCTGTCTCTTATTGATTCCGTCCGCCAGCATGAATGGGAAACGAATTGTCGCCTTCGCACTATCATGGCCTTGAACTGCCGCAAGTTTCCTTTCGACGTCCACGCGGCGTGCCTCGAGATCTTTTACCAGCCATAGCGGAAAAGTCGTCTTGCCAACCGCAACGTCGCCATCGAACACCTCAATAGTGAGCCTGTAGATGCCTTCGGGCACCCCATTGACGTTTGTCGAAAATGAAAAGGGCCGAGCCATAAGATCAGTACCGACGCCATTGAATGAACCGAGCACCTTCACAACCTTAGGGTTGTCGATAGTCAAGCCATCCTCGTCTATTGCAAACTCCGTAAGCGAGAGTTGCAGGCGAAGCGCTGTGGCGGACGGTGGCCTGGCCGTGAATAGCTGACCCACTTGCCCAGCGAAGGCCTTTGAACCATCGCCAATCATCGGCGCGTTCCGCAGTTCGAGCGACGCGCTGTACTCGGCCTTGGCATTCCATTGCTTGCGCTTCAGCAGGGTGTAAGCATTCGCCAATCTCCTGGAGACTTCCGCGTTGTTACCCGCTTGCTGCAGTGGTTGAATCTCGGACAGAAGCTTGTCGACTGCGTTATTGACCGTCTCGCTCCGGCTTGCGCCGCGAAGGGAACGAACAACGGCGCTGAAATTGGGCAGGGTATCGCCGGGAAACTGTTCGTCCAATGGCGAGAGATTGATAGCCTCGGCCGTCGCATTACTTCTCAAGATGGATTCAATGTACGCGAAATACTGCGGCGACATCACCTGGCCATGAACCATGCCAACCGTAAAAACTATCGCTAAAACTGTCCAAATATCCCTTCGGTAAGGCCGAATCATAGGCGCTCCTGACTTTAATGACACGCTCGCAAAAATTAAACGATTCGGAATGCGAAAATAGTTTCACAAAGTAACACGATAGATATCATTCGTTACAAGGACTGTCAAATATTTCAGGTGAAAACTATTGACGGGCAGGGGCAATCGTCACGTCGGTGGACAAGGCTACGGATAGCTGTCGGGCGCCTTCGACAACCCGAGGCGCTGAATAGGCAACGAACTCCTCCACGGTAAACGGAAAAGACGATGCGCCGACGCTTAAACTGGCATGGGGGTATCCATTGCGGTCAGTTATGGGGGCCGCAAGCGCGCGTACTCCAGGAATCAATTCCTGATCGCATAACGCGTACCCTTGTTCTCTAACCTGAGCAAGTCGCTCCTCGATCTCGGCGACAGTCACTAGTGTCTGCGGTGTAAACTTTGGCCGCCGATCGCTCTTGAGTATTTGCAGCCGGCGATCTTGGGGCAGGAACGCTAAAATTGCCTGGCCGATGGCGGAGCAATATGCGGGTATTCGAGAGCCTATACCGCGGCTGACGCCCAACGGGTTCAACCCTGCCTGCACGCGCCCGATGTATATAATTTCAGCGCCGCTGAGAATACCGACACTTGCGGCTTCAATAACACCACCCACAAGCGAGCGAAGAATCGGACTAGAAAGGAAATGCACATCCATCCGAGAAACAGCGTTAAAGCCAAGGTCAATCACTTTAAGCCCCAACCGGTATCGCTTAGCGCCATCAGCCTGCTGTAGATAGCCCAAGCTTACCAGCGTTCGGACAAAACGATGTGCCGTGCCTGCATCCAGATCTGCGCGTTTTGCGATTTCCGAAAGATTTAGCTCAGGCTCCTGACTATCGAAGATTTCGAGGACTCTGCATGCCTTGGCGAGGGACATCACGAGACTCTTGTTGCCGCCCTTGACGGTTTTTGCCGTTGCCTGCCGTTCATCGGATCCCGAAGATCGCTTCACGGGATCACTATAGCATTCGCAACAAAGGCGTTTTGCAAAAAACAGAGGTGATGCTGGGAGCGCAAGCGCCAATTCTCATTGGCGCTTGCTCATGACGGTCTTGGATTTTGGCTCGCAGTTTAAAAAGTCAGACGAAGATTGCCGACCAGGATTCTATTGCCGGAGGCCGATGTGATTCTTCCAAAACTGGTGCTGTTGATATCCGTAGTGGGATTGCCGAAGTTCGGATGATTCAAGGCATCGATTGCGTCAATCCGAATTTCAACGGTTGTCCCTTCCCTCACGGCGATCCGTTTCACCAGGTTCAGATCCAGACCGATTGAAGATGGGCCATTCAGATAGTTTCGACCTAAGGTTCCGAGCTTTCCCGGGCTCGGATTGACGAAAAGTAGTTGGCCATTGGAACCGACGATCGCCTTGAGTGTACTCGCGCTGGAAACCGAACTCGTTATTCCCGCCAAGGCAGGATCACTTATCTGCCCAAGCCCGTCGAAGAACACCACGCCATCGGAGACTCGAGTAACTCCACCCGAGTCCTTCGGAAACGCGCCAAGGACAACAGGTGTGTTATTCGTTGATTGGTTATACGTAGCCGTTGATGACGTAATACTCAGTGGACTGCCGGAGGATAAGGTCAGGATTCCGCCGATCTGCCATCGTTCCAGCAAGCGGTTGAGAAATCCGGAGTTGGTACTGAGAAACTTACCTGGACCAAACGGAAGCTCAAAAGTACCGTTTGCCTTCAGGACGTGAGTCCGGTCAAAGCTGAGACGCCGTCTATCCTTGCTTAAATCGCGGCTGTCGATGCGAACGGTATTCGCATCGCCCGAACCGATGACCTTGGACCAAGTGTAATTGCCGGTAGCGGTCCATCCGCGAGAGAAGCGCTTCGTGCCCTCCAATTGGAGGGCGTGATAGACGGAGTTCCCAGTATTCCCAAACAACTGGCTCGCCAAATATTGCGGGTTAACGACAATGTAATTCTCCGGCAGTCTTCCATTGCGCAGCAGGCCGCCCGCTTCATTCGTAAAACTGTTTGTCGTATTGAGGTAGTTTGCCAGGCCTCCGACGTTGTTGTTGGCAAGGAACGCCCGCGTCGTGCTGTTCTGCCGGAGCGCTGCGGAGCCGGTGACTCCGTTGGTTCCCACCGGAGCTTGACCTGGATTGACGACAAGGCCGTTAAAGATACGGTCAAACAGTGGAGCGTCCCCGCCTGCCTGCGTTACTTTGAAGGCATCGAGAATGCCGGTTTCAAAAATGTTAACCTCATTGAGGTCTATCCCCTCGATCAGCTTCGTCCCTTTGTTACCCACGTAACGAATATCAAAGGTAAAGCCCTGTGCCAATTCGCGCTGCAGCGAGAAATTCCAGTTCTGAATGTACGCAGAAACCAGACCATTCTCGTATGCCCGCTGTGTCTGAGCGCGGTCCGTCAGGGGAATAATATCGAGAGGTTTAGAACTGAGGGTGAGCGGCAACCGGACCGACGTGAGATCAATATACGATCCCGACTTGAAAGTCGCGACGGCCGATGTTCCAGTTCCTGCGCCGACATTCGTGTCGACGTTGCTCAAGTTCGTAGAGCGCGGATAAACGATGCTGTAACCGGCTCGCAGGACCGTTTTGTCCTTGCCGAAGTAGGGGATGGACCACGTCACGCCGACAGCTGGTGCAAAGTTGTTCCAATCGTCTTTGTAAGCTTTTTGCTCTGGGTGAGGTGAGTTCTTTCCCACGAGCACCTCACGAGTCAGGCTGCCCTTGAGGAGTCCCGGCTGGTACATGGCGTCCCAACCAGTTCCGGAGATACCCCATAACGCATCGCCTCCGCCCACGAGTCCTGTAAGCAATCCATACTTGTCCCACGGAACGCCATACCAGTCGTATCTCACGCCCAGGTTGAGCGAGATAGTCGAGTTGAGTTTCAGGTCATCCTTGAAGAACGCGCTCCACTCGCGCTGATGAAAGTCTCGGATCCGGCGCATGCCTGGCTCGTAGACCGGGTTCTGGGAATCGTTGACATTTAGGAGCTGCCTAACCTCCGAAACAGACCCGGAAAGATCGATCAGTAAGTTCTGGGCGCTGTTCTGATTGTTTCCGATCCCTGTAATTGTATTGATGCCGGTTACCGCGACCGCACCTGCGCCGAGAATCCCGCGCGGAACGACATTACCGCCGTTGCCGCCGGAGTCGGTTGCGTTCGAGTTACCGGTTCTCCAATCAAAGCCCATTCTGAATTCATGTTTGCCGCGAGAGATGCTTAGCGTGTCGCCGAAACTCCAGAATGTGCCTTGATTGTAGATCGGCGATTGAGTGCCGATGGCGGCGGCCAGCAGCGTGGGTTGAACCAGAAATGGTACCGGTCCATTGGGATAGAACGTCCGTCGCGCGTTTTCGTCGAAGTCTTCAATCTTCACGTACTTCCCATTCAAGGATGGGACCTGCTGATCGTATCGGTTGTCTCTATCCTGTGTCGGATCGAGAATCCCGGCGACAAACTGGTTGACCATGCGCGGCGTGAGCGTCGATGTGAGTGTTCCAGAGAGGAACCAGTTCGTGCTCAGGTTGTAGCCGCTCGGCACTGTCGGTAAACTCGAGGCCGCATAGAGGCCGCCATTCACCTCTTCCCGCGTGTAATTTAAGGTAAGCCTGTTGGCTTGATTGAAGTTCTGATCGACTCGAAGATTAATTTGATCGCGGTCCGACGGGGCCCGTCGCTCCCAGGTGACGCCGGCAGTATTTAATCCATCGCCGACCCTGAAATCATTTGGTAACGGAGTCAAATCGATCATCGAGCGGATAATGCCGGTGCTATCAAATACCGGCCTTGCCGGATCGCGGCCGAAAACACTGACCGACTGCAAATCTCCAGTCGCGGTCGAGGGTTTCACGGGATTTCCGTTCAGGTCGACGGTTGGTCTCGCGGCGTTGGCGTTCCCATTCTGGACGCCTGGATAAAAGCGGAAAATGCCTTGCCTGGCGGTTTGAGTCAATGTCGTGGTTGTCACCGGCGTCGTCGAGACTTGCCTTTGTCCGTCGTAGAGGAAGTGAAAGAAAGTCTTGTTCTTGACGATCGGTCCGCCGAGGCGGCCGCCGAACTGGTTGCGATTGAGAACCGATCTGGGCGTTCCGCGCAGGTTATTAAACCAGGTGTTTGCGTTAAGCGCCGTATTCCGATTGGATGCGAAAAGACTACCGTGAAACTGATTTGTTCCAGACCTGGTTGAAAGCTGGATCTGTCCCGAACCCCGTCCCAGTTCAGCGTCCGCCGGAGACGTAACGACCCGCACCTCTTCGATGAGGTCAACGCTTGTGTAGATCGGAACGCCCTCATTGCGTGTACCGTTGATATTCACGCCGTCGCGGGTGGTGGCGGTGGATAGTTGGGCGTTGCCCGCGAAATTATTACCGATAACTCCGGCTTGCGTCGATGCGAGGTTCAGCACATTTCGATCAGTGATGGGAAGATCGCTGACTCTTTGAACGTTAAGTACACCGCCGATCGTCGATGTTACTTGCGACATCGGACTTTCGGACGCGGCGATGACTTCAACGGCGGAAGAAACGGATGCGACGGAAAGCTCAAAATTAAGACGGATCTGCGCAGCTACATTGAGCACGACATCGTTGTAGATCCGCGTTTGGAATCCCGGCAACTCCCCGCTGAGTTTATACGTCCCAGGCTGCAAGCTTGGAAAGCCGTAGGAGCCGGACTCATTCGTAACAGTGGTGGTCACCACTCCCGTTTGAACATTCTGAGCCGTGACGGTGACCCCCGGAAGAATCGCTCCGGAGCTATCGGCAACAGTGCCGGTCACAGTCGCATTCGTGGATTGAGCCGTTGCGCTCATAACAGAGAACGGCGCCCACATCACTAAGCACAACAAAACTGCCAGCTTCACATTCTTCATGTACTCCACCTCGCCATTTGATTGTCGCCAGACCCTAAATATGTCGTCAGATGAACTCTGTTTCAGTAACACAAGCCCAGGGGGTGATGACTGCTCGTAACGTGAGACCATTTGTTAGTTTCGGAATGCGAAATAACTTTCTAATATTGCGAGTGACAGAGATAACATCGACACAGAAAGGGTGTCAATAGTTTTTGAGCGACGATATTGCGATTCGCGAGGAATATCCGTGTGGCGCGCAGTGTCGCGTTTGAACCTGACAAAGAACGTGCTTGACAGGGATTAGCCCGGATGCTCGAATGTCCGGCCTATTCCGTCAAACAGTTCGGATACCGACGCAATAAAACGGGAAGCTTGTCACAGTTCCAATAGCTGCCAAGGCGAGGCAATGAATAAGACGAAATCAACGGATAAGTTTGTGGGCAATGCCAAGGCGTTCGATTGCAGTGGAGACATCAGCGCCCGGCTGGAACGGCTTCCGATCACGCGCCAGGTCTTGTGGACCCGAAACATCATCGGAGTCGCGACGTTTTTCGATGGCTATACCGTCATCGCCATTGCCTATGCCATGCCGGTGCTGGTTCAGGAGTGGAACCTCAATCCCGAGCAGACCGGTCTGATTCTATCGATGGGTTATCTAGGCCAGTTACTCGGTGCGGTGTTCTTCGGTTGGCTGGCTGAGAAAATCGGCCGACTTCGCGTATTGCTTTTCACAATATTGCTTTTCGTGAGTATGGACATTGCCTGCCTATGGGCGGCGGGTGCTGTATCGATGATGGTTTTCCGCTTCATACAGGGGATCGGCACTGGGGGAGAGGTACCTGTTGCCAGTGCCTATATTAATGAATACATCGGCTCGAAAGGGCGTGGCCGCTTCTTTCTGCTTTACGAAGTCATGTTCCTGTTCGGATTGGTTGGCGCAGGCTTGATTGCCAGCGCACTGGTGCCAGTCTATGGCTGGAGGGCGATGTTTGTTGTGGGGCTCGTACCGGCAATTCTGATGATTCCGCTGCGCTTTTTCATGTCGGAATCGCCACGTTGGCTCGCGTCGAAGGGCCGTTATGAGGAAGCCGACCTGATCGTCTCGCGGCTCGAGAAGGCAGCGCGTGAGAGTGGGAAGTCTCTTCCTGAGCCGAAGCCCATCGAGATGAACGTGAAAGCCAGAACGTCCAACTGGAAGGAACTCTTCCAGGGTATTTACCGACAGCGAACCTTCACGGTCTGGGTAATGTGGTTCTGCGCCTACGTGGTTGCCAATGGCATGATCACATGGTTGCCGACCCTCTATCGGCAAACCTTCAAACTCCCGCTTCAAACCAGCCTCACATATGGTCTGATCACGTCGGTAGCTGGCGTGATCGCAGCAGTCATATGCGCCCTGCTAATTGACAAGGTCGGCCGAAAGCGCTGGTACACGGTTGCCTTTCTCGTCGCTCCTCTGCCCTTGGCCGCGCTTGCCGTTTTCGGAGCACCCTCGGCGAATCGTGTACTGGTCCTCGCGGGTCTTGCGTATGCTATCGTCCAGACAATCACCTTTTCTCTCTATCTCTATTCTGCCGAAATCTATCCGACGAGACTGCGCGCACTTGGCACGGGTCTCGGAAGTGCGTGGTTGCGACTCGGTTCATCAACCGGCCCGCTCTTCGTCGGTTGGGTGATGGCGCGTTCCGAAATTCAATATGTCTTCGCTGTATTTGCGGCTGTCTTGGTTATAGGCGGCATCGTGACCGCCCTCGCAGCAGTCGAGACCAAGGGGCAAGTTCTGGAGAAGCTGTCTCCGTGAACACATTTAATTTGTTATTGAACGGCAAAACGAGGGATGTAGAATTGTCTCGCTTCTATGCGATAAAAAGTTCGTATACCGAGGATAGCCGTGCCTGATACCCTGCTCAGGGCTTACTGGAGATGACATGCGCATGAAGATGACCGTTTTAGCGTGGCTTCTTATATTCGTAATGGCCACCGCGCAACTCGCACAAAATCAGCAGAACGATTGGCCGTATTACGGCAATGATCCGGGCGGGATGCGGTTCTCGCCATTGAGCCAAATCAACACGAACAATGTGAGTCGACTCCGCAGAGCGTGGACTTTTCATACGGGTGATACTTCCGCAACCCATTTCCAGGGAACGCCGCTTGTGATCTCTGGAATCATGTACTTTGCCAAGGGGAAAAACATCTTTTCCGTCGAGGCAGAAACTGGCAAGCAGTTATGGAGGCACGACACTACCGTCGATACCGCACCGCGGGGCCTGTCTTATTGGCCTGGTGACCGGAATACCGGCGCCCGCGTCCTGATAGGCGTTAAGACGGGTCTGCTTGCGCTCGATGCGAAAACCGGGAAGGCCGCAACGAATTTTGGCGTTGATGGCTACCTGGAACTAGGCGTCTATTTAGTATCCCCGCCAACGATCTTTCGCGACCTGGCTATCATAGGTTCCCGTGGCAAGAATGACATACGGGCTGTCAACATACGTGCCGGCAAACTGGAATGGACTTTTCATACGGTGCCTCGGCCTGGTGAGCCCGGTGCAGACACTTGGGAGACGGACACTACCAACGGGGGGCCGGGTGCCTACCTTTGGGGATTCATGTCCGTAGATACTACGAGGGGACTGCTTTTTGCGCCGATCAAAGCACCCGGTGGCAATTATTACGAGGCGAGGAACAAGGGCCCGGCACTATACGGAAATTGCCTTGTGGCCTTGGATGCGGCGACGGGGAAGATCGTCTGGTATCAACAACTGATACATCACGACATCTGGGACTACGACATTGCTGCGCAACCTGCCCTGATCGATATCGATCGTAACGGTCGGAAAATTCCAGCGGTTGTACAGATGACGAAGATGGGCTTGTTGTTCATGTTCGACCGAACGAACGGACAGCCGGTTCATCCGCTCGAAGAACGGCCAGTCCCTCAGAGTGAAGTTCCAGGCGAAAGGACGTCACCTACCCAGCCCTTTCCGATAACCCCTCCTCTCGCGCGAAACAGTTTCAAAGAGGAAGAGTTGTATAACCTCACGCCGGAACATGCGGCGTTCTGTAAGGACGCATGGGTGAAATATCAAATGTACAACGACGGACCTTATTCACCCTACGCGGCTGATGAACGAATAGCGGTGATCTTTCCGGGCACTTTAGGTGGCGGTAACTGGTGGGGAGTGTCCTCCGATCCGCGTCTTGGATACATCTTCACGAACACCATGGATCTCGGTCAAATTGGCCGTCTACAACTCAGGAATACCGGCGGTACTGTGTCCTATTCACGCGTAAGCGGAGCTGGTGGAATGGGCCGCTTCTGGGATCCAAAAACGTTGATGCCTTGCCAGGCTCCGCCGTGGGGACGATTGAGTGCTGTAGATGCAAGTACTGGAAAGATCGTCTGGCAGGTTCCACTCGGCGTCGTGGAAGCGCTTGAAGCCAAGGGTATCAAGAATACCGGTAACCTGAATTCCGGAGGCAGCATCGCAACAGCCGGCGGACTTGTATTCATTGCCGCTACGATCGACGCTCGAATTCGCGCGTTTGATTCTCGCACTGGAAAAGAGCTGTGGTCAGACAAACTTGAAGCCAATGGCTACACGATACCATCCACCTTTATGGGCCGGAATGGAAAGCAGTACCTGGCTGTTCCAGCCGGCGGCGGGGGCAATGACTTCCAGGAGCTCAGCTCTGACGTGCTGGCAGTATATGCACTGCCATAACCCGATCAGTCCACTCCATACGCAGTTGAGTACTTCGATTTAGGTTTGACTTTAACCGGGATCACTGTTAGATTTCGCAATAAATTGAAAGATGTTTCGTATTCCGAGGATCTGGAGGACAGAGTGCAAACGTCAGAAAGAGAGTACGCCGGTCTTATTCCTGCCATCGTCGTCCCCTTCACCAACGATATGCAGATCGATGAAGCAGGTTTGCGCCAAGTAGCGCGTCGATTGGCTGAGACCAATGGAGTCGTGGGGATCGTCACGAACGGTCATACCGGCGAGGTGTTCGCGCTGAATCCGGTCGAGCGAGCAACTGTGACGCGCATCGTTGCAGATGAAGTCGGCAAGCGCAGCCGAAAACCGGTTATTTCTGCCGTCGTGTGTGAGGGCATTGCCGACGCGGTGTCGCATGCCGTGATGGCCAGGGAAGCAGGTGCGCGGGCGATCATGCCAATGCCACCTCACCATTGGTTGCGCTTTGGGTACTCCCCTAACGATGCTCTGGATTATTTTGACGCTGTGGCGAATGCCTGCGGTCTGGACGTTGTGGTTCACGTGTATCCCGCATGGACGCGTGCTTCATATTCCTCAGACCTGTTGGCAGCAATGGCTCGTTTGCCGTATGTGAAAGTGTTCAAGGTGGGAACGAGAGACATGAATAAGTATGCCAAGGACATTGCCGCTATTCGCGCAACGGATCCGTCGAAGACAATTCTCACCTGTCACGACGAATACTTGCTTGCCACAATGGTGCAAGGCGTCGATGGCGCCCTTGTCGGGTTCGGGTCCTTCATTCCTGAGCACATCAATAGTCTTTGGCAAGCCGTCAAAGCTGGCGACCTCCGGCGCGCTATGGAAATTCAAAGCTTCATCAATCCACTAAAGGATGTGGTCTACGGGTCAGGAGAGCCGACCGGTCATGCTCACGCACGCCTTAAGGAAGCGATGAAAGTGGCGGGGTTGTTAGACAATGCGACGCCTCGCCCGCCCACGCAGGCGCCAAACGAGAAAGAAAAGGCCCAGATTCGCGCGGCAGTTGAGGCTGCCGGATTATTGAAATCGATCCCCTCGATGGCTCGATAATGTCGTTCGCTTCTGGTGATGGGGACTTATTCCATTCGAAATACGTGTGGAGGATTCTCATGAGGCTTATTCTTCTTACGATAGTTCTCACTCTGGCAGGCGCCATCACGGTATTGGCGCAAGCAGGTGATGCCAGAGGCCGTGGAAGGCAGCTTTCGAAGTTAATCGAAGGACCGGATCTCGGCTATAAGCCCGTGCCTAATCCACTGCCTCTTCTGGCAGGTATGATGTGGGGGTCGGTAGCCGGCGTGGTTATCAACTCACAAGGGCACATTTTCGTATATGCAGGCACGCGTCCTGAGTTGACCCTCTATAATATCGAGCCACTGCCGCTTTATGAATTCGATGCCGATGGGAAGTTCATTCGGGCTTGGGGCAAGAACCTGGAGAGCAAGTCACCGCATGGCTTTCGCATAGATGCCGCCGACAATTTTTGGCTTTCGGACATCGGCGATCACACCGTCACGAAATTGAACCCGAAAGGCGAAGTTCTATTTACGCTGGGAACAAAAAACAAGGCTGGAGTTTGGGACGAGGCGGCGGGAAATCGAACCTTCAACCAACCTACAGATTTGACCCTCACATCTAATGGAGACATTTTCGTAGGACAAGGCCACGGCGGCGGCGGCGACCCGCGCGTTCTGCGGTTTGACAAAACTGGAAAGTACATCACGTCCTGGAGCGGGAAAGTCGATGGGCCGGCGGCGTTCAGTAATGTTCACGCCATTACGGCCGACCCTAACGGCCACATCTGGGTTGGCGATCGAGCGGCAAAGAAAATCCTGATCTTCGATGTCGACGGCAAGTTTCTTCGCGTTATTCAGATGGACGTCTATGTGTGTAGTTTCTATGTCGCAAAAAATGGCCAGCTTTACATGTTGAGCGGATGGGATGGGCAGATTCTCAAGCTTGATTGGAACGCCAAGATCCTGGCCGCCACTGGAAAACCAGGCCGAGGCCTGAACCAATACGGTGAAGCAGAGAGCATGGCTATCAGTGCTAGAGGTGAAATCTTCGTCGCCGACAAAATCAACGATTACGTGCAAAAACTCATACCCAAATAACGTTCGAGGGAAGCAGTCTGGCATTGACCGGCTTGTCTCGTACGTCGTATGTTGCCGAAGTGAGAAGATCATCGGCATCCGAAACCTCTAGGAAACCTGGTAGAAATGGGAAAAGTGTCCTACCCACAGCCGCGGTCGGCGCTAAGGACTTAAAAAGCACCGTCCGGTCTCTTTCAAAAGGGTTCCGCGTCTTTGAGGCCTTCGGCAGCAGCGAGTCCGAGTTGAACCTTTCGGAAGTGGCCTCGCGAGCGGGGCTAGATACTGGGACAGCCTTCCGCATTATTCGTACATTTGTAATGTTGGGGTATCTTGAGCAGGCTGGTGATGCTAAGCGGTACAGGCTTGCGTTGAAAGTCATGGATCTCGGCTTCAATGCTATTGCTCGAATGGATTTGCACTCATTGGCCCGGCCGTTACTTCGATCCATCGCCGGACCTTTATGTGAGGCAGTCAGCATTGGTATTCTTGAAGGCCCAGACGTCATCTACGTCGATCGCGTTCAAGCGAGTTTCTCACGTCCCGGAATCACGCGCGGAATTGGCTCTCGCGTCCCCGCTTATTGCACAGCCGTAGGAAATGCAATTCTGGCGTTTCTACCACTGGAGCACCGTCTGAAGATCCTGAATATGCGCGAGCGAACGAAACTCACGCCGAATACCCCGGTCACTATCGCAGAAATCGAGAGACGGCTTGCTCACGTACGTGAAGTCGGTTACGCCCTGTCAGACCAAGCGTTGGTTATGGGCGTTCGCGCTTTGGCAGCCCCAATCCTGGATCGGGAGGGTGTCGCGCTCGGTGCGCTTAGCACTGGTTCATCCGTACTTGCCGGCTCACGGGATGAATTCCTCGAGCACGCAGTTCCGCGGATACGGGACGGCGCAGCTTACTTAAGTCGCGCTCTTAGCGTCTCCGGTTCGTCCGCCGTCGGCTTCCGCGGCTGAGACGCAGAGTTGTGTGTCGATTTCGGCCTGAGAATTACGTTTCGCCATTCCGCTTCGAAATGGGCCTATGGTATAGGCAAGCTTTTCTTTTTGTCCGCCGGACTTGCCGCCTGAGTCGGAGTAATGTTCGTGTTCAGTTTCATCCTCGCGCCATCGCTCTGATGCTGCGAACGTATACGCGTTACGTACATCCGTCACCTTGGCCGTCCACCGGCGATCCAAATCGGTTTGTCCTTCACGTCCCCTGAACCGGTCGATGATCGACTTCACCTGAATGAACTTTCCTTCGGAGTATTGCTCATCCTCGGATCCGGTCAGAGCCCCTTCGGTACAAGCCAGCAGTTCACTTTGGAAATCGCGAATTTCCTTATCCGTCGTGGCTTCGGCCTCGACTCTAATGAACCTGCCAAGGTTGTAGTCGATGTTTTTGAGGGAGGTGTTAATCGTCTGTATCCGATCGATGATCAACTCTCTTTCCCGAATTATCTGACTGCGGAAATTCGCGATTTCGCGGATAGTGTTTTCGTTCAATAGCCGTTTGAAGGTCGATTCAAATCGAGGCAGATCATCGGTCTGAAGACGGTGTGCAACATCGCTTCGTATTCGCTGGCGGCTTCTACGGTAGCATCCATTTCCTGAGCATCGATCGGGTAGGCGTGATGAAAACTCTGCATCCGGTTTACGATTCGCTCGCCGATCGTGCGCAGCTTCTTCTCATTGGCATCAACGCGGCCCTGGACGATCTCGCGAACTTCCTGTTTCCGCATGCCGCACGTTTCAATTGTCAAAGGTCGTTCCGCACATACCTGATCGCGCAACGCGTCGATTTCAGCAAATGGAGCTGAAAGCGAGCCAAGATCAACCAGACTGAGGAGGGCTTCCGTATCCACAAGCGTCTTCCTGCTATCCTCGATTCTTTGTTCGATTTTATTCCGCCTCTTCTTCGCTTCCTCCAACTCTTCATTGATACCCGACGAGACCTTCAGGAGCTGCCCCAGTTGGTCAGTGAGAGTCTTCAGGATGTCCGAAAACTCTTCGAGTTCTTTCCTGTGTTCCTGGAGCTGGCTAATCTCCAGGCCGAGTGTTTGCCAGTCGATTTCGCTAAAGTCCCGAAATGCAGCGAGTGTCCCGAGTGTTGATCGAGTTCTTCCACTATGCCGAGTCTCAGCCTATGCCGAGTACGCAAGGCCCAATGAAGGAAGAATCTTCACGACGCGCGATGAAACCTGCGGTACAGCTCAGACTTTTCTAAAAGTGCGGCGCCTCACGAATCGGCATAGTATTCGCGCGCCCATCGTGAGGCTGCCGCCGGCTCAGATGCTCACTGGGGTCCATTCAGAGCCCATTCAAGAAGGTCAGTAAAGAGTCGGATGGCTTGTAGCGGCCTCCCTTCGAATCAGTTGTGTCACTTTCGCCAGGATCCCGTCCTAACTTGGCTGGAACAATGGCTCCGCAAGGAAAAGGACAAGATCAATCCAAACGACGGTGTGAGCGCCCGGTTCCAGAATCCTCGCCATTCAATGGACGAGATGCCGACTACGCGCCAAGCGATGAGTAGCAGACAAAAGTCCGAACCAAAATGGCGACCAGTCCCCAGGATTCTGGTCGAAGGGAATAAGGTTCAGCGTGGAGGCACAACGCCCTTTACGGCCCATACCCGAGCCTGAAGCGTGAACGGCCGATCGGGACCATCACCGAGTAACCGACGGCGAAGTCGGCTCTGAAGCTCCGCCCGTTGCTCGGCTGATACCGACGCCACATGCGCACCCGCAGGACCCTGGCCGGCGAGAAACGGCGTCCAGAAGTCGTCGAATGATGAGAAATCAAGTTGGACGGTTAGCGGTTGTTCCTCCACCTCTAACAAGCCGTTCTCGCGCCAGAATGCTTCGAGCTCGCCCTTTCTTGAAAGCGGCATGTGACGCTCATCGCGCGATCCGATAGCCGGGTCACGAGCGACGGCCTCATCCCAGAAGATCCTCAGCATCTCCATGCCTTCTCCGTAGTCCCAAACGGCCGCCGCAACGACACCGCCCGGCCGGGTTACGCGAATCATTTCACGTAAAGCCTTCGCACGATCCGGGATGAAGTTCATCACCAACAAGGCTAGAGTCCGATCGAATGTGGAATCGGAAAAACGAAGCTGCTGCGCGTCACCTACTTCGAAGTTGACGTTGTTTGTGGAAGCCCGCTTCTGGGCGAACTCAATGTAGGCAGCAGATGGGTCCACACCTGTGACGCGACGCGAGGCAGCGGCGCCCGCAATGTGAAGTGCGAGAACGCCTGTTCCGGACCCTACATCCAAGACAGCATCACCATCCTGGATGACAGCGAATTTCACCAACAGCGGCGCCAAACGCTGGCTCCACCGTCCCATGAATTTCTCATACGCTTCAGCTTCGGAAAACATATCGCCCTTTGTCGTTGACTCGTTGTTGCTACGAACGCAGCCGGACGACAAGACCAAAATGCACGCAAGTATCCAACATGTGTTTTTCAAGCACACCAAGCCTATCGTACGCAGGCGTGCCAGGCAACGGTTCGGAACGGCGGACGCGCCCGCTTCCAGCATCTTGGGGAGGAGGAATTTTATAAACTCATAAATAGTCACTGCGTGTCGACCGATCACCACCGGGACGATGCCCCAATGGATGTATTACCGGCATTTCGTAGATTACCGAGATTACTCGACGGAGTCATTGGGATCTTCAGGATTTCATCGCATGAGATCCCATCATCTCTTGTTCACTTTGATCGTGTTACGAGTCGCACGCGAGTACCTTTTCACAACGAGCGCCCAGATCGAGGAGCTGTTGGCGATGGCGAAGCGCACGGTGCAGCTGTTGATCTCCAAACCCTCACCGTCCAACGCAGACTCTAGTCCGCGGCGCATACCGAGTCTGGGCTCAGACTCCCCTGAAACCCCGCCATTAATCGGTGGCAGAATCGGTGTTCAGCTGTCGCTTTTTTGAAGCGGGGGCTATGCGTCGATTCAATAACTCTACGCCGAAGAATAGCCAACCAGCTTGTCGACCATTGTTTCGGTGCCGGCCCTGTGGATTGGCCGAACATGGAGGCCGGTCAGATTCTGAGCTTCATTCGGAAGGAAGTGCGTCGTGCAAAGACCGCGGATAGTGCGCGGAACATGACAACCTCAGTTCGATCCCTGCTTCAGTACCTACATCTTTCAGGTGTGATAACAAAGGACCTCGCTGGAGTTGTTCCGGCAGTCGCAGGTTGGTCGCTCGCAAATGTTCCGAAGGGAATATCGCGAGATAAGGTCGATCGGATTCTCAAGAGCTGCGATCAATAGCGGGCTAGGATCGGCGGCGTGATATGCGCCAGTGTATAGTTCTCCCAGAACGACGGTGGAATGAACAACCTGCCGGCATGCTGAAGGAATTGAGGAGCAAGACCGCCAGGCCGGCGGAAGTGAGCGGAACAAATATTGGTATCGAGGAGATGGCTCATTGGCGTTCCGCGTCGGAACGCCGTTCAAGCTTTCGTGCGTTGTGAACCTTTTGCATGATGTCATCCATCTCCGGAAAATCAGCCCAACCGCCTGCTGAGCGACGAATGCCATCCCCCCAATTCGACACAGACGGAATCAGATCCAGTTGAAGCTCAACCTTCTGTCCGTCTGGGACGCCAGGGTTTTCGACAAGCTCAATGGTTTTTCCATGGATCGTACCATGCAGCTTTTTTGTCATTGTTCAATCCCTGCATTCGCGAAGCCGTGATTCTCAAAACGCACACGATTGAAATCTCGACTCGCCATCATCACCAAACGATTGTAGACGAATTTGTAGGTACTAGATCATCGCCTTTCAATTCGTTTCAACTGACTTCCACAAGTCATTAAGAACCAAGAACGGAATATGTCGTAGGGTCCAAAAACACAAAGGATGTTGCCGCCGACGGAGAAAGGCTGTTCAGAGCGCGGTTATTGACGAGAGCAGATCGATGCGAGCGGCCTTCATATCGTATTGGGCCGCCGATTTCCATGGCGCAGTCGCCTTTCAAGCAGATTTCCTCCCGGCATCCACCCAGCGAAAGGGAATCGCGTATACCAAGTCGCCAATCTCCGAAGTTATGCGGCGCGGTAGTAATAGTTGAGGCTGCCGCCGAGCCGCTGCTTCCGCTGAACAGTTCCATCGGCTTTCCACGCTGCTGTGATGGGGATGATCAGCTTATTGCTCAGCCCCTGGTGATTTCGCTCCGTATGATAGTGAGCAAGAAACTCGTAAACAGCAGTCCGCAGGGAATTTTCGCCGAAGAAGATCATTCGCTCCAGGCATTCTTCCTTGATCGACCGGACGAATCGTTCGGCGAAGGCGTTCAGGTTTGGAGACCGGGGCGGCAGTTTGACGGACTCGATTCCAGACCCTTCTTGGTCCAAACCTCGACGGTGAAGAAGTCAGCGGCAACAATCTGATCAAAGTGTCGAGAAAGGAATTCTTTCCAGGTGGTCTTTCGTCTCCGTTCGGGAGCCGGCTCAATACCGTGACGTTTAAGAATGTTGGCGATGGTATTGGGGGACAGCTTGTGGCCGAGATTCGCGAGCGCACCCAGGATGCGGTCGTAACCCCAGTTTCGATTTTCCTCGGCCACACGGAGGACAGAGCTTCGATCTCGGCACTTGTTCTGGGCCTGCCCGGCTTCCGTTGAGCACTACCGTCGTACTTGTTGGCGATGAGTCTGCGGTGCCATGCGAGCAAGGTCTCGGGAGTAACGATGGTAGCAATTCGCGCCAGAGCGCTGCGGCTCATTGCTTTCGCGAGGGCAGCGAGTCGGCGGCGCTGAGCGTCGGTGAAACGGAACCGCCGATCACCGATCTGTTCACGAAGAACGCGATTCTCTTCGTTGAGGTAGTCGATGGCGAGTTGCTGATGCCGGTTGAGCCAGCCAGAAAGGCATGCAATGAGCAGTGAAAAGGGATTAATGGCCGCGGGCATCGGCAGATCCTACATCAAGCGGCTCCTGCTTTGGCTTACGTTTTCAACACTTTCGAGTTTTTGCACCATTCGCGTGCCAGCGTGGCGCGCTGCCAACGTTATGCCGATAACAGCGCTGCGTAACGAGTAACCGGCCTTAGAATAGCGGCATGATTGGATCCTTGTTTTCGCTTCTCGATCTACGGCTCGGCATCCGCATGCTCAAGCGGTACCCCGTGCTCACGCTCGTCAGCACGGGCTCACTCGCGTTTGCCATTGCCATTGGCGCCTCCGTCTTTGCCTTCATCTCGCTGATGCTTTGGCCGCGCCTGCCGCTGCCCGAAGGCGATCGTGTTGTCGTCGTACAGCATCATGATGAGACGACGAGTCGTCCGGAGTCGCGGGTGGCCGCCGACTTCCTTCGCTGGCGCAAGGGCACCAATACGCTGACCGATTTTGCCGCGGGCCGAGACATGGCGCGTAATCTCCAGATGGGCGACCTGATCGTCGAGCCGATTGCTGTTGAGGAAGTAACGGCATCGATGTTTGCGATGGTGCGCGTCGCGCCGATCAAGGGTCGCGCACTGACCGACGAAGACGCACGACCTGCGGCGCCGCCGGTGATGGTGATCGGTGAACGGATCTGGCGCGAGCGCTACGCGGCCGATCCTGACATTATCGGCAAGTCGTTCCTCCTGAGTGACACGCCCACAACTGTGGTCGGCGTGATGCCCGCGGCATTCCGTTTTCCGTCGATCTTCGAAGTGTGGCAGCCGCTCAAGATTGACGAAGCCCCGGCAATGCCGCGGGCGGGAATGTGGATTTCGATGTGGGCGCGCTTGAAGCCCGATGTGACATTCGAGCAAGCTAACCGCGAGCTTGCGGCGCTCGGCGCACAAGCGGCGGCGGAGTGGCCGGAGACGCATGCGCATCTCAAGGCCATCGTCCAATCTCCGGCGATCCCGGAAATCAACGACCCCGAGGAGCGTGCGATGATCGCCTCCGCCAATCTCGTCATCGCGTTGCTTGTGTTGCTCGTGAGTGGCAACGTGGCACTGTTGATGTTCGCCCGCGCGGCGACGCGCGAATCCGAGATTCTGGTTCGCACCGCGCTCGGCGCCAGCCGCACGCGGCTGATCGCACAGTTTCTTGCGGAGGCGCTGGTGCTGAGCACGCTCGCGGCCGCGATCGGGCTAGCGCTGGCCGAATGGGTCATGGCGTGGGGCGTCCACTCATTCGCGGTCACCGCAAATGACGGTGAACTGCCTCCGTTCTGGATCACACCCGCGTTGCCGCCTCTTTCGATTGCGTATGGCGTTGGACTCGCGCTCTGTGCGGCAGCAGTGACGGGTATTCTGCCGGCAATCAAGATGACGCGCGCGGTCTCTACGCGACTACGTGAGACGGGCGCGGGCGGCGGCGGGCTCAAGTTCGGTGGCGTCTGGACTGTTCTGATTGTTTCGCAAATCACAGTGACCGTGGCGGTGCCCGCGGTGATATTCCTGCTCAAGAGCAATAGCTTGAAGATCGAACGTCAGCAGATCGGTGTGCCGGCCGAACAGTACCTCACGGGACGGCTCCAACGCGAAAGCAACATGTCACCGGCGCGATTTGAGGCGGCCGTGCGCCGCGTCAGAGAGGGAATCGCCGCAACGCCGGACGTCCGAGTCGTGACGATCGCGGACAAACTGCCCTTTATGTGGAACGGACATTATGTGATCGAAGTGGATGACGGTGGTGCCGCGACGCCGACCTTTGAAGACGGCCACGGCTATCGCATCACGACGGCGGCAGTGGAGTCGGACTTCTTCGCGGCCTTTGCGGCTTCACCGATCTCCGGGCGGCTTTTCACGCCGAGCGATTACGCCGGCGCTCCCCAAATGGTCGTCGTCAACCAGTCGTTTGTCGACATCGTGCTCGGCGGCCGCAACGCTCTCGGCCGGCACATTCGCTATACCATCGCGTCCAATGGTGGTCAGCGTCCGCCGTTCGGCGCTCAGGCGCCGTGGCTGGAAATCGTGGGCGTCGTGCGCGATCTCGGCATGGCAGTGCCGCCGGCGTCGAACACCGCCGGCGTCTATTTCCCACTCAGGCTACGCGAGGTCGATAGCATCTTCATCGCGGCTCGCGTGTCCGGCAATATGACGTCGGTCAGCAACGCATTGCGCTCGATCGCGGCGAAAGCCGATCCCACGTTGAGGGTGGCCGATATTCAACCGCTCGACCGCGTTAATGACAGCAAGCTCAAAACCATTAATTCCGTCGTGGAGATGTTTGTTGTCGTCAGCCTTTCGGCGATGGTTCTCGCACTCTCGGGCATCTACGCGGTGATGTCGTTTGCGGTTTCTCGCCGAACGCGCGAGATCGGAATCCGCGTCGCACTCGGCTCCCGGCCGTGGCGCGTGGTCCTCACCGTCCTGCGCGGCCCCCTCATTCAGCTCGCGACCGGCATCGTCTTCGGCGGGATTCTCACGTTCGTGATTTCGAGCGTCAACTTTGAACGTGAACAATTCGACGGCATCACGCTCGGTTTCGGATTAGCGTTAGTTGGATACGCGCTGATCATGCTCGGCGTCTGCCTGTTGGCCTGTTTTGTACCCGCTCGCCGCGTGTTGAAGGTGGATCCGATCGCCGCGTTGAGAACGGAATAGGATCACTTCGGCGTCACATGGATCAGGGCGCCGGGATTCGCGTCTTCCAGCATCCAGAGCGAACCATCGGGGCCTTGCTCGACATCACGGATGCGCTTTCGTTGAGCTGCGTCAGCAGTTGATTACAAACCGCAAGTTGTCGTTCGAGCCGATTCTCTGCAGGCAGTCCCTTCAAAACACTTCTTAGCCCAACTTCCACACTCGTGGGAGGCTGATCCTGTCTTTTCTATAGTTTAGATTTTTTGTCGTCACTATCGAAGTGGGTGTGCCAAGTTTTGACGGGCTTCATGACTTCAGCCGAGATGTGAAGCGTGGCATAGATTTCACGGTGAACGGACTCGGGAGTCCCGGCTTTGCGGACTTTCAGGACCCGGCCGTCAGTAGTGGGCAAAACAATGGTGACGACCTGATGCGTGCTGAGTTGTTGGCGAATCGTCCACCACGAGGTGTGAACTCCGGCTTGTAAGAACCGATGCTCGATGGCTGCCAGCAGATGATAGGCCAGCACGCAAAGGAAGATGTGGGTCTGGGTGCGATCCTGCAGATGATGAAAAATGGGACGTTCCATCAGCGGGCTCTTGAGATCGCGAAAGGCATCTTCCACCCGCGTCAGCAAAATATAAGTGCGCCAGATTTCATCAGTGGTCAGATCTTGCCGGTCGGTTTTCAAAACCCAACTTCCGTCCAGCTTCTCGGCCACTGCCTTTTTGGCGGCAAGTTCCTTCCACGATAGCTTTTGTTGCTGAGAATCGTAGGTGATGTCGAAATATCGTGCGACCCGCGGATAACGCTCCATCAAGCGGCCGATCGCCTGATGGATCTTGTCATGTTTCTTCAGCGCGCCCTTGGCGACGCGCTGCTGGAGCCGGTCGAGATCTTTGAGCAGTTTGGCTTCGTGGGTTTTTCGAATGGCCCGGTCCTTTTCTTCACGGCCGTCACTACGGCAGAGAATGTAGATGACGTCTCCCTTCTGCTGCCGCTTGACCTGCACGCGCGTTTTTTTCTGAAAGGGATTTCGCGGCGACGGAATCCGCACGACGTCTTCCCAGCCGTCGTCGTTTTCCAGTTCATCCAGCCATTGGTTGCGCGCCGATTGCAGTCCCGCCACCATGTAATGCAAGCCCCGTTTCTTGATCTGTTCCAGGTTCTCGTCAAACGCCATGCCGCGATCCACAACCACCGTCGCGCCGGCCTTTTTGCCGGTGCGTTTTTCCAACACATCCAGCATCGTGTCCAGGCTCCGCCGGTCTTGCATATTGCCGTCGAAAATCTCGTGGGCTTTGGGAAAGCCTTCGCGGTCCAGCACCAGCCCGATAACGACCTGTTTGCAGTCTCCCCGCTTATCGCGCGAGTATCCCCGCTTGGCCTGCGGGTTCGCCTTGGCCTGGCCTTCGAAGTAGGTCGACGTCAGATCGTACAGGTACAGGGTGTCATCCAGGGTGAATAGCGTTTTTTCGTGTTCGGCCAGTTCGCGCTCGATCCGTTCCCGATTGGGATGCAGCCGGTCCAGGTTCCGGTATAGCGCCTCGTCGACGAGTCTGGAAAAATCTTCCTTCAAGATGTCTCCCAGCGCGGTGCGCCGAATCCAATCCGGCATGGCGTGTTCGGAAAGAGGACAAATCAAACGATTCAACGTCATCGCTTCCGTCAGTATGCACGCGCGTTCAGAAAGCCCCGCCCGCCGCAGGATGGCATCAATGCCGAGTTGATGCCACATCTGGTGTCCGGCATGAACAGGACCGGCCTCCCGCGATTGCTCCGTCGTCATGCCATCGACTTGGATGCTCACCGCAGATTCGGATGTGGCTGCGCCTCGCTTGGCTTTGCCAGCTTTGACGCTCTGCTTTTCGTTCTCGAAGGCCGACTCTGGTAGCGATGCTTGTCCCTGCAAGGCGGTATCGAGCTTGTGCGCCAACGCTAACCAGTCTTCTGCCGGGGCGGGTTCGAGGCTGCCGAGCGAACAAATCGTGCGTTGACGGGGGCCATCGGGTGTCTGGACGGATTCAACAAGAAGGTGATTCGTGTAGGTTTTGCCTTTGTACGTTCGAACGGTTTTTCGAATATACATTGGCCACTACATATAGCAGTCCGATTGCTCTATATCAATAGAGATAGTTTACCTGTTAGTCACTATTTTCGACAGTCGCGAAGTCGTGCGATCAAACAAAAGAAGTTACGCGCGCCAACACTCTATTTTCGCCCAAAACACGTCAGAAAGTGTGGAAGTTGGGTTAGGACATCGTAAACATGGCGGGCGAAAACTTCGAAAGAGTCTGCCGGGTCGATCGGTCCCAATTCTGAAAGGAGTCCTTCATCGCGAACCGCCTCCAAAAGACGCGCAAGATCGCGACTGATCAGTTGCTCGTAAAGACCGGCGTGCGGTTTGTCCGGTGGCACCGGAGCATTCTAGGCGAGTCCGACAAAAGGCCGAAGCTTGAAGGAGAAGTCTAACGGATAGGTAGGCGGCGAACTCGGTATTGGGTTTCCTCCACCAAAATGATGGCACCCTGATCGAGCTCTGTGCTGCATTCATTTAGAACGGAAAGGAGTCGGGGCGTGACCGAAGATGGGGTTTGCGCAACCGGAAAATGATGACGCTGGGAAGATTCTCGCCGCTCGCGGCCAACAGATCGCCAAAGTCGAGGTCGAAGGTCAGCACAATACGATTCTCAGAACGCGCTTTTTGAAGGATCTCAGCGTCCGGCAATTTCATGAGTTGCTGGTCACGAAAGGTGGACCGCATCGTGGCCTGTATTGCGCAGCGATTGGATGGTGCTGATCGAAACTCCCATGTCGGCCAGAAACTTCACGGAAGGCTGCCGCCCAGAGGATGAACCTCCTCGCTGGCAAGAGCTGCGGCGTACTGAAGGGCTTCACGGATGTCGTCCGCTTCAAGGTCGGGATACTCCGCAACAATTTGCGTGGTGGTCATGCCATTGGCGACGAGATTCACCACAAGGGCGACAGTAATCCGCATTCCTCGGATGCAGGCTCTGCCCCCCATGGTGTGCGGCTCAAAAGTGATGCGTTCAAACATACGTTTACTCACCGTCTCTTACCCCACTGTAGACGAATTTGCAGATGTGAAAGCATCCCATTTCAACAGATTTCAATACGCCAAAGCGTTGCGGCTGCGAGTGCTTTCAATTGAAAGCACTTAGATTCTAACGTTCTCAACTCATTTCAATAGTCTCTACGATCTGGTTCGGGACCAGGGGTCGGGGCTTTGCCCAACGAATCGGAACGGTGGGGTCTGACACCAATTAATTCGGGGGTCAGGCACGTAAAACTGTTAAAACAAGTGCCAGACCCCGAATTATTGGCTGTCTGACCCCGAATTTTTCCCACCGTTCCGATTCGTTGGGCAAAGCCGGGGGTCGGAGGTTCAAATCCTCTCTCCCCGATTCGTGGTGTCAATGAGATGGCGTCCCGCTATGCGGGACGCTTTTTTCATTGTGGGCGGTTTTGTAGGCGACACCCGTGATCAAGGTTTGCCGAATGGAGCGCCAGTGAGACGAATCGAGGCGTCCACACAAGTAGATACGCCGGTAGATACCGATATCTACTAGCCGTTGCAGCTACCGCATTGATCCATAAACAGAAACGCCTGCGATTGTCCGCAGGCTATTAACTGAATTCTACCGCTCGCCACCTACCGGTGGACTCGCTTGACTGACTGGGGGTCGGGAAGGAAGAAAACCAAGACAGAAGGGAGACAGAAGGCGGGCAACACAGCAACAACACAAACAACCAAAGTCAAAAAGAGGACGCAGTCAACGAGGAGGAGGAATCTCGGCAAAACAAAACCCAGGGGCGGTAGCCATCCGGCAAATTGTAAATCTACAATTCCTGGAATCGGCGGAGTAACGTGCGGCCTTCGGCCCAGGCACAAAAGTGGCCCTTGGCGAAGAGGCGTAAAGTCGACGCTTTGCTTCCGGAACACCAGCAGTACTGCAAAAACAGTCGGGCTTCATGGAGAAGCTCGACCTCTGGAGCGACGAGAATATCTTCAAGCCGCTCTTTGGGACCGACCCCAATTAGGACGAGGCAAGCGATCGAGCAACAGATCAAGAAAGCCATTCGAGAAAAGTTGTCGAAAGTTACCGCAACGGTCAGATGTGGCCGGGCCCGCGTCTTTCCGCCATGGTTACGACTTCTCCGGGAATCGTAGTCATAGGTGATGCACTTGGGCGGAATGTTACGGTTTCGTCGCTACCGACTGGGCGGCAAAGAAATCCATCACTCCGCTCAACCACAACGATCAACTCGAATTGGTTCGGTGCGACACGTTTGACCACGGTTATGCACTCATCGCCGTTTTTGGCTTCGACGGTGTCGGAGGCTCTCCAGCTCCTTTCGCAGCGGCAGCCAGTAAACTCGGTCCCGCTCGCGTTCAGACGCTTCTTCGCTGCGGAGCGCCGCTTCCAGATCTGCGGCTTCACCCGAGATGGCGTCAACGATCAACCGTCTCTTCGAAACCAGCTTGTTCGCGAGCTTGGGGTAGCGTGTGGCGACTTCGATCAGAAGCGCCGGAGTTCGAAGTTCGCTCAGCCAGAATCGAATCTGCGATGGGCTCAGTGCGGCCCGGTTCTCAAAATAGTGTGCTTCAAGCAGTCTTCGAATCATCGGCCAGTCTTTATCGCGCTGTGTTTTCTTCGCCTGGACGAGATCGGGAAGAGAAAGCAGATTGCACGTCAACCCGTCCGGCAGTTCAATGGTTGTTCGCCGTTGCCACAGTTTCGGAAAAGGTTCGACTCCGCGCATTTTCGACATGATGTCGATCCGCATACCTAAGGTATCCGGATGCTGACAGCGGAAATGAATGGCATGCCCACGTTTGAGGTACTTGAGTTCGAACGGCGGGACGGCGATGACTTTCCCTTGTAAGTCGTCGAGGGCTTTTCGTAGCCGAACCAGATTCGTGGCGTCGGCCAGAATCGCGAAGTCGGTATCGCGGCTAAACTCGGCTGCGCCGTAGAATACGCATGCCTGTCCGCCCATGAGTAACACGCGGACGCGGTTTGCTTGCATCGAAGAAAGGACTTTGTGTATCGGGTTCCGGATCAAGCGATCCTCCGAACCCCAGGTAGGCCTGCCACAGTTTCTCGCTTTCCAACCATCGCTGAATCGGCGTCAGCCGGTACCATTCCGCCCACTCTGCTTCGACTATTTGTTCCGGCTGAATCAACGCTCGCATTCCAACCACTGTAGACGACTTTGTAGACGCAGAATCCTCATTCTTCAACACGTTTCAGCATTCGGTCCACGTAGGCCTGCAACTACTTCAATCCAAAGCAACAGAAATCTACAGCATTCCATCATTAATTAATAGGGTGTGCGGACTGCTTCGGGACCAGGGGGTCGGAGGTTCAAATCCTTTCTCCCCGATTGTCTTTTCAATCATTTGCACGCTATGAAATCCTCGGGGTCGGCGGCGAGACCGTGAAGTCATCCATGGTTCAGGATCTTCTTCATCGACCTGGGGGGCTTTGCACCACGAATCGGAACGGTGGGAAAAATTCGGGGTCAGACAGCCAATAATTCGGGGTCTGGCACTTGTTTTAACAGTTTTACGTGCCTGACCCCGAATTAATTGGTGTCAGACCCCACCGTTCCGAT
>Ga0137427_10000199_pt1 | contig 33314 bp, 34 predicted proteins | sample EasRivERMZT700_2_FD_102309 | JGI IMG/M metagenome (GOLD analysis project Ga0137427, IMG submission 102309) | Soil microbial communities from meander-bound floodplain in the East River, Colorado, USA - East River MetaG ERMZT700_2 | ecosystem: Environmental > Terrestrial > Soil > Floodplain ...
ATCGAGAAGTAGTCCGTGAACTTCGCGGCAGGGTAGTCGAGCTCGACCTTGACCATCGCGGTGCTGCCGGTGATGTCGAGCGACACGATTCGGCGCTTGCGCTGCGCTTCATCGGCGGCGGGGCGGCCCGAGGCGCCGCGAATGTAATCAGCAGCCGTCCGTTGCATGACGGCGCCGTCCGGCCCGATCCAGAAGAGCTTCGCGTCCGCGTGGAAAACTTTCGCGAAGTGGCTGCCATCGCCCGTCGCGTGTCCTTTGAAGTAGTGCTCGACCGCCGCGCGAACCGCGGCTTGCTTGGGCGACGCCTGCTGGGCGCGGCCGACCGACGGCGCGAGCGCGATGACCCCAAGCAGAACGAACGGCAGAATCCGGCGCATGGGAAGCCTCCTCAACTCACTTCATGATGAAGTGAGTTGACATTCTGCAACGGAACAAGCCAAAAGCCAAAGGCCAAAAAGCTAGAAGCCACAGGGCAGAAGTCCTGGCCCTGGGTCTTGCCTTCTGGCTTTTGGCTTTGTACTGTCTCTTCAGGAAATCACTCCCCGTCGGACCGCGTACAACACCAGCTCCGCCGTGTTGTGCACGCCGAGCTTCTGCAGGATGTGCGCGCGATGGGTCTCGACCGTCGTCGGGCTGATCGAGAGCAGTTCCGCCACTTCCTTGTTGCTGTGGCCCTCGGCGACGAGCTGGAAGATCTCGCGCTCGCGCTCCGAGAGCAGCTCGTAACGATCGACGACGGTTTTGCCGGCGAGCCGGCGGCGGTAGTCGGTGAGCATCAGCTTGGCCACCGCCGGGCTGAAAAACGACTTGCCGGTCGCGACGGCGGCCACGCCGCCGATGAGATCGGCGTCAGCCGAGTCCTTCAGCAGATAGCCGGTCGCGCCGGCTTCGAGCGCGCGCGCGACGTACTGTTCGTCGGCGTGCATGCTGAGGATCAGGACGCGCGTGGTCGCGGCCCGGCGCGCGATCTGACTCGTCGCCTCAATCCCATTGAGAAGCGGCATGCCGATGTCGAGCACGGCGACGTCGGGCTCGAGGGCCAGCGTCTGGCGGACCGCTTCGCGCCCGTCGCCGACCTCGCTCACGATGTGCCAGTCCGGCTGCTCTTCGAGAATCTTGCGTACGCCCTGGCGGACGAGCGTGTGATCGTCGCCGAGGAGGATGCGAACACTAGCCATGCGCGGCGGCCTCCTCGTCACGTGCCTGGCGCGCGATGGCCGGCAGGACGACGGTGAGTCGCGTGCCTTTGCCAGGCGCGCTTTCGAGCCTCAGGGTGCCGAGCAACTGCGCGACACGCTCCCGAATGCCGAGCAACCCCAGGCCCGGGCGTGTACCGGTCGAGGCGGCGGCAGGGTCGAAGCCCTGGCCGTCATCGTCGATGATCACGAGCAGCGTCGTCGGGAGCCGCTGCAGTTGAATCCGGCACTCCGCGGCGCGAGCGTGCTTGCTGACGTTGGTCAGGGCTTCCTGCACGATGCGATACGCGGCGGCTTCGGTGGCCGGCGCGAGGCGCTCGTGCATGCCGGCCTGGAGCAGCTCCACCCGCAAGCCGTGACGCTTGCCGAATTCCTGCAAGTACGAGTCGATGGCGGCCGGAAGGCCGAGGTCGTCGAGCATCGCAGGGTGGAGCAGATGCGACAGGTCGCGCACGGTATGGAGCGCGCGGTCGGCAATCGCGCGCGCGTTGTCGAGCGCGTCGACCGGGCCACCGGCGCCTTCGATGTGGCGCTGGGCCAGCGCGAGCTCGACCTTGATCGCCGTCAGGACCTGACCGACTTCGTCGTGCAGCTCACGCGCGATCGCGCGCCGCTCGTCTTCCTGCACGCTCACGATCTTCGCGGACAGCCGCTGCAGATCGCGGGTGTTCTGCAGGTCGCGCGCGCGCTGCTCGTTGAGCCGGGCTTCCAGCCGGCCGGCGTAGATCGTGGCGGTCAGTCCGATCCCGAGACTGACCAGGAGCGCGAGCCCGAGGCTTTGCCAGATCTGCCGCTCGGCCGCGGCGTAGAAGGCCGCGATGCCGGCCTGCTGCTGCACGAACGCATTGCGATTCAGCGCCTGCACGTCCTCCGACAGGCGAATCACGACCTGCCGCTTCGGCACGATGCGGTCGCGCAGGAGCACGCGGGCGCGATCCATCCAACGGCGGCTGTCGGTGGCGAGGACCGCCGCCAGCGTTTCGTGAAACTCGTCCAGCTCGCGCCGCAGTTCGAGCATTCGCGCGCGAGCCTCCGGCGTATCGACCACGGGGTGGTACTGCTGCAACGCGGCCTCGGCGGTCTGATACGCCTGTTCAATCTGACGGCGGTATTCGGTGGCGGCCCCGGGCTGGGGGTCGAGCAGCGCATCGCGCAGATAAACGGAGCCCAGCAACACGTGGGCGCGCATCGTGGACAGCAGTTCCTGGGAGCGGGTGTAGCGCGCGTTGAGGGCTTCCGAGTCGCGGCCGACCTCGGCGATCCGATTGGCGAAGTAGATGCCGACGAACAGCCAGACGCTAAATGTCACGCCGAAGCCGAGAATTAGTGCCGTGCGGAGAGTGCGTGGCCGTCGGAGCGGCATCAGCGCATCTTATCCTCTCGCAAAATACTGTCTCGACAGGATGGCGGGCCGGCCACGGTGGCCGTATCGTCTGTGCGCGCGGTGACGCGGGCGCACGGCACACATCCTCCGTGCGACTCCGAATGAGCACGATCCCGGCCGTCAGGACGTAGTTGGCGATTCGCTCTCCGGCCGGCGCGCGCCTCGTCACCGCCACCAGACCCCGCCACCCTCAAGGGAAGTCGCGTTCGTTCCCTTTCCACTAGATCTTAAAAGTGCAACGGTATAGTATGCGCGACGCTAGTAAATGTCGATGGTGCCCTCCCCCAGCACCACCTCGCGTCGCCTGTATGCCGGTCTTGCGGCCGCCGTGCTGGCGCTCGCGCTGTTCAACCTGACCTACCGGATCGACCGGGAATCCCTTCAGGACTGGGACGAATCGATCTACGCGACCTCCGCCTGGGAGGCGGTGACGGGCGGCCACTGGCTGGGGACGACGATCTACGGCGAGCTCGATTACTACAACACCAAGCCGCCGCTCAACGTGTGGCTGATCGCGGCGGCCTTCAAGGTGTTCGGCCCCAGCCTCGTCTCGCTGAGGCTCACGTCGATTGTCAGCGCGTTCCTGACGATTGCGCTGATCCAGTGGTGGACCTGGCGCCATTTCGGACCGCGTGTTGCGCTGCTCGCGAGTCTGATCCTCTCGACGACCTTTGGATTTCTGCACATCCACTCGGGCCGCACGGCGAACACCGACCCGCTGTTCACGCTGCTGATTCTGCTCACGGCGATGACCCTCGTGAGTGAGGACGCGCGGCCCTGGCGCCGCACGTGGCTTGGCCCGATCCTCGCCGCGGTGTTCCTGCTGCGAGGGATGGCCGTGCTCATGCCGCTGGCCATCGTCCTCGTTGCTGATGTGTGTCACCGCCGGCAAGCTCCCCGCCGATGGGCGCCATCCCTGGCCGCGCTCGCGCTGTTCCTCGTGCCCACGGGCGCCTGGGTGATCGCGCGGTACCGCCTGGATCGGTGGGAGTTCCTGGGACCGATGGTGGGCTACGACTTCGTGCAGCGCACCATGCAGCAGCTCGAAGGCCATGCCCACGGCGTGCTGTACTACTTCGAGGTCCTACAGCAGAACCACTTCGACTGGCTCGCGGCCGCACTGGTGGCCGCCTGCGTCCTTCCGCGATCCATCTGGCCACGCCTCGGCCATGCAGTGGTGTCCGCGCGATCGAATCGGTTGCTGGTCGTACTCATGTCGTGGGCCGTGCTGGCGCTCGCGATTCCGACCGTCATGCAAACGAAAGTGCCGTGGTATCTCACGCCGTTCTACCCCGTGTTCGCGATCGGCTTGGCCGCGCTGATCGCACGTGGGCTCCACCGTGCTGTGGCCACCGAGCGTCCACGCTGGCATGCGGCGGCGCTGGCGGCCACGCTCGTCGTAGTCGTCTCGGCCGCCGAAGCGCGCCTGATCTGGTACTCGTTCGCGGTCCGCGACCTTCGATTTTCGGGACAGAGCCTGCTGCTCGCGGAGCGTCAGCAACTGAAAGGCCGGCGCGTCTTCCAAGATCAGCACCGGCGCGGCGTGATGTTCGTGGCCGACGCGCTCATCGGCGCACACGCGCAGGTGCTGGCCGTCGATCCGTGTTGTGTGCTCCGGGACGTCAATCCGGGTGACTACCTGCTGACGGGTGATCGGGTCGTGGCCACCGAGCTCGAGCTGCTGCGCTCGAACGGCATCCGCTGGCTGTATCGGCGCCGCTGAGCGCTCAGCGCTTGGGTTTGCTGTGCGCTGCGCGGTGCGAGCGCGCGTGCTCGATCGCAGGACGCCCAGCCAGATCGTCGAGCAAGTGTGCAGGGCGGCCAGCTGGCGTCGTCGCCAGCCGCGCATCCCACTCTTCGACGACCGACGTGAGCTCGGTCCGCAGCGCCTGCAGCTCGGCGATCTGACGATCGAGTCCGGCCAGCCGGTCGCTCACGAGCGCGTGCACGTCGCGGCATGGCGCGCCGCCCTTGTCACGTTGGTGGAGCACGCGCCCCAGCTCCGCCAAAGAGAACCCGACGACGAGCGCGCGCTGGATGAGCAGCACGCGGGCCACCGCGTCCGGCGGGAAGCGCCGGTAGCCGGCGCGCGTGCGCGGGGCTGGGGACAGCAGACCCAGCCGCTCGTAGTGCCGCAGGGTGTCGGTGCTGACGCCGGTCCGTTCGGCAAGCTCCCGGGGGCCGAGCGGGCGATCGGACACCGGCATCACCGCTTCCTGACCGTGAGCGCGTCGCCGGTCTTGTGATCCTGGATCTGGAACTTGAGGAACTCGTGCAGCGCGTTGACCGCCGCCGGGTCGGTCACCACGATGTCCACCCGGCCGCCGCCAGGCGTTTCGCGGTACGTATACGCGACGCGATCCTTCAAGCGCGCCAGCGTCGCAATCCCCGGAATCTTCGGCGAGTCGTGCACCAGCATCGGCGCGTCGAAATCGCCGGCGCCGAACATCGTGGCGATGTGCGGCAGATGCGCGCGAATCGCGTCGCGGTTCTTCGTGTCCGCGGCGTCCTTCACCGACACATCAATCGCGCCGCCGTCGGCATAGAGATAGAAGTGATGGGCGGTCTTGTCCTGGTCGAAGCCCATCACCGCGGCGCCGCGATGATTCATTTGGGCGTGAGGATCCTGACCCGGGCTCGCGGACAGGGTGGCGTGGCAGACGGCGATCACGAGGGCGGATGTCAGGAAGCGAAGTGGGTTCATGACACTCAGCCTACGGCTTGGAACCGTTCCAAGGTCAAGCCTCCTGGTAGTCGGTTGATTTGGCTCGCGGAGCCGCGGAGGCGAGGGCGTGACCGGCCGGAAGATCGCCAGGCGCGCGTCGATGCCACCGGTGGAATGGCGCGAACGGTGGCATCGGCCCGCGCCTCGCGATCTTCCTGGCGGCCGGTCACGCCAGAGCAGAGACGCGGAGACCGAACAGCCGGGGCCGTGGCTCTGCGGCTCATTTCTCGGTTCGCTCCGCGCCTCTGCGTGAGCCGAATTGACCCACGACCCCAGCCGGTCACGTCTTGCCTCCGCGTCTCCGCGTGAAATCCCCCGCCCTTGTCTGGAACTGACCCACTGCCAGCCCTACCGCAATCGCGCGCTGTCGCGCGCCTGGCGTGCGACGGCTTCCAGAAAGTCGTCGAGCGATTGGCCAGGCTCGGGCGTGAGCGTCGTGCGCGCGGCGATCCGCTCGGCGATCTGAGTCCGGGCTCGCTCCCGCGCGTCCCAGTCCAAATCGAGACGGCGCGCCAGGTAGGTCTCGATCAGCACCAGCTCGGCGTCCGTCAGCCGCGCGATCTGCGGCCCGGCGGCGACGACGGCCGGGCCCCCGGGCTCCGTCGCGATCGTCCACTGCGTGTCGATGCGCGCCGGCGGCTTGTCATGCACGACCACGGTGCCGGCGACGAGATCCCCCAGGCGCCGGCTGTGGCGATTGAGAATCATGCACGTGATGCCGGTGGCATACATGAGCGGCAGCAGGTCGATGCCGCGCAGGAGGTTGCGCAGGATCGCCGAGAGCGCGTCCACCGGCCGGCCGGAATCCTTGATGACGCGAATGCCGGCGATCCGTTTGCCGGGCGTCTGACCCTTCCAGATGATCTCGAAGAACGCGAAGTATCCCCAGTAGATGCAGAAGCCGAAGAACAGGAAAATCGCCGGCAGGAACGCCGTGACGGCCGGCGGGACACTGAAGGCGCCCGGCGCCACCGTCCCGACATACGCGAGGACGCCGAGGCCGAAGCCGTAGGTGATCACTTGCAGTACAGTGTCGAGAAAGATGGCGAGGAAGCGGCTGCCGATGCCGGCAATCGGCAACTCGAGCGCAATCTGTTCCGGTGTGTCGATGCGTAATTCGTCCGTCGTCACCCGATGATCTCCACGCACTGGCTCAATCAGCGCACGCCGTACTGGCGCCGGCTCGAGGAGCTGCTGGATCGCACGGATCGCGGCGGGATCAAGACGCTCGCGCGTGACGAGCTGCGGGAGCTTGGCCGGCTCTACCGTCAGATTGCCGCGGATCTCGCGACCGTTCGAGAGGACGCCGGCTCGGTGCGCTTCGCGGCGTACCTGAACCAGTTGCTCGCGCGTGCTCACAATACCATCTATTCCGCGGATCGCCCGACCTCCTCGGGCATCGTCCGCTTCTTCCGCGCGACGTTTCCTCAAGCGTTCCGGGAAAACGCCGGCTATTGTCTCGTCGCCTTGCTGCTGTTTCTCGGCGCCGGCATCGTCGGCGCGGCGCTCACGGTGCAGGATCCCGACTTCAAGCTGAAGGTGCTCGGCGCCGAGATGGTGGACACGATCGAGCGCCGTGAGATGTGGACCCACTCGATCGTCGGCATGAAGCCGGTCGCGTCGAGCCGCATCATGACGAACAACATGGGCGTCGCGTTCACGATGTTCGCCTCGGGCATCACGGGCGGTGTCGGCACGATCTACATGATGGCGTTCAACGGGCTGCTCATCGGCGTGATCGGCGCTGCCTGCGCGCTCGCCGGCATGAGCCTGCCGCTCTGGAGCTTCGTGGCGCCGCACGGGGCGCTCGAGCTGCCGGCGATCTTCATTGCCGGCGGCGCGGGACTCCGCCTCGGCCGAGGCCTGTTGTTTCCCGGCTTCCTCCCGCGGCGCGATTCACTGGCGCAAGCCGGCGCCGAAGCCGTGAAGCTCGTCCTCGGCTGCATCCCGATCCTCATCATCGCCGGCATCATCGAAGCCTTCATCTCGCCGACGGATCTCGCGATTCCGATGAAGTTCGCGCTCTCGGGCGCGCTGTTTGCGTTGCTGACGCTGTACCTCCTGTCAGGACGAGGCAGTACGTAGGGCAGACCTTTAGGTCTGCCCGTTTGGCAAACCTGAAGGTTTGCCCTACGTACCGGGCGTGTCAGAGTTTGTTTCGCTGCTTAACGTCCAGGTACCCGTTCACCACCGCCGCCGATAGCCCGGCCGACGTGGTCTCGAGCGCCAGAGCGCCGCGAGCGCGGAGGGTCGTGAGCAACAGGTCGCGGCGGTGCACGACTTCCTGCGCCGCCGCCGTTTCGAACATCTCGCTCGTCGTCGCCGGATCGCGCGAAGCCATCGCCGTGAGGTCCGGCTGGCCGATCACGACGAAGAGGACCACGTGCCGGGTCATCAGCCGCGCGGCCGAGCGAATGACGTCGGGTGTCATTGCCGTCTCCGCGAGGTCCGTGATCCAGACCACCAGACTGCGGCTCTTCTGATCGGCGAGGAGCTGACCGGCGGCAAGGACGTGGTCGGCCTCCCACTCGTCCTCGCGAACGAGCGCCAATTCGTGCACGAGGTGCGACAAGTGTGCGCGGCCTCGCGCGGCGGGCACGCGCGTGGTAATCGTCCGGCCGTATGCGATGACGCCGATGCGGTCACCCGCATTGAGCGTGACCTGCGCGAGCGCGAGCGTGGCGTTGACGGCGTAGTCGAGCTTGCTCAGACCCTCGGCACGCGTGCGCATCAACCGTCCCGAGTCGAGCAGCACCCACACCGTCTGGCTGCGCTCGATCTCGTACAACCGCGTGACGAGCTTCGCGCGGCGCGCGCTGGCCGTCCAGCAGAGATCGCGAAACTCATCGCCCTCACGGTATTCCCGCAGGCTCTCGAACGCCCGACCCGCGCCGCGACGACGGGGGGATCGTTTCTCCAGCTCGACCTGGCGGCTCCGGATGAGATAGATGGCCTGCCTCCGCGCTTCGTCGAGGTTGGGATACGCGACGACCTTCTGTCCGATGGGCACGCGCGCCCATCGCTCGGCCAGGCCGAACGCGCTCTGATATCGCAGGTAGACGTCGCCGACCGGCGTTTCGCCACGCGCGCCGGGGCGAATCGCGTACTCGACCGCGGCGTCGCCATGCGCCGGGATGGCGATGCGCAGGCTCGGCGGTGACAGACGAAGGCGGCTCGAGACGGCGTCCAGGACCCGCGCGCGCACGGCCCGCGACGACGCGTTCGCGACGGTCAGGGTCACTCGGGACTCCACCGAGAGCGCCACCGGGGTGCGCCACGAGCGACTGACCGACAGTGACGCGGGACGAGGCAGCTGCCACAAGTCGATGAACCACGCGACCCCGACCAGCACGTTCCACGCGACCAGGGCGAACGCGAAGCGAGCGTCGACGAAGGCCGGCACGAGCCACGCCAGACCGGCGAAGAGCAAGATGAACGTGCGCGAGCCGGCTCCCACGCCGGCGCGACCGAGTGGGACGGCCGGTGCGCTGACGGACGCAGGCACCAGACCGGTCGCCGTGCTCACTTGGGGACCTCGACCGCGCGGGCGACGTCTTGCAGGATTTGGTCGGCCGTCATTCCTTCGAGGTCGGCTTCGGGCTTCACCATCACACGATGGCGCAGCACAGGCAACATCGCGTCCTTCACATCGTCGGGCAGGACGAAATCGCGACCGTCGATGGCGGCGAGCGCCTTGGCGACGCGCATCAGGCTGATGGCGGCGCGCGGGCTGGCCCCGAGCGTGAGCGCCGGCCACTCGCGCGTCTGCCGCACGAGCGCGGCCATGTAGCCGAACAGCGCGTCCTGCACGTTGATGCGCTGGACGTCGGCGCGCGCGGCGGCGAGCAGATCCGGCGCGATCGGCTTCAAGTCCAGGGCGTCGAGATTGCGCGAGTCAAAGCCACGGTGGACGTGGGTGAGGAGCTGCACTTCCTGCTGCAGATCCGGATACGGCACGCGAATCTTCACGAGAAACCGATCGAGCTGCGCTTCCGGCAACGGATACGTGCCTTCGAAATCGACGGGATTCTGCGTCGCGAACACCGTGAAGAACGCCGAGAGATCGTGGCGCGTGCCGTCGATCGTGATCTGCCGTTCCTCCATGCACTCGAGCAGGGCGGCTTGCGTGCGGGACGGCATCCGGTTGATCTCGTCCACGAGCAGGATGTCGGTGAACGCCGGGCCACGATGCAGCTGGAACGTGCCGCCGGTGAGATTGGCGACGTTCGTGCCGAGGATGTCGGCCGGCATGAGATCCGACGTGCACTGGACCCGCTGGAACTGCAGGCCCGTGAGGCGCGCGAGCGTCTTCACGGCGAGCGTCTTCGCGATGCCCGGCACGCCCTCGAGGAGCGCGTGCCCCTGGCAGAGCAGGACGACCAGGCACTCGGTCTTCAGATCGTCCTGACCGATGATCGCTTTGTCGATCTCGGTGCGCACATGCCGCGCGAACTGGGGAACCGCGTCCGTCATCGTGTCTCCTTGCGTCACATCGTGCAGTACGTAGGGCAGACCTTCAGGTCTGCCGCGTCAGGCAAACCTAAAGGTTTGCCCTACGTACTATCCAGCCTCAACTTCTTACGCAACTCGCTCAGCGTGTTCACGAGCTTCAGCGCCGTTCGGGCGTCGAGCCGGCGCGTGTCGCGCGCCGCGTCGCACGTCCGGAGCGTTGCGGCCACCGAGCCCGCTTCCGCAGGAGCGCGAGCGGCGAGCCCGCGTTCGATGTCGGCGACCGACGCGTTCGGCGAGATGCCCAGCCGGCGCGCCAGCAAGTATCGGAACCGCTGCGCCGCCATGTCCACGGCCACCGCGGCCGCGCCGGCGCGCGCGTACAGCGATCCCAGCGTGCGGACGAACTCGAGCGGCGAGAGCCGCGACTCGACCGCCGGCACCAGGATGGGACCGCTGCGTCGCGCGTGCGTGGCCACCAGCACGAGCGCGAGCACCACAAACTGGAACAGCGCCCACTTCGCCGGCGATCGCCACATCGACGCAATCAGCGTGCGGCGATGTCCGTGCGAGTACTCATCGAAGAGCACGCGGCGGCCGCCCGGCGGTCCGAGCGTCGCGAGGACGAACTCGAGATTCCCCGGTTCGCGGATGCCGGCGTTCGTCAGCGGCGTGGCCGATCCGACCCAGATCGCGCGGCCCGCTCCGGCGGGAATCAAGACGACGTAGACGTCGTCGTCCGCATAGAGAGGCACACCGAACTCCACCGGACTCCATGAGTAGAGCGGCGCCAGCGTGATCGACGGCGCCGCCCGCGTGATCGGCGACGGTGATGACGCACGCACCTGCTTCCAGGTCAGACCTTCAACCGGATCGCGCTTGACCGTGGCCGAAAGATACGACGCGCCGATGTCGCTCGTGGCGAGGACGTGACCGCCACTCTCCAGAAACCGTCTGAGGGCCGCCCGGTCGCGTGCGCTCGGAGCCTCGACGGGATCGGCGAGCACCAGCGTCGTGTTCGTCCCGTCCGGCAGCTCCTGCACGGGCTGCTGCCACCGCGCGACGTCGTAGCCGGATTCCTGCAGCAGCAAGTACAGCGCTTTCGCGCCCCCGGACGCCGCCGAGAACGTCGTTGGATGCTCGGCGCCCTTGCCGGGACCGAGGAACGCCCCCAGCGCCACGAGAACCGCCAGGACGGCGCCGCAGGCGAGCAGCAGCCGCCGATCGCCGCGGCTCAGAGGGACGGGCATCCCAGCCTCTTCAGTTGATCGAGCATGCCGCCGAATCGTGACGCATCGGCACCCCCGGCGCCGTACCAGACGTGCTCCAACTCGCGCGTCAAGGCCTGCAGTGCCGGCCGGTGCTGGTGAGACGCGCCCAGCACACGGAGGTACTCGCGCGGGGTCCGCGATCGATCCGGACGCCAGGCGCCCTGCGACTCGAGGAACGAAATCCCGCACCAGTAGGCGAGGTGAACCGCCTGCGGCCAGTCATTCCGGGCGGCGGCATCCCGGGCTTCCTGCAGCCACACCGTCCAGGGCCGCGCGATCTGCGGGACGCGATCGGGACGGATCGAATCGAGCTCGGCGCTCCGCCGCAAGGATCGATACATCCACGCCGCGATGAGGGCGACGACGATCGCAATGGCGGTGTAGACGATGACGTTGGTGATGGTCGGGATGGAGGACGAACCGAGGACGCGCTCCAGGATCCCGATCAGCCATTGCATCGCGCGTTGGCGAAGACGGTCGAGCCAGGTCGGGCCTTGCAGGCCCTGAAACTCATGCGCGGCCAGGACCTGCCTCAGGCGATCGCGGTCTGGGGTCGCGTCACGGGGCCGGAGCGCGTACGCGGCCGCGTCGGCTCGAACCGCGCGGAGTCGATTCGCGAGCCGGTCCTTCGTGGCGGCTTGTTTCGTCTGCTGCCAATCGACGAGCTCCCGGCGAATCCAGTCGGTGCTGACTTCGAAGCTGGCGCCGTTCGCGCTGACCCGCCACGCACGCGGGATCCGCGACAGGACGCCGCCGACGGCATCCCGGCGATTCTCGTCGAGCGCGTCGACGAGCCCGCGGACGCGGTCGAGCTCGGTGAGGTACTGGGCGAGGGAAATCTCGGGCAGGACGTCCTGCTGTGCGCGGACCGGCGGTACGAGGGCCGTGACGCAGAGCAGAAGCGCGGCGAGCGTGGTCCGTCGCATCGGGCGGCCGGCGAGCCTCAGGTCGTCATCACCGGTTGGTCCGGCGCGGGCTTCAGCTGCGCCAGCATGTGCTCGAGGTCGAAGGCTTCCTTGCGCACACGGCTGTCGTAGTAGACGAGCGCGATCGAAATCGTCGCGAGCGGACCGACGAGGCACTGCGTGAAGAACTCGCCGACGTCCGTGACGATGTCGAGCCACAGCGGCGTGTCGGCGAGGGTGCCGCCGGTCACGAGGTGTCCGACGAGAAACGGCATGTACACCGCGATCGCGAAGATGAAGACCAGGAGGAAGTAGAGGACGCCGATCATGAAGACGCGCCCGTACTGACCCTCGATGAGCGTCGCGCTGCGTGACATGGCCTGCCGCAAGCTCGCGCCCTCGAGCACCGCGGCGGGAATGGCCAGTGACCAGCGCAGCGCGAGAAACACGCCCGGCAGGATCAGCAGCACGAGGCCCAAGAGCGTCAAGAGCGTCAACGTCAGTGAGAGGACGCACACCCGGAAGACGCGGCCCTTCAGGCCGGCGAACGCGCCGGCGATCGTGATCGGCTCGTTCAAGTGCAGGCGGGACACCGCGACCATCGTCGCGGCCTGCGATATCGACATGGTCACCATCGAGACGAAACCGATGATGGCCAGCGCTGCGAACTGGACGAGCAAGGTGCTCAAGTTCGGATCGTTGCGCGCGAGCGTTGAGGTGTTGATGATGCTGGCCGCGGCCACGAGCAGGTTGGGCAGCGCGACGAGCCCGGCGAAGAGGAGGACGTGCTTGCGGTAGAGCGAGAACGCTCGGTCGAGCAGCTCACCAAGCGTGAGCGGACGAAGCACTTGAGTCATCGAGCGGCCTCATTCTACTTCTTCTTCACGAATGCCAGGACGCTCACCGTCCGGCCGCCTCCCTCGAACTCTCGTGTCGTCTCGACCACCATCGCGCCGTCATTGCCGATCGAGCGTGCTTCGCGAAAGGCGTTGCTGAGCGCGCCCCGCGTCGACGACAGCGCCTCCGTGCCTTCGGTGACGAGCGTGTCGCCGTTCCAACGTGACCTCGTCGTTCGCTTGGACGCGCCGTTGACGTTCACGCTCTCGGCGCCGTCGAGCCGGTAGACGAACTTCTGACGGCCGCCCGAGGATCTGCGCTCGATGGTCAGCGTCTGCACGGATTGCGTGACGCGCTCTTCGACGTTGCGGAAGGCCGTGGCTGGGGAGGCATCGAGCAAGTTGCCCCGGGCGGAGACGGCACTGCCATCGACCGCTGGACCCGCCGTCCTGGTCCCATCGGATCGCCAGGCTCCGGCGAAGCTGGTTTGGACGTGCCCGGCCACAGGCCACGTCAAGAGGCAGACCGACGCGAGAACCAACATGAACCGACTGGGGGAGTTCAGCACGCGGATATTGTCACCCGATTCTCACGCGGAGGAAGCTCACGCGGAGACGCGGAGGACGTTTGCTCACGCGGAGACGCGGAGGAAGTGAGGGTGGGATGCCTGGATGACCCCAGGGATCCCTCCGCGGCTCCGCGTGACGCTTCTCCGCGCGCTCCGCGTGAGATGGAAAGTGGTACTTTCGTGACGTGCTTCCGGCTTTGGATCTCGGCGAACGCCTCTGGCGTGCGAGGCGCCGGCATCACCACGTCGATGCCGTCGTCCGGATGCAGGCCTCCGCGTGCGAGCTGCAGTTCTTTCACGACGATCGCCTGATCGTGACGTGGCCGTTTGCGAATAGGGAACGGGCGGTGGAGGAGGCGTCAGCGCGGCTGGCGGAGCTGCAGCGCGCCGGTTGGAACGTGCACTGGTGACAGTACGTAGAGCAGACCTTCAGGTCTGCCTGGCCGCGCGAATGGCGTGCATGATCGCGCGAATCAGGTCGTCCGGGATCTCGGTGATGGCGTCGGCGTCCTGCTCGGCGCAAGCGCGCTGACCCGCCTTGACCGTCTCCTGATACTGCACGATGAACGTGCGACAGTTCGAGCAGCGCGAGAGGTGCAGTTCGAATTCCTGGTGTACGGCCGGCGCGAGGGACCGCGTTTCGTAGTCCATCAGGAACTCGGTCACCTCGCGGCAAATCATGACGCGATCTCCTGCATTCGCGGGGCGATGAGCCGCCGGAGCGCGAGGCGCGCCCGGTGCAGGCGGATCTTCACCGCGTTCGGCGTGATGCCGAGCTCTGTGGCGGTCTCCTCGGTGTTGCGTCCTTCGATGTCGCGCATCAGCAGCACCAGGCGATACGAATCGGGCAGCTCCGCGATGGCCTCGCGAACGAAATCCGCCGTCTCCTGACGGCCCAGCGCGACGTCGGCGGGCTCGGCCCACGACACGAACCGGTCCGCGTGATGGCCGTCGTCGCGAAATGCCGGCTGGAGATCGTCCATCGGTACCTCGGTCTTGCGCCGGCGGGACCGCAGCTTCATGAGCGCCGCGTTCACGGCGATGCGGTGCAGCCACGTGGACACCCGCGCATCGGCCTGAAACTGTTTACGCGCGCGGAACGCCGAGATGAACGCATCCTGCACGGCATCACGCGCGTCTTCTTCATCGCGCAGGATGCGCCGCGTCACGGCCAGCAACCGGCCGCCGTAAGTTCGCACGAGGCGCTCGAAGCCTTCGGCGCTGCCGTCGCGCAACCCACGCGCCAACTCGCGTTCGTCAGCCGCGCTGTCCAGCGGAGCGCGCTCAGCCATGAGTCCGAGTGCTCACGATTCGCATCCTAGCACGCGCTCTTCGGCCGATACGTCTGTGATTCCATCGTGCATCGCGAGGTTTCGCGGCCGGCATGGCCGGCTCACCGCCGCGTCGGGTGCTTCGCGAGCTTCCGCTGCAAAGTTCGCCGATGCAAGCCGAGCACCCGCGCCGCCTCTGACACGTTGCCGTCGCAGTCCATCAGCACGCGATTGATGTGTTCCCATTCGAGCCGATCGAGCGACATCGGCTGCACCGGAGCAGACGGCGCGCCCTCCGGCCCGCGTTCGAACGCGGTGAGGATCTCGTCCGCATCCGCCGGTTTGGCCAAATAGTGGACCGCACCGCGGCGCACGGCTTCGACTGCCGTCGCGACACTCGCGTAGCCGGTGAGCACGACGATGCGGGTGGCGAGATCGATCTCGCGCAAGACGCGGATGAGCTCCAGGCCACTGTCGTCCCCGATCCGAAGGTCGAGCAATGCCAACTCGGGCGGATCGGCTCGCGCGAGGATCTCCGCGTCGCGCGCCGTGCTGGCCGCGCGGACCTCGAGGCCCCGTTCGATGAACGCGCGCGTCAGTCGCGCGCGCAACGCGTCATCGTCCTCCACGATGAGGAGCGATGCGCCGTCAGGCATCGGTGGCCTTCGGGGTGGCACTGAGGACGTCGGACGGGAGGACAATCGTCGCGGTCGTGCCGCGGCCGGGCGCCGAGACGAGTGAGAGCGTGCCGCCGAGCTGCTCGACCGACGATCGCGCGATGAACAGTCCGAGGCCCGTGCCGACGCCCGCGGGCTTTGTGGTGAAGAAGGGTTCCCCCGCGCGATTGAGCTGCTCGGGGGACATGCCCGTGCCGGTGTCGATGACCGCGAGACGGACGAAGCCGTCCGGCGTCGCGCGTGCGATGACCGACACCACGTCAGTGGAGGCGTGGAGCGCGTTCTGCGCCAGATTGCCGACCGCCCGTGCGACAACCTGCAGCGGCCACACGACGCGGATGTTCTCGGGGGCCTCGACGTTCACGCGTTGCGCGTCGGCTCCACGAAGCCGGGCGCGGACTTCGGTCACGACGTCGGCGATCGACACCGGACGCGGCGTCTCGCCCAACGATTCGCCGGCCTGACCGGCCATCGCGTCGAGGATGTGGCGGCATCGATCGATCTCCGCGCGAATCAGCCGGGCATCCTCGCGAAGCGCCTGATCGGGATGGGCGTCGGTGCGGCGTTCGAGCTCGCGCGCCGCCACCGCGATGGTCGCCAGGGGAGTGCTCAATTCATGGGCGGCGCCGGCAGCCAGGGTCGCCAGACCGGCCGCGCGGCTCGTCCGGGCCGCGCGATCTCGCAATTCGCCGAGCGCGACGTCGCGGCGCTCGACCGCGATTGCAAGCCGGGTCACGAGGATCGCCACGATCAGCGCCGTGACCGCGAAGGCCAGCCACATCCCGCGCATGTGCAGCCCAATCTCCGGATGCATGGCCTGCGCCGCCTGGAACTCGTCGGGTTGCGCGAGAAACAGGGCCGCGTATCCCGTCACCGACAGCGTGGTGACGATCCAGGTCCACGTGCGCCCGAGCACGAGCGCCGCGACGACGATGAGGACGAGGTAGAAGATGCTCGCTGGATTCAGCACGCCGCCGGTCATGAGCAGCAGCCACGACAGCACGAGCACGTCCACGCACACGAGCGTGCCAGCCACCGTGGTCGACCCTTGGGCCCGGCGCGTACGCACCGTCCAGGTCAGCCACACGTTGGAAAGCACCCAGGCCGTGAGCACGGTGACACCAGTCACGGTCGGGAGGGCACTCGGCACCACTTCGCGCCCGGCCACCACGGCGCCGACGCCGGCGAGCACGGTGGTCCATCGCACCAGGACGAGCCACGAGAGTTTCATCTGCCCGACATCGTCGTTCCGACAGGATACCCCTCGAATCCCGAAAGGCCCCGGTGCGGCAATATGCCGCAGCCGGCCGCTCGGAAGCCCATGAGAAGCTCCGCGGATGCGGTGCGGATTCGGCGGGCGATTAGCGCTTTTCACCGCGCTGATCCTCGCGCCATACCTCGCGTCGGCTGTCCGGGCGCAAGAGACCGTCAACCTCGCGAGCATCAGCGGACGCGTCACCGACACGACCGGCGCGCTGCTGGCGGGCGCGGAAGTGGTGGCGCGTCAGACCCAGACCAACGTCACGTCCCGGATGGTCACGGACCAGGAAGGGCGCTACCGATTCCCGTACTTGCGCGTGGGCCCGTACGAGCTGTCCATCCGCGCCAAAGGATTCACGACTGCGACGCGGCAGATCACCCTCACCGTGGGATCGGCGTTCGACGTGCCCGTGTCACTCGCGGTCGGGCCCGTCGAGGCCACGGTCCTCGTGAGTGCGGAGAGTCCGGCGCTCGAAGCGGCGCGAAGCCAGATCGCCGGCACGGTATCGCAGGCCGAGGTGAACAGCGTCCCGCTCAACGGCCGCAGCTTTCTCGACCTCGCGCTGCTGATTCCTGGCGTCTCGCCGACGAACGTCGGCGGCGGTACCCAGTTGTTTCCGGAGACATCCGCCGTTCCAGGCGTTGGCATTTCGGTCGGCAGCCAGCGCAACCTCTCGAACAACTTCATCGTCGACGGGCTGTCTGCGAATGACGACGCGGCCGCCTTGAGTGGCATCTCGTACGGCGTCGATGCGATCGATCAATTTCAGGTCGTCACGTCAGGCGCCCAGGCCGAATTGGGGCGCGCCCTCGGCGGTTACGTCAACATCGTCACCCGCAGCGGGACGAACCGATTTCAAGGCGACGCCTACGGCTACTTTCGTGACGATCGGTTCAACGGTGTGAACCCGCTGCTGGGCCGCACGCTGCCGATGCACCAGTCGCAATACGGCGCCAGCACCGGCGGGCCGATCGCGCGCAATCGCACGTTCTTCTTCTCGAGTATCGAGCAGCGTCGGCTCGATCAGTCCGGCCTGGTGACGATCCCGGATGCCACCGTCACCGCGATCAACGCAAGCCTGACAGGGTTTGGCTACCAGGGACCTTTAGTCACGACCGGCATTTATCCGAACCCGGTACACACCACGCATCTGGTCGGCAAGGTCGATCACCAGGTGTCGGACGCCGATCATTTCAGTCTGCGGTACAGCCTGTACGACGCGAGCAGTCGGAACGCCCGCGGGGCCGGCGGCACCAGTGCGCCGTCGGCGTCGGCCGGGCTCGACAACATCGATCAGACGATCGCGTTCGGCAACGTTCGGACGTTGTCACCGCGTCTCGTCCTGGAAACGCGCGCGCAGTTTGCGTACAGCGACCTGCAGGCGCTGCCGACGGATCCGATCGGGCCGGCGGTGAGCATCCAGGGCACGGCGTCGTTCGGCACGTTGTCCACCAGTCCTACGGGCCGCGCGAGCAAGATGTACCAGGTCGTCAACAACGTGTCCTATCAGGCCGGGGCGCATGCCATTCGGGGCGGCGTGGACGTGCTCTACAACGACCTGACGATCGGGTTTCCGCGAGCCGTGCGCGGCACCTACACGTTCTCCTCGCTCGCGAATCTCGCGGCGGGCGTCTACAACAACTCCGGGTTCACGCAGACGTTTGGCGATACCGTCGTCACGCAGACGAATCTCAACCTCGGGGTTTACGCTCAGGACGAGTGGCGCGTGGGATCGAGCGTGACGCTGAACGTGGGCGTGCGCTACGACCTGCAGCACCTGGACACGATTCAGACCGACGCGAACAACATCTCGCCACGGCTGGGCGCGGTGTGGTCGCCGCTCGCGTCACGCCGCACGCTGGTCCGCGCGAGTGCCGGGCGCTTCTACGATCGCGTTCCGCTGCGCGCTTTGGCGAACGCGCTGTTGTCGGCCCGGAATACGACGGACGTGAGTCAACTGCGCCAGACTGCCGTGAGCTTGTCACCGGCACAGACGGGCGCCCCGGCGTTTCCGAACATCCTGAGCCAGGTCGTGCCCACCGTGACACTCGTGAACTTCACCACGATGGATCCCCGGATGCAGGCGGCGCACTCGAATCAGGCGAGCGTCGAGGTGGAGCAGCAGATCGGGCCGCGCAGCACGGTCAGCGTCGGCTATCAACATCTGCGTGGGCGGCAGCTGATCATGCAGGTCAACCAGAACGTGCCGACCTGCGCGGCATCCGGGAACAACAACGGATGCCGGCCGAATCCCAACTACGCCAACAACAATCAGTACTCGCCGGCGGGCAGCTCGGACTACAACGCGCTGCACGTGTCCTTCGTGCAGCGGCCGTCACGATGGGGCAGCTACCGCGTGTCGTACACGTTGTCGAAGTCCATGAACAACGTCGGTGAGGCGTTCTTCAACGGCCCGATCGATCCGTTCGACCTCTCGAAGGACTGGGCCCGCTCCGACGACGACCAGCGGCATCGCCTGGTCATTACGGGGACGATCAACACACCGGTCACACCGGCGACCACCACGTGGCAGCGGATCACGAACGGCTTCCAGCTGAGCGGCATGGTGCAGTACTACTCCGCGTTGCCGTTCAACATCACGACGGGCGTGAACACGATTCAGGGCACGGCGGCGCGGCCGGTCGTGGACGGCGCGTTCATCTCGAGAAATGCTGGCACCGGCACTCCGTTTGCGACGACGAGCGTGCGCATCACGCGGACGTTTGCCGGCCGCGGCCGCCTGCGAGTCGACGGCATGATCGAGGCGTTCAATCTCTTCAATCGCAGGAACAACGTCGCGCGGATCACGGTGTTTGGTGCTGGCGCGTACCCGACGGCGCCCGCGGCGAACTTCGGCCAGGTGACGGCGGTGGGGGAGCCGCGCTCGGTCCAGCTGGGCTTCAGGGTGAGGTTCTGATGCTTCGCGCACGGCACGCGCCATGCGTGCTCGTCGTCGCCGCTGGGCTGGCAGGCTGTTCTGGCCCTTCCGAGGCGCCAGAAACCAGAAGCCAAAAGCCAGAAGCGGGCCAGAAGCCAAAAGCCAGAGCCAGAAGTGTTAGCGATTGATGGCGCGACCAGCCAAGCGCCGTCGATCGCGGTGTCCGCTCAGCAGGTCGTGCTGACCTGGGCGGCCACTGCGGAGAGCCGGACGAACATCTACGCCGCGCGAAGTACTGATGGGGGCCGCACGTTTACGACGCCGGTCCGCGTCAACGACGTCGAGGGTGACGCACGCGTCAACGGCGAGCAGGCGCCACGCGTCGCCATTGGCGACGACGTCGTTGTCGGGTGGATTTCGAAGTTGAGCGGGCAGTCGCGCCTGCGGATCGCGCGATCGACCGACGGCGGCCTGACGTTCGCGCCGGCAACGACCCCGCATGCCGGAGACCTGACGGGAGCGCGGGGTTGGACCTCGCTCACGATCGATCGCCAGAAGGTGGTCCACGTGGCGTGGCTCGACGGCCGGGACGCGCACACACCCAGCGGTGCTGCCGCGGGCGCCGCCAAGGCGGCGCACGCCGACCACGGCGGCATGCGCCAGGACATCTATCAGCTCAGCCTGCGGCCCGACGGCTCGACGACCGAGGCTCGTGTCGCGACGGACGTGTGCTTCTGCTGCAAAACGGCGGTGACGGTCGCTGACGAGGGGGCGACGTACGTCGCGTGGCGCCACATCTATCCGACCAACCTGCGCGACATGGCCGTCGCGCGCTCGCCGGACGGCGGGCGGACCTTCGGCGCGCCGGTACGGGTGAGCGAGGACGGCTGGCAGATCGACGGCTGTCCCGAGGACGGCCCGTCGCTCGCGGTGTCGGCCGACGGCGTCCTCCACATCGTGTGGCCGACGCTCATCGACGAGCCACAGGCGCGGAAGGCGATTTTCTACAGCTTCTCGAAGGATGGCGGCCGGACGTTCGTGCCGCGCATCCGGCTGGACCGCGACGACGACGGGAGCACAATCGCCGCGCACCCGCAGGTGGCCGCGATTGATTCGATCAACGGTCGCGTCTACGTCGTCTGGGATGAAGGCGCTGGCGCCAGCCATCGCGTCCGGCTTCGACGGATTGCGTCGAGCTCACGCGACGGCTGGACGCCGGTTCCCGGCGACATCGTGACCGTGAGCGGCGATGAGCGCGCAATCTATCCAGCGATTGCGGTCACGCCCGATGGGGCGGTGGTCGCCTGGACCGCCGGTCCATCGAACGCGTCGGAGATTCGAGTCAGAGCAATTCGGTAGAATTTTGGGATTTGGAGATTGGGGGATTTGGAGATTAAATCGTTGGGTTACAAATCTCCCAATCTCCCAATCTCCCAATCTCCTAATCTCCTAATCTCCTAATCTCCCAATCACCCAATGTCCAATTCCCCCGAAGTCTGGCTACGTGGTCCCATCGCCGGCATTCCCGCCCTGTTGCAGCCCGCAGCGCACGCTCTGGTTCAAGCTCGTGAAGAGGTCGATGCCCTTGCGCCCGGCGTGCCCGTCGATGCGCTCTGGGCCCGTCGCGGCGCGGCCAGTGCAGGATTCCATCTGCTGCATCTCGCCGGTGCGCTCGATCGGCTCTTCACCTACGCTCGGGGCGAGGCGCTGAACGACGCGCAGAAGAACACGTTGCGCGCAGAATCGGCGGAACACCCTGAGCTCGACGGTGCCGCGCTCGCGAAGCTTGTGAGCCAGGCGATCGACAAGGCGCTCGCCCAACTCGAGTCCACCGATCCCGCGACGCTCTCGACCGAGCGGCGCATCGGCCGCGCGGGACTGCCGACGACGGTGATCGGCGCGCTCTTCCACGGTGCCGAGCACACGTCGAGGCACGTGGGGCAGTTCATTACGACGGTGAAGTTGGCGACGTAGGCCACGTAGTACGTAGGGCAAACCTTCAGGTTTGCCGGGAGTGGCAGACCTAAAGGTCTGCCCTACGTACCGTACGGCGTGTTACGGGCGCCAGAAGGCCGCGGCGGCCAACATGGCCGCCATGACGCCGAGCCCGGCGGCGGCGTAGCCGCGGAAGCTGCCTCGGCCGATCACGAGCGCGATTCCCATCTTGAAGACCGTGTTCACGAGAATGCCGAGCGTGAGCACGCGCGCCGTGATGTCGGCGGCCGCGCCGCTGTTCGTGAGTTGCGCCAGCGAGACCGTGAGACCGTCGACGTCGACCAGGCCCAGCAGCGCGCCGGATCCGTAGAGCCCACGCTCGCCGAGCGTGGCCGTGGCGAACGAGAGGGCGAACAGCACGACCTGAAACAACAGGGCCATCTTCAGCGCCGAGGCGAATTGCATGGGGTTCGCTTCGCGCTCGAAGCGGCCTGCACTGCCTGCGTCACGCCAGCCCCGCAAGAGCAGGATCACGCCGACGAGCGCTGGCCCGACGAAGGCGGGCCAGACCGCGCGCGCCAGGGCGGGTGCCAGCACCGCGCTCGCGATGAGCACTCGCGGAAACAGGACGGTGTTCGCGCCCATCACGCCGGCGGCGATGGCGCGTCCGGCGTTGGTGTGACGACGACTCTCGCGTGCGAGCGTGAGCGTCGCGTTCGTCGATGACACCACGCCGGCCAGCGCCCCGGCCACCGCGTAGCCTCGCTCGGGCCCCAAGGCCCGGCGCGCGATGTAGCCGAGAAAGTTCAGGCCGGAGAAAAAGAGAACCAGCGTCCACAGCATCCGCGGTCGAATGCCGCCGAAGGGGCCAAAGGGACCGACTGGGAGGAGCGGCAGAATGACCGTCGCCATGACCGCGAACCGCGCCGCCGTGCGAACGTCGTTGCGATCGAGTTTCGAGACGAAGCCGTGGAGCCGCGTCTTCTCGACGAGCAGCAGCACGGTCACGGCGATGATGCCCGAGGCGGCCGCACGATAACCCGCGCCCGCGAGCACGGCGGCGGCCATGACGACGAAGGCGGCCACTTCGGTCGTGCCGTCCACATCGCGGCGGCTGGCCGCGAAGTACGCGGCGACGACCAACGCGCCGGCGCCGGCCAGCAACACGGTGGCGGGGCCGCGGAGGCCCGCGACCCAGAGCCAGCCGCTCAATCCCGACACGAGTCCGAGCAGGGTGAACGTGCGCACGCCCGCGAAATGCGCCCGCGGCCCCGAGGTGCGGCCGCTGCGCTCTCGCTCGATGCCGACCGCGAGGCCGCCGAGAAAGGCGACCGCGAGATTCCCGAGGGCCGCGAGATCAAATGACACGAGACTGCCTGAGGTGCCGGGTCTAAAGACCCGGCCTCCAATTGGCGAGCGCGTTGCCGATTGCCGCAAACCCCTGACGGAGGACGTCCGTCCGGCCGCCGAGGCTCAGCCGAAAGTGCGCCGGCGCATCGAAGAAGTGTCCGGGCGCCAGCGCCACGCCGTGCTGCTCGAGCACGTGCGCGACGAACGGACCGGCGTCCCCCGTGCCGGCCAGGCGGGGGAAGACGACGGACGACGCGGGTGGCGCGGCGATCTGCAACTGCGGGTGCTCGGTCAAAAACGCGCGGGCCAGGGTCACATTGCTGCCGAGAATGCGACGCGCACGCTCGGCGATCGCCGGAAGATGCGTGAACGCGTGTGCGCCCAGTCGATCCGCGGGCGCGCTCGCGGCGTTGTCGACGACATCGCGCGTCCGTCTGATCCGCTCGATCACATCGGGCCGGCCCACGATCCAGCCGCATCGGAGTCCGGCCAGGCCGTACGACTTCGTCAGACTGTTCGTCGAGAGAAACGGACCATCGAGGCGTGCCGCCGGAATGCCACGGTCCGCCTCGGCAGCGATGCCGTTGGCGCCGTCGAGATAGACCTCGTCGACCAGGACCGAAGCGCCGACGCGATCGGCGGACCGTCCCAAATCCTCGAGCCGCGCTCGCCCGATCGCAACGCCAGAGGGATTGTGCGGGGTGGTGACGATGATCAGTTTCGTCGCCGACGTGATCTTTCGCCGCACGTCGTCCGCGTCGAACTGCCAGCGATCTTCGAATCGCCGCGAGAAGCGTTCGACCCGTGCGCCCATCAAACGGCACGCGCCGACCAGCGGGTCATAGCTGGGCTGTTCGATGAGCACGTGGTCGCCGGCGGCGACCAGGGCCGCGACGGCGAGGAAGTTCGCGCCCGAACATCCGGTGGCCGTCACGACTCGATCCACCGCGACGCCGTAGTGCCGAGCGATCGATTCCAAGAGCGGCGGATAGCCGTTGTCGTTGGGTGCGCTGATGTCGACGGCGTCGCGGAGGCCCGGCAACTCGTCGAGCGAGCAGTTCAGGACATTGCTGCCAGCTAGGTCAATCGCGGCCGGGGCGCGGGTCTTGGCCCACAGCAGGTACGGAGCAAGCGATGAGGTCAGCACGCTAGCGGCTGATCGTAACCCGTACGTAGGGCGGACCGAACTTTGGTCCGCCGTCCGCGAGGCGGACCACAAATCGGTCCGCCCTACGTATTACCAACTACCTCCTCGGACGCGCGCGCCCGCCTTGCTGAGTGTGACGTCGCCGTCGAACGATTCGATCTCGACCTGGGCGGCGCCCGCGCCGAGCGTGTAGGTCGCGCGCCGGCCGCGGCGGACGTCGCCGACCGCCTTGAGCGTCAGGCCCGTCACGTGCAGGTCGCCCTCGTACCGGCGAATGGTGAACGTCGCACTGGACGTCTCCGGAATCGAGAGCCCGATGTTGCCGTCATGCGACGTGAAGCGATACTTGCCCGTCGCCTGCAGCGGGCCGTTGAAGAAGACGTCGCCGTCCACCGTGGACACCATGACCGACGTGGCTTGGACGTCGTTGAGGTGCACGTCCCCGTCGATGCTCTCGGCCTCGATGTCACCGGCCGCATTTGCAATCGTGATGTCGCCGTCGCTCGATCCAGCCCTGACGCGTCCCTTGCCGCCGTCGATTTCGATGTCGCCCTCGATCGAGTACGCGTCGACTGCGCCGCCCATCCCCCGCAAGACGATGTCGCCCTCGCTGTTCTTGAGCGTCACGTTGCCGGCGACGCCGTTGATCTCGATCCCGCACTCGCGTCCCTCGATGCGCAGGTCGATCCACGCTGGCACCAGGAGCTCGAAATCGACGAGCTGCAGCTCCACCCCCGCCGGCCATCGGGTGACGCCCGGCGACACGGCAAGGACCTTGTCGGTGAGCGTGGCCTTCACTTCGCCGCGATGACCGGCCGCGGTCCGGACCTGCACCGCGTCGCGGGTCCACGTCTTGACGACGACGCTGCCCAGGCAGTCGCTCAGATCAACGCGCGTCCCTCGGGCCACGGTGAACGTCTGATCGAACGGCTGGCCGGGTCGCGAGGACTGCCGCGCCTGATCCTGCGGCACTTGGCCGGCGGCAGGATCCTGCAGCGCGACAACGGCGGCGAACATGACAGCGGAGAAAGTGAACACAACGGCTCCTTTAGGAAGGCGCGATGCGGCCCGTTACAGGCCCGTGCGCGCGAGTTGATTGGCCTGCCTGAGCAGGGTCAGTTTCGTGCGGCGCTGATGCGCCAGATGACTGTTCAGAAACGGGTCCGACGGATCCTGCGCGAGGGCTGCCATCGCTTCGGCAATCGCGCGATCGATCGTGGCGAGGTTACGCTCGAGCGCCTCGACCGTCTTCGGATTGAGTCGCGAGCGTTCTTCCGCCAGCAACCGCTTCAGATCGTCGATCGCGCGGTTGTAGTTCGCGTCGGACACGCTGACGTGGACGACGGCGGGCACGGCCGACTCGCGCGCGACGCCGGCCGCCGCGCTCTCGCGGCGCTGCCGGTCCAGAAACATCGCGCCCACCAGTCCGGACACGAGTGCCAGCAGCACGCCGGCCGCAATCGCCTGCGGGATCGACAGCGTAATCGTATTGAACCGGCGGCGCGCCCCGACCGGAAGCGCCGCTCGGACGTCCGGCCACAGATCGCGCGACGGGGGCACATCCGGAAGGCCTTGCGCTTCGTCGACGACGCGGCGAAGACCGTCGAGATCCGCGCGGCACGCGGCGCAGTCGAGCAGATGGCGCTCGACATCGAGGCGCTCGCCGGGCGAGAGCGTGTCGTCGAGGTACTCGGACAATCGTGACGAAAAGTGATCAGCCATGGGTCATCCCAGGTGCTTTCTCAACAACATCCGCGCGCGGTGCAGTTGCGCCTTCGACGTGCCGACCGCGATGCCCAGCAAGCCCGCGATCTCGTCGTGCTTGTAGCCTTCGACGTCGTGCAGGACGAAGATGCGCCGCGCGCCGTCGGGCAGCCGATCGAGCGCGGCCTCGAGCGCGAGGCGGTCGGTGTGCCGGCCCGCAGGCGCAACCGCGTGCGGAAACGCCTGGTCCTCAATCTCGGCGTCGATGAAGCGGAGCCGCTCGGCCGCGCGCGATCGGAAGCGCTCGATGATCACGTTCACCGCGAGCCGGTGGAGCCACGTCGAGAAGGCGGCTTCGCCGCGAAACGTCGAGAGCTTCTGCCAGACGCGGACGAAGACGTCCTGCGTGAGCTCGTCCGCGCTCGCCGGGCCCGCCATCCGTCTCGCGAGCGAATGCACACGGGCCACGTGCGCGCGATACAGCCGTTCGAACGCGTCCACGTCGCCCAGCACCGCCCGGGCCAGGTGCTCCCGAGCGGCATCGTCGACGGCGGGCCGAGGCGAGTGGGACAGAACGGGCATCGCTCCTTTCACCAGTTGGATGGTAATGGCGCGGACAAGGGTTGGAAGGATTGGTGGATTAGGAGATTGGGAGATTGGGAGATTGGGAGATTGGAATCTCCCAGTCCCCAAATCTCCAAATCCTGCAATCCATATAATTGCCCTCATGGCTCGGGGCTGGGAGAGCAAGAGCGTCGAAGCGCAGCAGGCCGACCGCGAGCGGCACGAGCCGCAGGACCTCAGGCCGTTGACGCCTGAGGAAGTGGCCACCCAGGCGCGCCGCCGGACACTCGAGCTGGCCCGAGCGCGGGCCGTGGCCGACCTCGGCCGCGCGACGCATCCGTCGCATCGCGCCACGCTCGAACCCGCGCTCGCCGCGCTCGACGACCAACTGCGGCAGCTAAAATGACGGTATGACCCGCACACGCTCGCTGCTCGTGCTCGTCGCGTGTCTCGCCAGCGTCAGTGGGCTGGCGGCGTGCCGTCAGGAATCCGCACCCGCCGCGGAATCGACCGGCGGCGCCAGCGCGTCTGGCACGTCGGCCGCACCGCGAACGGCCGGGGGCGCCGGTTCGGGCTCGTTCCAGATCGTCTGCCTGGGCGATAGCCTGACGGCCGGCCATGGTCTGCTGACCGAGCAGGCATATCCGTCCCTGGTGCAGAAGAAGTTTGCGGCCGATGGCTACACCAACATCGAGGTAGTCGACGCGGGCGTGTCCGGTGACACGTCAGCCGGCGGGCTGCGGCGCGTGGAGCAGGTCATCGGGGCCGACACCCGCATTCTCGTGGTGGCGCTCGGCGGCAACGACGCGCTGCGCGGACTGACGACCTCGCAGACCCACGACAACCTCGCCGGCATCATCGACCAGGCCCTCAGTCGCAACGTCGCGGTGCTGGTTGCCGGCATCCAGGCTCCGCCGAATCTGGGCGAGGACTACCGCGTGCCGTTCAACGAGATCTTCACGCGCCTGCTCAGCAAGTACCGCACCCGCATCACGCTCCTGCCGTTCCTCCTCGAGGGCGTCGCCGGCGTGCCCTCGCGCAATCAGGCCGACGGCATTCACCCCAACGCCGACGGCACGCGCATCGTCGCCGAGTCCGTCTACGTCAAACTGCGTACGATGGTCGACTCGATGGGCGGGGGGCACTGACGCTCGTTAATGGGTGAATGGGTCAATGGGTGAATGAGTGAATGGGTGTCTCGAATCCCCCAATCTCCCAATCCCCCAATCTGAAATTCAAAAGATGATCGAGCTCGTCGAAGTATCCAGGATCGTGTCGAGCGGTTCCGTTCAGCTCACGATTCTTCATCCCACTTCTCTTCGCATTGAACGCGGCCGGTCGGTGGCGATCACCGGGCCGTCGGGCAGCGGGAAATCGACGCTGCTGGGGCTCGTGGCGGGGCTCGACGCGCCGACCACCGGGCGCATCCTGCTCGACGGGACGAACATCACGAGCCTCAACGAGGAGGCGCTGGCGCGCCTGCGCGGCGAGAAGGTCGGCATCGTCTTTCAGTTCTTTCATCTGCTGCCGTCGCTGACCGCGTTCGAGAACGTGCTGGTCCCGATGGAGATTGCGGGCGCCACCGGCGCCCGGGAGCGCGCGGCCGCGCTGCTCGCGGAAGTCGGGTTGTCGGATCGCGGGCATCACTATCCATCGCAGCTTTCCGGTGGCGAGCAGCAGCGCGTGGCGATCGCGCGCGCGCTCGCAAACGATCCGCCGATCATCCTGGCCGACGAGCCGACGGGCAATCTCGACAGCGTCACGGGGCGTCAGGTGATCGATCTGCTCGTGAAGGTCAACCGCGACCGCGGCCGGACGCTGGTGCTCGTGACGCACGATCCCGAGCTGGCGGCCTTTACGGACGAGACGATTGCCCTGCGTGACGGACGGGTGGTCGATCGTCGCTCGCAGGTCGCCGCCGGCACCGTGGCGATGGGCGGTCAGCCGTGAGCTTCGTCTTCCGCATGGCCTGGCGCGAAACGCGCTCGTCTTGGGGGAGGCTGCTGTTCTTCTTCGTGTGCGTCGCCATCGGCGTGGCCGCTATCGTCGTGCTGCGCAGCGTCATCCAGACCGTCCGGAACACGCTCACCCGAGAGGCGCGGTTGATCGTCGGGGCCGACGTCGTGGTGCAGACGCAGCGCGCCTGGACCGGCGACCTCGCTCCAAAGCTGGCGACGGTCGTCGCCGATCCGCGTGTGCTCGCGCACACGGACGTGGTCGAGACACAGACGATGGCCCAGCCGGCGGGAGGAAAGGGGACGGGCGGCCTTCGTCTGGTGGAGCTGCGCGGGATCGAGGCCGCGTATCCGTACTACGGCGCGCCGGAGATCGAGGGCGGGCGCGCGTACACGCACGAGATGGTGGCGAATCACGGCCTGCTCGTGCAGCCGGATCTGCTGCGAGAGTTCGGCCTGAGCGTCGGCGACCAGATTTCGCTCGCGGGTGCGCCCTTCACGGTTCGCGGCGTCGTGGCGCGCGATCGAATTCAGCGGTCGGGCGGCTTCGCGCTGGGACCCCGCGTGTATGTCGATCTGGCCGATCTACGCGCGCTCCCGCTGCTGCGATTCGGCAGCCGGGCGACGCACATGGTGCTGCTGCGCGTGAGTCCGGACGCGGTCGTTGACGTCACACAATTCGCGCGCGACACCTTTCGTGGCGACACCGTCGGCGTTCGATCGTGGCGCACGCTCGAGGATCGGATCGGCCGCAACCTCCGCACGTCCGAGAACTACTTGAGCCTGGTCGGCTTCGCGATGGTCGTGCTGGGTGGCATCGGCGTGTGGAGCGTCACGCGGGTCGTGGTGCAGCAGAAGATGCGCAGCGTCGCGGTGCTCAAGTGCCTCGGCGCCACGTCGGGACGAGTGCTCGCGACATATCTGCTGCAGGTGGGTTGGCTCGCGGCGGGAGGATGCGGTCTGGGCGTCATCCTGGCGGCCATCGCACTCGCGGCGTTGCCGCAGCGCGTCATCGTGTCGCTGGGTGTCACGGCCGTTGGCGTGACGCCGTCCGCGGCGGCGCAGGGCATTGCGGTCGGTCTACTTGTCTCGCTGTTGTTCGCTCTGGTCCCGCTCCTCGAAGTCCGGCAAGTGAAGCCACTGCTGCTCCTGCGCGCGGACACGGTGGGGACCGTGCGGCGTCGCACGTGGCAGAGCGTCGTCGCCGCGGCGGTCGTGCTGGTCGCGCTGTCGCTGGTTGCGATTTGGCAGGCGGACTCCTGGCGGGCCGGCCTCTACGTGTCCGGCGGGCTGGCTGTCGTCAGCCTGGCGCTGCTGGGCGTCAGCCGTCTGCTCGTGGCCGCGGTGCGGCCACTCGCGCGCTCGACTCACTTTCCGCTGCGCCACGCCGTCGTCTCGCTTCGGCGGCCGAACAATCAGACCGGCGTGATTCTGTTGTCGGTCGGGCTCGGGTGCTTCTTCGTGCTCGCGGTGCGTTCGCTGCAGAGCAACCTCATCCACGAGTTCAACGTTCAACTCGGCGCCAACGCCCCGGACCTCATCCTGATCGACATCCAGCCGGATCAGGCCGATCCGCTGCGTGCGGCCGTGGCGCCGTACGTGCGGCAGCCCGCCAGCCTCGTGCCGCTTATGCGCGGGCGCGTCGTCGGCGTCGAAGGCAAGCGCGTGCAGCTCGCGACGCTCGAGGACGTGCGGAAGCAAGGTGAGATGACGCGCGAGTACGGCATCACGCATCGCGTGAGCCTCGATGGCAACGAGAGCGTCGTGGACGGCGCGTTCTGGTCGACGCCACTCACGGCCGATGCGACGCCGGATGGACTCGACACGGAGGTGTCGATCGAGCAGGACGAAGCCACACGCGGCATGGTGAGCGTCGGCGACGTGATGCGATTCGACTTGAGCGGCCGGGTCATGAAGGCGCGCGTGACGAGCATTCGCAAGGTGCTCTGGGACGAAGCGCAAAACGGGGGATTCGTCTTCGTCTTTCGTCCGGCGCCGGCCGTGAACCGGGCCACGCAGACGTTCGTCGGCTTCCTCGCCCTCGGCGGCGATCCCGCCGCCCGCGTGGCCGTGCAGCGCGCGTTCCTCGCGGTTGCGCCGAACGTGTCCGCGATCGACGTGCGCGAAGTGCTCGCGTCGTTTCGCGAGGTCATCGACAACGCCACACTCGGCGTGACCGTCGTCGGCGCCGTGACGCTCGTCGGTGGCGTGCTGATTCTCATCGGCGCGGTCGCGATGACGAAGTTCCAGCGGCTGTACGAGGCCGCGATCTACCGGACGCTCGGGGCCGGGACCCGGCTCATCGCGTCGATGGTGGCGATCGAGTACGGCGTGCTCGGTCTGCTCGCGGGTGTGATGGGCGCTACGGGCGCGCTCGTCATGTCATGGGCGCTTGCCACGGGCCTGTTCGACATCCGGTGGCGGCCAGCGCCGGGTTTGCTCGCGATTGGGGTGCTCATCACGACAGCGGCCGTGGCCGTGGTGGGACTCATCGCGAGTTCCGAAATACTCGTTCGCAAGCCACTCGGTACCTTGAGGGGCGAGTGAGAACCGCCGGAATCCCCAAATCCCCAAATCTCAAATCCCCAATATAGAATGGGTGGTTAAGGGCACGGCTGGCGCCGTGACCATACGTCCCATGACCGAACGAGCCCTCGACGACGCGTTGCTGGCGTCTCTGAAGGAAGCGCTCCTGAGGAAACGGAGCGAGATCCTCGCGACGTCGACGGGAACGCGGCCGCTGCCGGCGTCGGTGGACGTCAACAGCCGGCAGGGCGACCTCGCGGACCAGGCGAGTGGCAACAACGAAGTTCACATCCAGCTCAAACTGAAGCAGACCGACGCGAAGATCCTGCAGGCGATCGAAGAGGCGCTGTTCCGCATGGAGAAGGGCATCTACGGCACCTGCCGGGACTGCGGCGACCCCATCGCGGCCGCCCGCCTCGAGGCGATTCCCTGGACTCGGGTCTGCATTTCCTGCAAACAGAAGCAGAACGCATGACGACGTCCGGCGACCTCCAGCTCCTGAGCGAATGTCATCGTGAGAAGCTCGCCATGCGGCAGCGGCACGTCGCGGTCGCGCGGGTAGTTTCCGATTACAACTTCAACAACACGTATCAGTACGTCATCGCGCGCGAGGACGTGCACCTCGCCTGGCTCGAAGCCGCGATTACCGAGATCGGCGGCACCCCGTCCGACATGGCCGAGCCGACGCTCGCGCCATTACGTGGGAAGGGCAAAGACGCCGTGCGGCCGCTCATGACCGAGGACGCGCGCGACGCCGACGCGTTCGCGACGCGCTGGCGCTCCCGGCTCGCCGACATCGGCAACGCCCGCCATCGCACCATGCTGCAGCTCATGTGCGGCGAGACGCTCGAGCAGAAGCGCTTCTTCGATCAGATGCTCAGCGGACGGGACGACTTGCTCGGTAGGCGCTCCAACGGTGCAGGATCTCCGGGGACGGGAGACGGAGTGCTCGGGGTGCGTTGGATTGAGTAGTCGTGAAGTACGGGAGTGGAAGGCGCTTGAAGTACGGGGCCGAAGGGCCATGAAGTACGGGAGTGAAGGGCAGTGAAGTACGGGCGCGAAGGGCAATGAAGTCGTGCTTCGCAGTTCGTCCCTCCCGTACTTCTTGGTTCTTGTCCTCCCGTACTTCATAGTTCTTCCCCTCCCGTACTTCTAGGTTCTTGTCCACCCGTACTTCTCGATGTCCATTTCCCCTGTCGCCCTCGCCCTTGGCTCCAACCTCGGTGACCGCCGTGCGCACCTGATGTGGGCGGTCGACCGCCTGGGGGCCGTCCTGTCGGGCTTGCGGGCGTCATTTTTCATCGAGACCGAGCCGGTGGACGTGCCCGGCCCGCAGCCGCCGTATCTGAACGCCGCGGTGGTGGGGAAGACCGCGCTCGATCCGCGGGCGTTGCTCGCGACGCTGCTGGCCCTCGAGCGCGAGCGAGGCCGCGAGCGCGTGACGCCCCGCGCGCCACGGACGCTCGATCTCGATCTGATCCTGTACGGCGATCGCGTGATCGACGAGCCCGGCCTCGTCGTGCCCCATCCCGGGTTCCGGGACCGGCGGTTCGTGCTCGAGCCGCTTTCCGAAGTCGCGGGCGAGTGGATCGATCCGGGGACGGGGCTCTCTATACAAGCGCTCTACGACAGAGTTCGAAGTTAGAACTTGGAAGTTCGAAGCGTGGTGCGGCGCTGCGCGCCGGTCGGATTGATCGAAGTTGGCCGGCGAAGCGCGTTCCTCGCTTCGAACTTCGAACTTTGAACTTCAAACTTGGTCGTCGGAGTTACTGCTTCTTGTAAGTGACCTTCTGCGGCCTCTGGGCCACCTGGCCCATGTTCGCCGATGTCTCGACGACCATGTTGGGGCCCTCCATCGAGATCGTCTGGAAGAATGTCGTTCTGCCGCCCTGCATGTCGCGATTGGTCGTGAACGTGAGCTTGTTGCCGTCCCACTTGGCGACGGTGATGACTTCGGTCGTGCCGCCGCGGCCGAAGCCCTGGTTCTTGCTCTCCGTGCCGTCGAGCTTGAACGTGCTGGTGATCGTCTGATCGCCTTGCGCGCGGCCGACCTTGAGCGTGGTCGCGTCCTGCGTGATGGTGCAGGTCATGCCGCATCCAAAGCCGTTGCCGGCGCCGCCCCCCGACATCATGGCGCCGCCCGCCGCCGCGGCATCGTCGCGCACCCACTTGCCTGAGAAGTTCGGCTTCGTCTGGGCCGAGAGGCTCGCGATACAGAGGGCCACGGCCATCGTCGTCATTCCGATTGCTATGCGTCGCATGTCTCGAAACTCCTTGGGCGCATTATCGCGTAAAAGAAAAAGGCCGGTCAGGTTGCCCTGACCGGCCGTCGAACTACACAAGCCGGGCGAACTAGCCCTTCTTGAAGTAGACCTTGTTCGTGGTGGGGGCGCCACCGTCACGACCGGGCTGAGTGGTCGCAGTCACGAGCCAGTCGCCTTCCATCGAGTAGATGACAGTCGACGTCACCGGCGTGCCGCCCATGTCGCGCGTGGTCGAGATCGAGATCGTGTTCCCGACCCACGTGGCCTTGGAGACGACTTCCGTCGGCGCTCCGCCGCCACGGCCAGGCTGCATGTTCTTGCTGTCCGTGCCGTCGAGCTTGTAGACCGCCGCCGCGCCCGGCGTGCCATCCTGACCGATTGCGGTACGCGTCAGCGTGGTCGCGTCCTGCTTGATCTCGAACGTCGCTCCACCGCCGCCACCGCCGC
>Ga0137427_10000200_pt1 | contig 33312 bp, 28 predicted proteins | sample EasRivERMZT700_2_FD_102309 | JGI IMG/M metagenome (GOLD analysis project Ga0137427, IMG submission 102309) | Soil microbial communities from meander-bound floodplain in the East River, Colorado, USA - East River MetaG ERMZT700_2 | ecosystem: Environmental > Terrestrial > Soil > Floodplain ...
AGTTTCTCCGATCCATCGCACATCCTCCCGGAACGCCGGCCACGCACACTCGGGTCACGGCCGCGCCCAACGTCACAGCATACCGTAGCGTACGGACCGGCCCTTACTTGCTCGCTTTGGTCAGCGTGCGGTTGATCAAGGCGCTCGTCAGACTGATCAGGATGGAGGCGATGATCGTCGTGAACGGCCCCTGGAGCGAGAAGCCCGGCACGAAGACCGAGGCGAGCCAGAGGCAGAACGCGGTCACGACGAAGTAGAAGAGCCCGAGGGTGACGATCGTGAACGGCAGGGTCAGGACGAACACGATCGGCTTGACGATGAGATTCACGAGGCTCAGCGCGCCGCCGGCCAGGAAGGCGTCGGTCAGCGACGCGACGTGTACTCCTCCCATCACGTACGCCACGCCGTAGATGGCGAGCGAGTTGGCGATCCAGGTAATCAGCAGCGACATGGCGGTCACCTCGATGAACCGGCGCGATCGCGGTGCTCGGCGACGCCGGCCCCGTAGCTCAGGTTGCGGGCCGTATTGATCAGCGACACGTGCGAGAACGCCTGCGGGAAGTTGCCGAGCAAACGACGCTCGGCCGGATCGTACTCCTCCGCCAGCAGACCCAGATCGTTGCACGCCGACCGCAGCCGGTCGAACAGGTCGTGCGCTTCTTTCGACCGGCCCTGGAGGGTGTAACAGTCGGCGAGCCAGAAGCTGCACGGCAGGAACGCGCCCTCGCCCGGCGGAAGACCGTCAACGGCCCCGGCCGACGGTGACCGGTACCGGCTCACGAATCCGTCGACACACAGCTCGCGCTCCACGGCCGCGATTGTCGCGGTGACCCGTGGATCGCCGATGGCCAGAAATCCCACGAGCGGAATCATCAACAAGCTCGCGTCGAGCTCCGAGGAGCCATAGTACTGCGTGAATACGCCGCGGCGAGCATCGACGCCCCGCTCGCACACGTCCGCGTGAATGGCGTCGCGCAGGCTGCGCCAGCGCTCGACCGGACCATCCAATCCGAATTGCTCGACGCACCTGACCGCCCGGTCGAAGGCCACCCACGCCATGACTTTCGAGTGCGTGAAGTGCCGCCGCGGACCGCGCACCTCCCAGATGCCTTCGTCCGCGTCGCGCCAGCGCTCCTCGACCACTCGCAGGATCGCTTTCTCGACGGCCCATCCGTTGGGATCCGGTTCGATGCCGGCGCGCCGAGCGACGTACAAGGAATCGATGAGCTCTCCGTACACGTCGAGCTGCAACTGATCCACGGCGGCGTTCCCGATGCGAACCGGCCGCGAGTCCGCAAACCCCGGCAGCCAATCGAGCGTCAACTCCGGAAGCCGCCGCTCGCCGGCCGCACCATACAGAATCTGCAGCTTCGAGGGATCGCCGGCCACCGCGCGGAGCAGCCAGTCGCGCCATGCCGCGGCTTCGGCGGTGAATCCGCACCCCATCAGCGCATAGAGCGTGAACGTCGAATCACGAATCCAGCAGAAGCGATAGTCCCAGTTTCTGGTGCCGCCGAAGTGCTCCGGCAGCGATGTCGTCGGGGCGGCCATGATGCCGCCGGTCGGCGCGAACGTGAGCAGCTTCAGGGTAATGAGCGATCGGAGGACGGCGTCACGCCACGGACCGTCGTACGTGCACTGACGACTCCAGTCGTCCCACCACCGGCGCGTGCTCTCGACCGCATCGGTGGCGTCCGGCCACGCCGGCAGCGGCTCGTTCGACGGATGCCAGAGGAGGTGAAACGGATACCGCTCGCCCGCGCGGACGACGAACTCGGCGCGCGTTGTCAGGCCGACGCCGCGTGTGGGAACGGACGAGCACAGGGCCAGCGCGTCGGGCCCGCCAACGGCGCGCAGCACACCATCAATCGTGCGCACCCACGGCACGATCGATCCATAGTCGAAGCGCACGATGAGCGCCATCTGCATCGGCACTTCGCCGCGCACACCCTCGACCACTCGCAGCACGTCCGGCGCCCGGTCGCGTATGGGCATCAGGTCCGTCACACGCACCGTGCCGCTGGCCGTATCGAACTCGGATTCCAAGATCGCCGTGTTGCCGATGTAGCGCCGGCGAGTCGCGGTCACGTCGGCGGCCGGAGACAACAGCCACCGGCCGTGCTCCGGCCTTCCCAGCAATGCGGCGAAGCATGCGGCCGAATCAAAACGCGGAAGACACAACCAATCGATCGACCCGTTGCGATGGACCAGCGCGGCGGTCTGCGTGTCGCCGATGACGCCGTAATCTTCGATGGATGGCAAACGCCGCGAAGCTCCGCTCCCAGTTTTCACCGGCAGCGTTGGCCGAAGGCCAGCGGCAACCGGTGCCCTTTCATACCTGTTAAGCTGGGCAGGCCCTTCACCAGACCGAGCCGGAGTGGCGAAACTGGCAGACGCGCGAGACTCAAAATCTCGTTCACTTAACGGTGAGTGTGGGTTCGATTCCCTCCTCCGGCACCAACCTCCGCCAAACGCTCGCTCCGCTCGCGGCTACGGTTGGCAAGCTCAGCGAGGGCGGACCGTCACCCGTGATCGTCACCCGCTGCCTTTCCTTTCACGCCGAGTACCGCTGCCGGCATAGCGGCGCGTGCTGCACGTCGGGTTGGCCCATCCCAATCGAAGTCGATCGGCTCGCGCGCCTTCGGGCTGCAATCGCGTCCGGAGCGCTGAGATCCGCCCGGCTTGCGGACGACGCTCGTACCTTCGTGGAGACGACGGATGCGCCGGCAGAAGCGCCGGCACTTTTGGCGACGATTGAAGGCCGCTGCGCGTTCTACGACGCCGAGGCTCAGCGTTGCGCGGTGCAGCGCGCCCTTGACCACGACGCGCTGCCGCTGGCCTGCCGGCAGTTTCCCCGCATCAGCGTGCGCGACCCGCGCGGTGTGTCCGTCACGCTGTCGCACTACTGCCCCACAGCTGAGGGGCTGCTCGAGTCCGCGACCGATGCAGCCATCGCGATCAACGCGCCGGCCCTCCCTGCCGGCGGCGAATACGTCGGCCTCGATGCCACGGCGAGCCTGCCGCCGTTACTGCGGCCGGACATGCTCATGGACTGGGAGAGTTGGTGGGAATGGGAACGGCTGACCGTCGAGCTTCTCGCGAACCGTGCCGAGCCTCCGGGCGTGGTCCTGGCTCGTCTGAACACGGCAGTCGAGCACGCGCGCACGTGGAATCCGGCAGATGGTCCGCTGCTCACGCGGATCCGAGAGGCATTTGACGCTGCCCACCACGCGGCGATCGATTCGGATGGCGTGTTCGCCCCCGACGTGCCGCAGCGTCGCGATGAAATCCTCGGGGCGATTCCCGTTGCGTTTCGGCCAGCCGCGGCGACAACCGCGCGAACCCACGCGTCACCCAAGGCGATCGCGAGGCTCCTCGCGGCCCACGCCTTTGCGAACTGGACTGCGCATCTCGGACGGGGGCTCCGAACGTGGCTGCGATCGGTCGAGGCGCCGCTCGTCCTCGTTCAGTCAGGGCTCGACATTCGAACGGCCGACCTCTGGCTGCGACATCTCGTGGAGCCGAAGACGCTGGCGGGAACGTGGAGCCGCGTGGAAGCCCGACGCGTTACTCCGCTGCCATGAACGGGTACTTGTAGTCGTGCGGCGGCGAGAGCGTCTCTTTGATCGTGCGCGTGTTGACCCAGCGGATCAGATTGAGCTTCGAGCCGGCCTTGTCGTTCGTGCCCGACGCGCGCGCGCCGCCGAACGGCTGCTGACCGACGACCGCGCCCGTCGGCTTGTCGTTGATATAGAAGTTGCCGGCGGCGTTCCGCAGCGCGTTCGTGGCTTCCCGAACCGCCTGGCGATCGTTGGCGAAGATCGCACCGGTCAGCGCGTACGGCGACGTCTTGTCCACCAGCCGCAGCGTCTCCGTCCACTTCTTGTCTTGATAGACGTACGCGGTCACGACCGGCCCAAAAATCTCTTCGCAGAGCAGCCGGTGCGCGGGATCCGTGGCCTGCACGAGCGTCGGCTCGATGAAGTACCCCTTCCGGCCGTCAGCCTTTCCACCTTGAATGATCTTCGCGCCCGTCTTGGCCGCGCCGAGGTATTCGCTGATCTTGTCGAATGCCTTCTTGTCGATCACCGCGCTCATGAAGTTCCGGAAGTCGCGCGGGTCGCCCATCTTGATGTCCTTCATCATGGCAACGACGCGATCGCGGACGTCCTTCCACATCGATTGCGGAATGTAGATGCGGCTGGCGGCCGAGCACTTCTGACCCTGGTACTCGAACCCGCCGCGCACGATCGCCACCGCCACGGCCTGCGCATCGGCCGACGGGTGCGCCACGATGAAGTCCTTGCCGCCGGTCTCGCCGACGAGGCGCGGATACGACTTGTACTTCGCGATGTTCGCGCCGACCGTCTTCCACATGCTCTGAAAGACCTCGGTGCTGCCGGTGAAGTGAATCCCGGCAAGATCGGGCGAGGCCAGCACGGTATCGGTGATCATGCCGGCGCTGCCCGGAATGAAGTTGATGACGCCCGGAGGCAACCCCGCTTCCATCAGCACCCGCATCACGTAATGCGCGCTCAACATCGCGCTCGACGCCGGCTTCCAGATCGACACGCCGCCCATGAGCGCCGGTGCGCTGGAGAGATTCCCGCCAATCGCCGTGAAGTTGAACGGCGAGACCGCGTAGACGAACCCTTCGAGCGGGCGGTACTCGAGCCCGTTCCACACGCCGGCGCTGCTAATCGGCTGCTCCGCGTAGAGGTCGCGGGCGTAGCCCACGTTGAAGCGCCAGAAATCGATGAGCTCGCAGGCGGCGTCGATCTCGGACTGGAACACCGTCTTCGCCTGCCCCAGCATCGTCGCCGCGTTGACCGTGGCGCGCCAATTGGTCGCGAGCAACTCGGCAGCCTTGAGGAGAACAGCCGCGCGATCTTCCCAGGGCCAGCTGGACCACTCGCGCCGCGCGTCGAGCGCCGCCGAAATGGCCTGCTTGACGTGCTTCGGCTCGGCCATGTGCCATTCGGCCAGCACGTGCTTGTGGTCGAAGGGCATCACCGCCTGCTGGGTCTTGCCCGTGCGCACTTCCCGGCCGCCGATGATGAGGGGAATCTCGACGCGTTCCTTGGCCATCGACGCGAGCCGGGCCTTCAACTCCGCGCGCTCTGGCGACCCAGGCGCATACGACTTGATGGGCTCATTGACGGGCGTGGGAACCTGGCGGACGGCGCTCGAAGACGCGATGTCGGTCACTGCGGGACTCCTCTAGGAAGACAGCCTCTAATTGTATCGTGCGTGCCGGACCATTCGCCCCGCGAGCCTCGGAAGGCGTGCGACGATCGCCGGCGGCCGGCATGGATCCCGCGTCATAATAGGCGCGGCCATGGAGATTCGAGAGCGGCAGGTCCGGGACGTCACGATCGTTGAGCTGGAGGGCCGGCTCACCGTCAACGACCAGCCTGGCATGCTCAAGGAAGCCGTGGCTGACGCGGTCCGCCGAGGCGCGCGCCGTGTCCTGCTGGATTTGTCCGGCGTGCGCTACATCGACAGCACGCGGCTGGGCGAGCTCATCGCCGCGCATGTCTCCGTGAGCCGGCAAGGCGGGCGTCTCACGCTCGTTGCGACGCCGCCCCGCATCGCCGAGCTGCTCGACATGGCCGGACTCGATGGCGTGTTCGAACGGCTCGCGACCGTCGAAGAGGCCATCGCGGGCACGAACTGACGTCAGCCCGCTGACGGCTTCGCCTCAGCGGCGCGGCCGCCCAACTCGCGATCGAGATCGAGCAGCGACGCCGGGTCATCCTTGACCATCTGAAACTTGCCCACGATCTCCCGGACGGTTTTCTCTTCCTCGACCTGTTCGGTAATGAACCACTGCAGCTCGGCCATGGCCGCAAAGACCTTTTCACGGAACGCCAGCTCGTAGAGCGCGTCGATCTGCCGGCTCACTTCCTGTTCTTGCGCGAGCGCGCGCTCGAACACCTCGTTCACCGAGCCGAAATCGCTGGTGGGCTGCGCGATCGGCGCCAAGCGTACTTGATGGTTTCGGGCCAGCACGAAATTGAACAGCTTCAGCCCGTGGCCGTGCTCTTCCGCACTCTGCAACCGCAGCCAGTGCCCACAGCCCATGAACTTGTGATGCTCGCACCAGCCGGCCATCGAGAGGTACGAAAACGAGGCGGCGAACTCGTTGGCGATCTGCTTGCTGATGGCGTCGAGGACACTTGGAGTCATAGCCAGCATTCTATGCAAGGTCTCGAGCGGCGGCACGGCACCGCTGTCTTCGGGGCTATGATTCCCCCATGTCAAAACGGGTGGCATTGCCGGTCTTGGTGTCGGTGGCCTTGGGGGTCGGCGCGCTCGCCCAAACCACCGGTTCCCAGAGCGCGACCCGACAGTCACAAGCCGCCGGGCGGAGCACGCAGAGTTCCGCACCGACGCCTCCGGTACTCTCGCCGGAACAGCGCTGGGTTCGCGCGAATGACGGGTGGAATGCGGGCAAATACTCCGACGCCCTGCGTGACTTCAAGACCCTGATGCAGGGCGCGTCCGCCGCCGCGTACCACGACCGCATCGCGCTGCTCACGGGTGAGCTCTTCACGACGACGGAGATCACGACCGACGGGCGCAATCCGAAGATCTCACCGAACGGTCAGTTCGTCGCCTATGAAGCGGGCCCCCCGGGCCAGGTCGTCACGCGCGTCGTTCGGGTGGCGACCGGCGCGCCGCAGCAGGTGGCAGAGCTCAAGGGTGTTCGCGCGGCGTTCGACAATCTCGCGACGCGGGTCGTCTATTTGCGAGGGACGCAGAACGCCGAATGGCAAACGGCCGTCACCGCGCTCGAAGATGCGGACACGAATCAGGATCGGCAGGCCGCGCAGGCGCTGGTGGATTTCTTGCTCGGCAAGGGTGAGCTCGTCGTGCGCGATCTCGCGGCCGGCACCGAGCGCATTCTCCCGACCCCAGGTCTCCTCAAGACCGCGCCGCTCTTCACGGCTGACGGACGGGTGATCTTCATCGGCTCGGAGACATCCGACCTCGCCCGTTCGGACATTTACTTGTCGAGTGACGGCGCCGCGCCGGTTCGGCTGACGGATCAGCCGGGGCACAAAGGCAACGTCCAGGTCGACGCGAGCGGTGCGGCGCTCGTGTACGCCGTCACGGGCACCGCGCCGTTCCGACAGCCGGCGGCCCCGGGGGCCGCGCGTGGCGGCGGTGCGGCGGGCGGACGCGGCGGCGGTGGCGCAGGCGGAGGCCGTGGCGCCGGTGGGGCGGGCGGCGGCGCGCCGGGCGCGGCGCCAACGCCGAATCCGTGCGGCAGCGGCGGCGGAGGCGGCCGCGGTGGCGGCGGCGCGACCGCGTCCTTTGGCATCGTCGATCTGCGAAACAAGACCACGCGGATCGGGACCGGCACAGGCGTCACGATGTCGGCAGATGGCAGCACGCTCGCGTGGCTCAGCCGAAATGCCGACGTCTGTAATCTTCAGGTGTCGCCGACGCTGACCGACGGACCGAAAACCGCGCGCGCGGGCGTTCGCATCGACGCACCCGCGTTATCGCCCGACGGCAAGCTCGTCGCGTACCAAATGATGCCCAGCGTCGGCTCGAGCACCGACTGGGAGATCTTCATCACCGACGAGACCGGCGCGCACCGGCGACTCACGCGCGACATCCAGCACGACTTGCTGCCGCGCTTCCTGTCCAACACGACGGTGCTCGGCCTGATTGGTGAAGCGCGTCACCGGCGGTCCTATCTGTACGACGTCGGGTCCGGCGCGCGCACGCGCGTGTTCGCGAACAACACCGTCCGGACGGTCAGCCCCGAGTACATCTGGCTGCCGAACGCGAACGGCACGAGGCTGCTCATCCAGGCCGACCGTGACGGCGACACGGTGTCCACCGAGCGTGGTGTCTCCGTCGTGGACCTGTCGCGGCCAATCACGGCTGCCGAACTGACCGCGCGTCTGGATCGGCAGCTCGCCGCCGAAACCGACCTGCGGCAGCGGATGACCGCCGCCTTCCAACCGATCGATGCGCTGGTCAAGCGAGTCGTCGCCTCGCCGGCGGCCTCGCGCGTCTACGAGTGCCAGAAGACCCAGTTCGACTTCGACTCGAAGCATGTCTCGCGGCCCGGCAACGCCAAAGCCATCGCGTATCTCGAGAAGGCGTATGCGTCCTTCGGCTACGCGCCAGAGCTGCAGTGGTTCCAGCCGCAGCAGGCGCAGGGCAACCGCACCGCCAACATCGTGGCGACCCTGAAAGGGACGGTCAACCCTGAGCTCATCTACGTCGTGAGCAGCCACTTCGACTCCGTCGCCGGCGGACCCGGCGCGGACGATGACACGTCGGGCACGTGCGCGCTGCTCGAAACCGCGCGCGCCCTCGCGAGCACGCCGCTCGCAGCCACCGTCGTCTTTGCTTCGTTCACCGGCGAGGAAGCGGGTCTGCTCGGCAGCCGAGAGTTCGTGCGACTGGCCGCGCAGAACAAGTGGAACGTCGCCGGCGCACTGAACAACGACATGATCGGCTGGGCCGGCGAAAGCGGGCGGATGGACAACACGATCCGGTATTCGAATGCCGGCATCCGCGACATTCAGCACGGCGCGGCGTTCCTGTACACCGACCTCATCCTGTACGACTCGAAGTACTACCGCAGCACCGACGCGGCGGCGTTCTATGAAGCGTGGGGTGACATCGTCGGCGGGATCGGCTCGTATCCGATCCTCAGCAACCCGAACTATCACCAGGCGACGGATCTGCTCGAGACGATCAACTTCCAGCAGGTGGCGGAGACCGCGAAGGTCACGGCCGCGACGCTCGTGTATCTCGCGTCGAGCCCGTCTCGTCTTCAGGATCTCAAAGCCACGAAGGCCGGCGCCGGCGTGCGGGTCACGTGGACGCCGAGCCCTGAAAAGGGCGTCGCGAAATACATCGTCTCTTATGGCCCAGCCGCTGATCTGTCCAAGGCGACCCGCCTCACGGTCACGACCGCGTCCGCGTCATTGCCGGCGCTTCCCGCCGGGACACTGATTTCCGTCAAGGCCGTCAACACCCGTGGACTCGAGGGCTGGGACTGGGCGAGGACGGTCTTGCAGTAGCACCATGGGGCTCGACGATCTGCCGCTTCACGAACCGGCGCCGCCGGCACCGCGGCCTCCAGGCCGTGGGGCTAGCGGACCGTCCCGCTGGATCGTCCTCGGTGCCGTGGCCGTTGTCGCAGGCTCGCTGCTGGCAATGTGGTGGCTGAGCCGCATTCGTGTCGAGCCCGCCCCGCCGACGTTTGCGAACGCGTCGGATGTCCGCGCGACATCGCCACGACCGAAAAGTCAGGCCATCAACCTGCCTCCGCTCGACGCCTCTGACGAGTTGTTACAGGAAGTTCTCTCGACGCTGTCCAACCATCCGACATTGGCGCGGCTGCTCACGACGCCCACCTTGGCGCGAAACGGTACCCTCGCGGTGGTTCAAATCGGCGCGGGCCGGACACCGGCCGTGCCGCTCAAGGCACTACGACCCAGTACACATGCCGCGATCGTCGGTAGTAACACTGGACCTATCGATCCCCGGACGTATCGGCGGTGGGATTCCGCGACGGCGGCCCTCATGTCCCTGCCGCCGGAAAACGTGGCGCAGATCTACGTCAACGTGAAGCCGCTGCTGGACCAGGCCTATCAGGAGCTCGGGTACACCGACGACTTCGACCGCGCCCTTGTCCGCGCCATCGGGACCCTGCTCGAGACACCTCGGCTGACCGCCGATCCGATGCTTCTGGCGAAACCGGGCTATTTCGAACACGAGGACCCCGCACTCAAGGCGCTGCTGCCAGTTCAGCGCCAGTTTCTGCTCGTGGGACCGGAGAATCAGCGCCGAATCGTCGACTGGCTGAGGCGCCTGGCGTCAAGTCTCGACTTGAACGTCCGATAAGCAGGATAGTGCGGTGCCTCGAAGACCGCGACAGCCGCCGCGCGGGGTGATAAACTTCCGCCCTGCCTTGCCTCCCTCGCGGCAACACCGCTCCGATTTTGTCGACAGGATCGATAGATGATTGAACTGACCGTCAAGCGCAAGAACTACGACTACGCTGCGATGGTGCCCTTCGTACTGATCCACGCGTCCGTCCTGCTCGTCTTCACCGCGCCGTTCACGTGGAGCATGCTGGGCTGGCTCATCGGGTCGTACTACCTGCGCATGTTCGGCGTCACGGCCGGCTACCATCGGTACTTCAGCCACCGGTCGTTCAAGCTGAATCGCTTTTGGCAGTTCTGTCTCGCCTTCCTGGCGCAGACCTCGAATCAGAAGGGCGTGCTGTGGTGGGCCGCCCATCATCGCGACCACCATCTCAATTCCGATCGGAAGGCCGATCTGCACTCACCGGTGCACGAGGGCTTCTGGTGGTCCCACCTCGGCTGGATTCTGTCCGACGAGTACGACACGTACGACCGCCAGCGCATCGCGGACTTCGGCCGGTTCCGGGAGCTGCGGTGGCTCGACAAGTTCCACCTGCTGCCCTTCTTCGTGTATGGCGCCGTGATCTACGCGCTGGGCGGCTGGGGCGCCGTCGTGTGGGGATTCTTCGTGTCGACCGTGGTCCTCTACCACGGCACGTTTCTCATCAACTCGTTGTCACACATCTGGGGCACGCGGCGCTTCGCCACGCCGGACGAAAGCCGCAACAACTTCCTGCTCGCGCTCGTGACCCTCGGCGAGGGCTGGCACAACAACCACCACTACTTCATGTCGAGCGTGCGCCAGGGCATCCGGTGGTGGGAGATCGACGTGACGTACTACGTGCTGCGCGTGCTGTCGTGGGTGCGCGTGACGCGTGAACTGCGTCCGTTCCGCGAGCACGACGGCGATGAACGCGCCGCGTAGACTCGCGCGCCGTACGGGACGTAGGGCAGACCTTCAGGTCTGCCCTTTTTCTTTTACTGAACCCGGCTCCCGCTGAACCGGTAATTGACCATCGCGTCGTGGAGCGGCGGCGCCAGGATGAGTGACAGCGCCCGCCCGTAGCTGGCCGCACCATCCGGGATACGATTCGCCTTCAAGTACTCGTCGTAAATCTGAAACGCCGCGCGCTGGACCGTTGGGTGCTCCTGCAGCAGGCGCTGCGCGATGGCGACCAGGTCCGAGCGCACGCCCGGATCGAGCCTCGAGAACGCGTCGGCACGGGCCTCATCGGGCAAGGCCGCCCCCGCCTCCCGCAGCAGATACAGACTCGCGCTGTAGGCCAGCTGCGGCGGACCGTTCATGCAGGCGAGCCACCCCACCGCGCTGGCCTCCGCTTCGTCGGCCAGCCCCGACAGATGCGCCCACTCGTGCGCGAGCGCATAGGGCCGCTCGAACGGCAACAGGTCGGGATGCACGACCGACTCGAGCGCCAACGGATCGATCATGCCGTCCACGCCGGTCCAGGTGAAGAACGGCGTGAGCATGAACGAGAACTTCGGACGGCCCTGCCGGACCATGGGAATGCCGTCCACCTGCATCAACGCCGTGTTCATCGGCTCGCGCAACCGGTCGGCGACGGCATCGAAGCTCATGTCAACCTGCCGCGTGTCGCGCAGACGCGAGGCGAGCACGTTGGCGTCAGCCATCGCGGCCAGTATCTGTTCGGTGGTCGGCTTCGGCGGTGTGCCCTGTCCCGCCCGGAGCGGAAGGCGCCGATAGTTCAGTCCCCACGTGACCATGAACACGATCACGAGGATCGACGTCACGCGAAGAAACCGGCGCGCACCCTCCCACACGATCCGGAGCACGCCATGCGTCCGGATGTTGCCCAAGAGACGCCCGCTGCGCCAGAGAAACAGAAACACGCCGGTGAGGATCATGAAGTCGAGCAGCGAGAACGGCACCAGGTTGCTGACGCCGGTGATCCAGGATTGCAGCGTGGGGTAGATGGCGCGACTGTAGACGGTGTCAATGAGCCACGCCGGCAGCGGCAGGAGCACGAAGCCGGTCGCGACGATGAGGGCGGTCAGCCAGCCCCAGACTTCTTCGGTGGCGACGATTTTCGAGCTGGCCACTGGTCTTCTCCGGTAATGAGACGCACCGAGCGTTGGTACGTCATGTACGAAAACGCCCACTGCGTCATGACCGACAACCGGTTTCTGAACCCAATGAGCTGGAAGATGTGCACGAACAACCACATCAACCAAGCCGGGTAGCCTTTGATCCGCAGCCACCCAAAGTCCCCGACCGCCGCATTGCGTCCGATCGTCGCCATGTTCCCGTAGAACCGGTACACGAACGGCTCACGAGCCCGGCCGTCGATCGCGCGAATCACATTCGCCGCGGCGTGTGCGGCCTGCTGCATCGCCACCTGTGCGACGCCCGGCAGCGTGCTCCCGTCCGGCAACCGGAACGAGGCGAGATCGCCAACGACCGCGATCTCCGGATGTCCGGGCACGGTCAAGTCCGTGTTCACGAGCACCCGGCCTACCCGATCCATCGGCGCGCCAATCGTGGCGCCCAGCGGCGCGGCCGCGACGCCGGCCGCCCACAGCACCGTGCCGGCCGCAATCGTCTCGCTGCCGACCCTCACGTAGCCTGGCGCGATCTCCGCCACCGGGCTCCCGGTCCAAACCGCCACGCCGATCCGCTCGAGCTGACGGCGCGCCGACACCGAGAGATCGGCGGGATAGGCCGGCAGAACATCCTGGCCCGCCTCGACCAGGATGATCCGGGCCTTCTCCGGATCGATCGCACGGAAATCGTGCGCCAAAGCGTGTCGTGAGATCTCGGCGAGCGCGCCGGCGAGCTCGACGCCCGTCGGCCCGCCACCCACGACCACAAATGTCAGCAGCCGACGCTGCTGGGCCGGGTCGGCCTCTCGTTCCGCTTGCTCGAAGGCGAGCAAGACCCTACGTCGTATATCGAGCGCATCCTCCAACGTCTTCAGTCCGGGCGCGACGGCCCGCCACTCGTCATGCCCGAAGTACGAGTGCGCGGCGCCGGCCGCCACAATGAGGTAGTCGTACGAAACCTCGCCGTCGGCGAGGCGGACGACGCGCGCCTTCGCGTCGATCGCGCGCGCCTCGGCCAGCCAGACGCGCACATTGTCGTGCCGCCGGAGGATCCATCGGATGGGCGAGGCGATGTCACCGGGAGAGAGACCGGCCGTCGCCACCTGATACAAGAGCGGTTGAAAGACGTGGTGATTTCGGCTGTCGACCAGCAGGACGTCCACCGGCGCCCGCCGCAGGGCTTTGGCGGCACTGAGGCCACCGAAACCGCCGCCAATGATCACCACACGAGGGCGAGGAATCGCAGACACGACACGACAGATTAGCAGGGGCGCTCGGGGCTGCTAAGATCTGATCAATGTCCGAGCCCCGCATCTCGCCGCCCCGGTCGCGGGGCCACACGATGGTCGCGACGGCCTGCCCGCTCGACTGCCCCGACGCCTGCAGTTTGAACGTGACGATCGAACGCGGGCGTCTGGCCCGCATCGATGGCAGCACGGCCGCGCCGTCGACCGACGGCTACATCTGCGGGAAGGTGCGGCGTTTCGATCGGCGCGTTTACCATTCCGAACGGCTGCTCTTCCCTGCCGTCCGCACTGGCCAGAAGGGGCGCGGCGTGTTCGAGCGCATCACGTGGGACGAGGCCCTCGATCTCGTCGCCACGAAGATGCGCGAGGCCCGCGATCGCTTCGGCGCGGAGTCGGTACTGCCCTATCACTACGGCGGATCGAACGGCATGCTCACGAACGATCTCGAGGACGCGCGATTGTTCCGGCGTTTCGGCGCCTCGCGACTGGCGCGCACGCTCTGCGCCGCGCCGACCGGCGCGGCCGCCACGGCGATGTACGGCAAGATGGCTGGCGTCGCCTACTCCGACTACGAAGCCGCACGGCTCGTGGTGATCTGGGGCAACAACCCGTCGGCGTCAGGCATCCATCTCGTCTCGCACGTCAAGAAAGCGCAGAAGGAGGGCGCGCGGCTCGTCGTCGTCGATCCGCGGCGCACCCCGCTGGCGCGTCAGGCTGACTTGCACCTCGCGGTCCGGCCCGGCACAGACCTGCCGGTGGCGCTCGCGGTCATTCGCGACCTGTTCGCGCGCGACCGCGCGGACCGCGCGTTTCTCGCGGCGCACGCGACCGGCGCCGACGAGCTGAAGCAGGCCGCGGACGAGTGGACGATCGAACGTGCCGCCGCGGAGGCGGGCATCGCCGCCGCCGACCTGCAGACCTTTGCGGAGTGGTACGGCACCATCTCGCCCGCCGTGCTGCGGTGCGGATGGGGCCAGGAACGCAACCGCAATGGCGGCTCCGCGACGATGGCCATCCTCGCGCTGCCCGCGGTCGCTGGCAAGTTCGGCGTGCGCGGCGGCGGCTATACGATGAGCAACTCGGCCGCGTGGGGCATCACGGCCGAATCGCTCATCGACGTGCCGCAATCGACATCGCGCGTCGTTAACATGAATCACCTCGGCCGCGCGCTCACGGCATACGACAATCCGGCGATCCACGTGCTGTTCGTCTACAACTGCAACCCGGTCGCGACCGTGCCTCACCAGAACCTCGTCCGCAAGGGACTCGAGCGCGAGGATCTGTTCACCGTGGTCTACGAGCAGATCATGACCGACACGGCGAAATACGCGGACCTGCTCCTCCCGTCGACGACGTTTCTCGAGCACTACGACGTCGCGAAGGGCTACGGCGCCTACCACCTCCATGTGGTGCAGCCCGTCATTGCCGCAGTCGGCGAATCACGGCCGAACCAGGAGGTGTTTCGCCAGCTCGGCGTTCGGCTCGGCCAGGCCACCGATGACGACGAGACTGGCGAAGCCGGCGCGCTGATGGAGGTCGTGAACCGGATTCCGGCGCCGCTGGGCGACGCGCTGCGCCTGGGCGCGGTCGCCGCCGGACCGGCTGGCGGGCAGCCCATCCAATTCGTCGACCTCTTGCCGAAGACGGACGATCAGAAGGTGCATCTGTATCCCGCCGACGTGGCCGTCCGCGGCGGCCGCCTGTACGGCTACGAGCCGGATCCGGCGACCGAGCGATTTCCGCTCGGCCTCATCTCACCGGCGAGCGAACACACGATCTCCTCCACGCTCGGCGAGCTGCGCCCCGGTGTTGCGCGCGTGAAGATCCATCCGGACGACGCACACCCGCGCGTCATCGCCGAAGGCGATATCGTCCGCCTCTTCAACGATCTGGGCGAGGTGCACTGCGCGGCCGACGTCACCCCCGAGGTGCGTCCCGGGTGCGTCTCGCTGCCGAAGGGACTCTGGGCGCGCAGCACGCTCAACGGCTCGACGTCGAACGCGCTCGTGCCAGACAGTCTCACCGACATTGCGGGCGGCGCCTGCTTCAACGACGCCCGCGTACAAATCGAGTTGCTAGCCCGGCACTGACACGCGGACTCTCCGGACTTTTCGGACTTGTCGGACTCTCCGGACTCTTTAAAACCCTTGCCGGATCCCGAACTGCCACTGCCAGTGGCGATCGGCGCGATCGAACGCGCGCGACAGCGCGATCTCGGCGACGAACCAGCCGAATACGTTGACGCGTCCGGCGGCGCCGGCGCTGCGCACGACGTGATGCGGCGCGCTGTAGAAATAGTCCGGGAGATCGACCGCGCCCCACGTGATGCCGGCATCGAAGAACCCGGCGATGTCGACCGGCACGCGCCCGTACTCCAAATCTCCCGAAAACAGCCCGAACAGCGGCGCCCGCACTTCGAAGTTGGCCACGGCCATCCGGCTGCCCAGCAGGTTGGTGAAAACGGCGCACGTCGGTGTGGACGGCGTGGGGACCGCGCACTCCTGCGCTGAGAAGGAGCCCACCGCGTAACCGTGGACGAGCTCCGGATATCCGAGATAGGCCGGCGCGAGATTCTGGTGACCGGCGTCCCGGCCGTAGCGCCCAAAGTGCAGCAGCCGCACGCCCAGCGTGACCGGGTGTTTCGACAGCAAGCGGTACCGCCGCCAATCGACCAGCAAGTTCGTGTACGACAACGAGCCGGTGCTCTTGCCAAGCTCGAACCGATATCGCTCGCCATGCAATGGCGACGTGGCGCCAAAAAACGTCGTGTCGTGCACCAGCGCGACGCGCCCTTGCGCCAGGTTGAACGGACCGGCGAGGTCCACGTGTTGCTTGACTTCGCTGACCGACCTGCCGTCGGGATCGAACAGGGTCAACGTTCTGTCTTCCGTGAACGACACGCGGCTCAAATCGGTGGCGAATTCCACGCGGGTCGCCGTACTCAATGGATAGGCGGTGAGAAACGTCGCGCTGCGGCTCTGCTGGCGCTGGATCACCTGGTTGAGGCCCACCTGTCCCGTCAGTGGATCCTGCTGGAGGGTGCTGAACCCCCACACCCACGGGACCGCGGAAATCCCCGCGCCCCAGTTCCAGCGATGCCGGCGATTCACAAACGCGATCTGGCCGCCCAAGTCAGCCAGGGTCCCGCCGATCTGTCCACTCATCATCAGCAGCCGATCGCCGAGCATGTCGCTGAAGGCCGCGCCGACGCTGCCCGTTGCACGAAAGCCGTAGGACGTGACGCCGGCGGTGATGGTGGGCTGGCCCAGCCCGTCCAGCAGCAAGGTCTGCTTGTACGGCCGGCTCTGCAGCGTCCGGCCACTCTGGGGTAATCCGCGTGAGAAGTCAGACAGAAACCGCTCGACGTCTCCCTCTCCGCCGTTCCGGCCCGGGAGGACAGCGCCGTCTGTCGAGGGCGCCGGCGGCACGAGGCTGATCGCTTGTCTCTCGTTCAACGCGTAGATCGTCTGGCCGTCGTCCTGGAACACGCTGAACACCAATCGTCCGGTGCCCGGGGAGGACCCGAGCGCCGGACTTGACGACGTGATCCCGGCGACGCCTGTTTGGAACGCGGTGATCTGGGAGATGGGTCCACCGTCGATCGACATGCGATAGACGTTGCTCACGCCATCGGGCTCGGCCACGAACGTGATCGTTCGGCCATCCGCCGATACTCGCGGGCTCAGGTGCTTACCCTTCAGAAAGCCCGGAATGGCGGTCACCGTGCTCGTCGCGAGGTCGAGCCGCGCGAGCCGGAGCGCGCCAGGTGTCAGCGTCGCTGGATCCGTCGTGAATCGCTCTGTCACGAACACGACCGAGGCGCCGTCAGGCGTGAACACCGGTTCCACGTCGGCCGACGCGTCGTGCGTGTAGCGCTCGAGCTTTGCGGACGCGATCGACAGCACGTAGAGGTCCAACGCCCCGCCGTGGTTGCCGCTCAGCACGACGCGCTGGCCGTCCGGCGAAAAGGACGGCCCGAGGGCGTCGTCAAGACCCGTGAGCTTGATCTCACGCCGGACGCGTCCAGACGCCGCATCGAACAACACCAGCACCGGCCGCCCGCTTCGGAGCGCCGTAATGGCCAGGAGTCGACTGTCGGGACTCCAGGCGCCGGCGGAGCTCAGGAACTGGAGGCTCTCGAAATGCGCATCGGTCGCCGTGCGTGAGAGCTTGCGCACGATCCGGCCGGTCACCGCATCGGCAAGGAACAACTCGAACGAGAAGCGATCGCGCTCGGAGAAAAAGGCGATGTATTTGCCATCCGGGCTGATCTGCGGCCCGACATTGTACCGGCCGCTGCCCGTCTTCTTGCTGATGACGGGGGTCGCTTCGGTCGCCACCGAGGGCAGCTTCGACGCGACCTCGAACGTCTTCTCGAGGATGGCGCGGTGCCAGTCTGCGTTCAGGGTGTCCGGGTCGGTGCCGAGCTGCCGTGCGAGCCCTACGAGGTCGTTGCGAGGATTTGCCGCCGAGCGCACGAGCGACGCGACGATGCGATCGCCGTACTTCGCGCCGACGTAGGCCCAAAACGCGTGCCCCCATCGATAGGGAAAATACTTCGGGTCGTCGAGGTCCTGGATCCTGGGCAGCTTCTCGCGGATCGCGGCATCGCGCATCCACATCGCGGTCTGCGCGTCGAGCGGACCGAGCGACAGATACTCGGCCATGCCCTCAACGAACCACAGCGGGAAGTCGATGATGCCCGGGGCGTTCGTCGCCGGCGTGCGCGGGTCCTCGCCGGTCATGTCGAACTGGAAGGCGTGCACCAGCTCGTGGCCCATGATGTGATCGGTATCCGCCAGCGAGCCCGCCACCGGCAGCACGATGCGACGCCGCAGTCCTTCCGTGACGCCGCCGGTCCCCTCGCCGATCAGTCCCTCGACCGCGTTGGTCTGCTGGAAGTGCGCCGGCACGGCATAGAGGATGACCGCCTGCCGGCCGCGCAGCTGATGTCCGAAGAACCGCGAGAGCCTGGCGTTCCAGCGCTCGGCGAGACGCGAGACGACGGCCGCGGCCTCGGCTTCCTCCGGGTAGTAATAAATGTCGAAGTGCTCGGTCGCGAGGATCTGGAAGTCGAACGTGCGGTACTGAACTTTGTTGCGCCCGAAGTATTGCGCGTGGGCCACTGAGGCGCACACGAGTAGTGCCGCCAGCGCTATCCCTGCGATTCCAGAGCCGCGACTCAACAAAGCTCTCACCGCCATTATGCGCTCCGCTTCATGTTTTCCAGTAAGATGCACGGCAACTGCCTGCCTGCCTCTCAGGCCCGGGGAGTATCCGACGATGACGCCTGCCGAATCGGTCCAACGCACAGTCTTCTGCGTCAAGCTGCAGCGGGAATTACCGGGGCTCCCTTCGCCCACCTGGCCCGGTCCGCTCGGCCAGCGCATCTTTGAACACGTGTCGCAGGAAGCGTGGGACCAGTGGGAAGAGCGGATGAAGATGATCCTGAACGAGTACAAACTGCTGCCCTTCCAGAAGGAAGCACAGCAACTGGTCGCGAAACACATGGAAGAGTTCTTCTTCGGCGAGGGATCGGCACCGCCGGAGGGGTACGTTCCGGAAAAGCACTAGGGATCAGGGAGGAACCGTGGCATCAGCGGCGACATCGCGTGGCTTGGGCGACGCAAAATCCGACCGCGCGTTTTTTGGACACCCGCGCGGGCTCTCAACGCTGTTTTTCAGCGAGATGTGGGAGCGCTTCTCGTACTACGGGATGCGCGGCTTCCTGCTGCTCTACATGACCACCGCGGCGGCCGCGGGCGGGCTCGGGTTGGACACCGCGACTGGCGCAGTCATCTATGGGGTGTACACCTCATCCGCGTATCTGATGAACATTCCGGGCGGTTGGCTCGCCGACCGCGTGTTCGGACAACGCAAAGCCGTGCTCTACGGCGGGATCCTCATCGCGGCAGGCCACTACTGCCTGGCCATTCCGGCCGCGATCACGTTTTACATCGGCCTGCTCCTCGTGGCCTTGGGCACGGGCCTGCTCAAGCCAAACATCAGCGTCATCGTGGGCCAGCTCTACAGCCAACAGGACGTACGTCGCGACGCGGCGTTTTCCATCTTCTACCAGGGCATCAATCTCGGCGCCTTTCTCGGTCCGATCATCACGGGCTTTCTCGTCCAGTCCGCGTGGTTCCGGTCGACGATCACGGGCTGGGGCTTGGATCCAAACTCGGCGTGGCACTGGGGATTTGGCGCGGCCGGCGTCGGCATGACACTCGGCCTTGTGCAGTACGTCTTCGGCTGGCGCTACCTGGGCACGGCCGGCCTGATCCCGCCCACGGCGAGCTCACCAGTGGAGTTCGCCAAGGCCAAGCGGCAGGCGACGACGTACATCGGCCTCGGGTTCGCGGTGATCGCGGCGCTCATCGTGAGCATCAACACCGGCGCCCTCATCGTCACGCGCCAGCGCGTGACGATTGTGTTCACGATTCTGTTGCTCACCGTGACCCTCGGGATCTTCGGGTCGCTGTTCGCGCGCAAGGACTGGACGCCCGTCGAGCGCCGTCGCCTCTACATGATTGGCGTGTACTTCGTGGCCGCGGCGCTCTTCTGGGGCGTGTTCGAGCAGGCCGGCTCGACGCTGAATCTATTCGCTGATGACTTGACGACCAACGTCGCGTTCGGCTTCGCGTTCCCCAGCACGTGGTGGCAATCGTTGAACGCGGTGCTGATCGTCCTCATCGCGCCGATCTTCGCCCTGATCTGGATCAAGATGGGGACCCGACAGCCGGCCACCGCCACCAAGTTCGCGCTTGGATTACTGGGAGTTGGTCTCGGATTCCTCTACCTCGTCCCTGGCGCCCAGATCACGACCGAGGGAACCAAAGTCGGGATCAGTTGGTTGTTCATGGTCTACTTCATCCACACGCTGGCAGAGTTGGTGTTGAGCCCGGTGGGCCTCAGCGCCATGACCAAGCTCGCGCCGCCCAAGATTGTCAGCCTCGTCATGGGCATCTGGTTCCTCGGCGCTGCCGTCGGCAACTTCATGGCCGGCCAGGCCGCGTCGTTCTACGACGAACTACCCATGCCGACGCTGCTGATAGCCGTCGCCGTCCTGCCGATGCTGCTCGGCGTGCTGATGCTGATCTTCCGCAAGAAGCTCACGGCCCTGCAGGGCGGCATCAACTGACGTAGGCTGGGCGTCGTGGCGCTCGACGAGTATCGACGTAAGCGCGACTTCACGAAGTCGCCCGAACCGACCGGCGACAAGACAAGAGCGCGGCTGGCCAAACCTGGCAAGCCGCGCTTTTTCTGTGTCCAGAAACATCTGGCGAGTCATCTGCACTACGACTTCCGGCTCGAGTGGAACGGCGTGTTGCTCTCGTGGGCCGTGCCCAAGGGGCCATCGCTCGATCCGAAGGTCAAGCGGCTCGCGATGCAAGTCGAAGATCATCCGATCGACTACGGCACGTTCGAAGGCGTCATCCCCGAAGGCTACGGCGCCGGCATCGTGATGCTCTGGGACCGCGGCACCTGGACTCCGGAATCTGACGACGTCGATCGTTCGCTCGCAAAGGGCGACCTGAAGTTCACGCTCGACGGCTACAAGCTCAAAGGCTCATGGGTGCTCGTGCGAACCCGTGGGTATGGCGGCGGTCGCGGCGGCGAGTCCGGCAAGCCCAGCTGGTTGCTGATCAAGCATCGCGACGAATGGTCTGGCGAGCTCGACATCACGACGTTCGCGCCGCTGAGCGTGAAGGGTGGACTGGACCTGCACGAGATCCTCGCGGCGGACAACCCGGACATCTGGAAGACCAACCGCCCGGTCGAGGGCGGTGAGACTGGAGCCTTGCTCCGGGAGATCGTGGCCAAGGCCGCCGCACTCAAGGCGGCCCAGCCGCAATCGACCAGTCGGAAACCGGCCCGCGCGAAGAGGCCCGCCAAGCGTCGAGCCGCCAAGCGGTAGTGCTATCCTCTTGGCTGCCCTGCTCTTCTGGGGCGCCGGAGAATCTCGATGATGAAGCGACTTGCGTTGACCGCCGCATTCGCGCTCGCCGCCGGCATGCTCGTGCATGCGGACCAAGGCAGCCAGCAGCCGGCGTCGACGGACGCCAGGACCGCGCCGACGATCGTCGGCAAGTGGAATCTCTCGGTCGAAACGCAGAACGGGCCCAACACATCTGTGCTCGACATGAAGCTGGACGGGAAGAAAGTGACGGGCACGATCTCCAGCCAGCTCGGCGAAACGACGGTCGCCGGTGAGTTCGCGGAAGGCAAGCTGACGTTCTCGATGGCCTTCCAAGGCTCCAACGGCAACTTGCAGCTCGCCTTTGCCGGGGCCTTCAAGGATGACAGCACGTTGGTGGGCACCATGGACATCGCCGGCCAAGGCATGCAGCTGCCGTGGAAGGCCGAGCGCGTCAAAGAGAAGACGGACGAGAAGACGAACCCCAAGCCCGCGCTGACCATCGTCGGAAAGTGGAACGTGTCGGTGGAAACGCAGCAGGGGCCGAACACGTCCGTGCTCGACGTGAAGCTCGACGGCAAGAAGGTGACGGGCACGCTCTCCAGCCAGCTGGGCGAAACACCGGTCGAGGGTGAATTCGCTGACGGCAAGCTCACGTTTTCGATTTCATTCCAGGGCTCGAACGGCAATTTCCAGATTGCGTTCTCCGGGGCGTTCAAGGAAGACGGCACGATTGCCGGGACGATGGACATCGCCGGGCAAAACATGCAGATGCCGTGGAAGGCCGAGCGCGTCAAGGACAAGTAGAAAGCCAGAAGCCAAAAGCCAGAAACCTATGCAAGCCGCCTCGAGATCGTTCGCCAGTCTGATCGCGCTCTGCGCCGTCCTGCTCCTGACGGCCACCGCCCACGCGCAGGAACCGGCCAAGCCGCCGGCGCCGAAGCCGGCCGACATCGCCGGCAAGTGGACGATGACGCTCGAGATGGAGATTGGCACGGCCACGCCGGCGCTCGTGTTCAAGCAGGACGGCGAAAAGCTCACCGGCACCTACACCGGCCGGTACGGCACGTACGAATTCAAGGGCACGCTCAAAGCGCGCGAGATCAAGTTCAGCTTCCAGATGGACACCGACGGCGGCGGCACGACGATGGCGTTCACGGGCGAACTCGCGGCCGACGCGCAGACGATGAAGGGCACGGGCACGATCGAAGGCCTGGGCGACGTGACCTGGAGCGCGAAGCGCGACAAGTCCTAGCCGCGCACGCCGGGTCTGAAGACCCGGCCTCCATCCCTTACGACCGCATCAGTAACCGGTCCGACAACGCGGCCCAGACAGCGGCGCGGAGGCGGCGGCGATCGTGCCGCGCGATGGGCCCGCGCCAGAACGCGCCCTCGATCACCTGACAGTTCGACGGCACGTTGCCGAGCGGCAGCGGCGCCTTGTGCTCGCTCGCGTATCGCGCGAGCACATCGGAGTTCGGCGCGCCGATGTTGGAGATCACGACGTCGATCGGCCGGCCCATCACCTCGGTGAGACGCTCCATCGCGTCGGCAGCCGTGAAGCCCGTCATGCCGCGCCCTTCCGTCAGCAGGTTCATGACGCAGATGACCGGCCCTTTGACCTCGGCGAGCGCCTCGCGGCAGCCGTTGACGAGAAAGATCGGCAGCAGGCTCGTGTAGAAGCTGCCCGGACCAATGACGATCGCATCGAGCGATCGAATGGCGTCCGCGACGCGCGGATGAATCCAGACGACGGGGTCGAGCCAGAGCCGGCCGATGGACTGCCCGCGCACTTGATGGGCGTCCACCTCGACCTCCCCGCGCGTGAGGGTGCCGTCCGCATACTCCGCGCACAGCGTCGAGCGCTCCGTGGTGATCGGCCACACGTGCCCCCGGCATCCAAGCAGCGCGCGCAGCGCATCCACGGCCGCAATGAAGTTGCCGGTGTACTGCTCCATCATCGACAGCAACAGATTCCCGCCGGTATGACCGGCGAGGCGTCCGTGCTCGAGAATCGGCAGCCGCGCAAGGAGGATCTCGCGGGCTTCACGCTCGTTGCGTGCGAGCGTGAGGGCGCATTTGAGGACGTCGCCCGGCGGCAGCACGCCGAGCTCGTCCCGGAGCTGCCCGGACGAGCCACCACTGTCGAACATCGTCACGATGGCGTGTAGATCGACCCACGGATTGTTCTTGAGTCCGCCCAAGAGGCTCGGGAGGCCGGTGCCGCCACCGAAGCAGCCGACCTTCAGGACACGCAGTCGCACGGAGGCTATTGTATGCGTTCGATAGAATGGCCTCTGTGACCTCATCACCGGTGCTTTCCGCCGAGGCCTCGCGCGCCTTTTCCCGGTTGGCGGCCGACCTGGCGCGGGTCTTCGGCCCGCGTTTCATCGCGCTCGTCGCGTACGGACCGGCCACCAGCATGGGTTTCGTGGAAAGCATCACGGCTGACGACCTCGACGCGTGCGGCGTCCTGGTTGAGGCGTGGCATCGCGACAAGCTGGCCACGCCGCTCCTCATCACCGAGGATGAATTCCGCCGCTCGCTCGACACGTTTCCGCTCGAGTACCAGGCCATCCTCGATCGGCACGTCCTCGTGGCGGGCCGATCGCCGTTCGACGGGTGCCGGATTGATCCGGACGACCTGCGGCACGCGTGCGAAGTGCAGGCGCGCAGCCACTTGATTCATCTGCGAGAAGGGTGGATGCAAGCGGGTGCCCACGACGGCGAGCTCTCGGCCCTCGTCGCGCGGTCCGCGGCGCCGCTGCGAGCGCTTCTGATGAACGTCGCGCGGCTTCACGGTACCCAGGCAGCCACGGCGGAGGAGCTGGCCGCCTTCGCCGAGCGGGACGTCGGTATGTCTGGCGACCTCGTGCGCAACGTGCTCGCGCTGGAAGGCGTCGTCGAGCCTACCCGCGAGCGGCGCACCTTCTGCCGCAGTATCTCGAGGCGGCCAGCCGCCTGTGGACGCTCGTCGACGCGTGGAAGTCGCAGCATCGATGAGCGGCGTCCGCACGATTGGCCTCCTGCTCCTGTCCATCTTCATCGCGATCGTTTCACCCGCACGCGCCCAATCGCTGCCGGCGCTCACCGCGCCCGTCAACGACTTCGCGAACGTCATTGACGCCGCCTCGGAACGCGAGATGGAGCGCCGTATTCGCGCGCTCGAAACGGCCACGCGCGACGCCGTCGTCGTCGTGACGGTCGACACGTTCGCGCCCTACGGCAGCATCGAGGAGTTCGCGGTGCGCCTGTACGAAAAGGCTGGCATCGGTCAGAAAGGCAAGGACAACGGCGTCCTGATCGTCCTGGCGGTCAAGGATCGGCGCGCACGCATCGAAGTCGGCTACGACCTCGAGGCGTTCGTCACAGATGGCTTTGCGGGCGAGACGATCCGTCGCGAGATGTTGCCGGCGTTCCGGGACGGGCGTTACGGGCCGGGCTTGCTCGCGGGCACAACGCGCATCATTCAGCGCGTCGCCGACCGGCGCGGGGTCACGCTGTCCGAAGTGCCGCCCGCGCCGAAAGGAAACCCGTCCGCGCGTCTCTCGATCGGCGGCTTGATTCTCATCGGGATCATGTTGCTCATCATCAGCCGGATTGGACGGCATCGACGCGGACCGCGGGGATTCCGCGGGCCGTGGGGCGGATCGACCTGGAGCGGCTGGCACGGCGGCCTCGGTGGATTCGGCGGCGGCTTCGGCGGCTTCGGTGGAGGCTTCGGCGGTGGCGGCGGTGGTGGTGGATTCGGAGGCTTCGGCGGGGGCCGCAGTGGCGGCGGCGGCGCATCCGGCGGCTGGTAGCGAAGCCGGGTCTCACGACCCGGCCTCCATCCGATGAGATGCAGCCCCGGGTCTGGCGAGATGGAGCCCCGGGTCTTTAGACCCGGGGTACAGTCATGAGAGGAGCGGGCACATGACAGGCAGGCGGATCGGATTGGGCGTGGTCGCCATCGCGCTGATAGCAGCCCTCATGGGCGGGTGTTCGTACAACAAGTTCACCGCGCAGGAGCAGGACATCAAAGGTCAATGGAGCGAGGTCGAGAACCAGCTCCAGCGGCGAAGCGATCTGATTCCGAATCTCGTCGAGACCGTCAAGGGCTTCGCGACGCAGGAACAGGCTGTGTTTCAGTCCGTCGCCGACGCGCGGGCCAAGATGGCTGGCGCTCAGACCCCCGCGGACAAGATCGCCGGGGCCAACGCGGAAGGCAGTGCCCTCAGCCGCCTGCTGGTGGTCGTCGAGGCCTACCCGCAGCTCAAGTCCGACGCACAGTTCGCGCGGCTGATGGACGACCTCTCCGGCACCGAGAACCGGCTCGCAACAGCGCGCATGCGCTACAACGATTCGGTCCGGGCGTACAACACCAATCGGAAGCAGTTTCCGGCCAATCTCACCGGCGCGGTGTTTGGGTTCAAGGACAGCTACCCGTACTACGAGATCCCGCCGGAAGCGAAGGTCGCGCCGAAAGTCACGTTCGGCAAGGAGCCTGGCGCCAAGTGAATGTCGTTCGAGACTGGCTACTCGCCGAGTTCGATCACGAGATGGCGCTCACACGCTCGGTGCTCGCGCGTGTGCCCGAGCACGCGTTCGCGTGGACGCCGCACGAACGCTCGATGGACCTCGGCGACCTCGCGACGCACCTGGCCGTGCTGCCCCACTGGGGATCGGCGATTCTCGAGCACGACGGTTACGATCTGACGGCGTCCAACGGTCCGAAGCCCGCGCCGAAGCGCACCGCGGCTGAAGTGCTCGCGACCTTCGACGGATACGTGGCCGACGTGCGGCGCGAGCTCACGGAACGCACCGACGCGGAGCTGCGTGCGCCGTGGACGCTCCGCCAGGGCAACCGGACTCTAATGTCGATGCCACGATTCGCGGCCCTGCGCACGTTCTTGCTCAGCCACACCATCCACCATCGCGGACAGATGACGGTGTACCTTCGCCTCCAAAACGTGGCGCTGCCGCCGCTCTACGGCCCGTCTGCCGACGAAACGATGTGAGCCGCCACGCTGGCGGCTTGCTCGCCGCCTTCCTCATCTTCGGTGTCCTGGCCACGGCGAACACCGGCGGCTATCGCTTCGGCGTGTCCGATCAGGCGTACTACGCGGTGGCGGCGCTGGCGACGGCGAATCCTGCGCTCTTTCCAAAGGACCGATCGCTGATCGATGTGCAATCGCGGTTCACGCTCTCGGACGATGTCTTCGGCTGGCTGGTGAAGACCCTGCCGGTGGACCTGCCCGCGCTCTACTTTGCGACCTACGTGCTGACGCTCGCCGTGCTCTTTGCCGCCGCCATCGTGTTCGCGCGGCGACTCGGCCTCTCGTGGTGGGCGGTCGCCGCGATGCTCCTGCTGCTCACGCTGCGGCATCGGATCGTCAAGACCGGTGTGAACAGCCTCGAGGGCTACACGCACATGCGGATGCTGGCGTTTGCGTTCGGCATCGCGGCGCTAACCGGCCTCATCCGGGCGAGGTATCTGTGGATCGCGTTCTGGCTCGTCATGTCGGCCGTCGCGCACACGACGACGGCGCTGTGGTTTGGCCTTGCCCTCGCGGCCGGGGCGGCCATGACACGGCCCGCGTGGCGACGCGCCGCGCTCTTCGCCCTCTTGCCCACGGGCGCACTGGCAGTTTGGGCGCTCGCCGGTGGACCGCTCGCCGGCCGGCTGACGATGATGGATGCGGCCTGGCTCGACGTGGTGCTGAGCCGCGACTACCTCTTCCCATCGGGCTGGCCCGCCTACGCGTGGATCCTCAATCTCGGCTATCCCGTGGTGATTCTCCTGATCTATCGCGCGCGGCGCGCACAAGGCGTGGCTACCGATGGTGAGCGCGCGTTGGTCGCCGGCATGCTGGCATTGCTCGCCGTGTTTCTGCTGTCGGTGCCGCTCTCGGCCCTGCACGTCGCGCTGGCCGTGCAGTTGCAAGTCAACCGCGTCTTCTGGCTGATGGATTTCGCTGCCTTGGTCTACTTCGCGTGGTGGCTGATCGACGGTCCGCCCGCTCGCGGGCGCCGCCGATGGCGTGTGACTGCTCTCACGTTGATCGCCGCGTTCTCGATCGGGCGCGGCGTGTACGTGCTCGCCATCGAGACCGAGCGGCGCCTCGTTCAGATCTCGCTCACGCCGGGCGCCTGGACGGACGCCATGACCTGGCTGAAGCAGCAGCCGGCGGGCTGGCACGTGCTGGCCGACCCAGCGCACGCGTGGAAGTACGGCGTCAACGTCCGGATCGCCGGCGAAAAGGACGTCCTGCTCGACGTCACCAAGGACCCGGCGATCGCCACGTACGATCGGGCGGTGGCGATGCGCGTGTCGGAGCGCTTGGCCGCGCTGGCGGATTTCGATCGCTTCACGACCGCCGAGATTCGAGCGCTGGCGTCGCGATACCATCTCGATGTCTTCGTCGCCGACTCGGCGCGGTCATTCGATTTCCCAGTGCTCTATCGCAACGCCGGCATCGCCGTGTACGACCTCCGATGATCGCCACGCCGCCACCCGTCACCACCGAACCGTTCGCGCCGCGCCGCTGGCTCTCGAACGGACACGCCATGACGGTGTTCGCGTGGGGCCGCGTCCGCGAGTTTCGCGATCTCCCGGCGCCGGAGGCGCGGCGGTTCCGCGTCGATCCCGACGACGAGGTGTTGGCGCGCTGCTATTGGCAACCTGACCGCGCGGCCCGGGCGACGCTGCTCGCCCTGCACGGCCTCGAAGGCTCGAGCGAGGCGCACTACATGCGCGGCCTCGCCCACCGGGCCTGGACGCGCGGCTGGAACGCGGTGCTGCTCAATCAGCGCAACTGCGGCGGCACTGAACATCTCGCGCGCGGCCTCTACCACTCGGGCTTGACGTCCGATCCCCGTGAGGTCATGCGCTCGCTCGTCGCCACCGACGGCCTGACCGCCTTTGGGGTCGTGGGCTACTCACTCGGCGGGAACCTCACCGTCAAGCTCGCTGGCGAGTTATACGATGGCAGCGATCCGCCGATTCGCGCCGCGGTAGCCATCAGCCCCACGATCGATCTCGACTGCTGCGTCCGCGCGATCGAGCGCCGGTCCAACGCCGTCTATCACTGGAACTTCGTCCGCCACCTGAAGGGCCGCATGCGCCGCAAGGAGCAGACGCGGCCCGGCGGCTTCGATCTCGCGCCGCTCGAGCGCATCCGCACCATCCGCGCGTTCGACGAGGCGTACACGGCGCCGCATCACGGATTCCAGGGCGCGACCGACTACTACCACCGCGCCAGCGCCATACGGGTCGTGGGTCAGATCAGGATTCCCACGCTGATTCTCGCGGCCGAAGACGATCCCTTCGTGCCCGCGTCCCAGTTCCGCGAGGCCGCCCTGCGTGACAACCCCAGCATCGTGGTGCGTGTCGAGCGCCACGGTGGACACTGCGGCTTTGTCGGGGAGGCCGTGAACGGGTTCGACGGCTACTGGGCGGAAGAGACCGCCGTGCGATTCATCGCGGCGGTCATGACACGGTAATCCCGCGAGCCGCCAGACGATCGACGAAGGCCTTCGCGAACTCGGGCCCTTTCCCTTCTTCTTCGTGCTTGAAGTACACGAACGCGTCGTCCCACGCGCCGGCCATCTCCGCGATGCGGCCGGCCCACGCGTCGATGTCGGCCGGCGTGTAGCCCTCGTCTCGTAGTCGAAAGTAGCCGTGTCGCGCCGTCGGGCGCAGCGGCGTGGTCTTGTCGCCGAAATCGGCGATGCAGAGCGCCGCCTGGCGGCTCGCGAGCCGCGCGAACACGTCCTCGGTGAGCCACGACTCGTGCCGGAACTCGAACGCGAACTGCAGGTCGGCCGGCAGGATCGCGAGAAACGCGTCCAGCCGGGCGAGGTCACACTTGAACGTCGGCGGCAATTGCACCAGCAGCGGGCCCAGGTGCGGTCCGAGCACCCGCGCCGCCTCCGCGAAGAAGCCGACCGCATCGGCGCAGTCGAGCAACCGGCGTTCGTGCGTGATGCGTCGCGGCGCTTTCAGCGCATAGCGGAAGACCGGCGGCGCCTGCGCCCGCCACGCCTCGGTCGTCTTCGTCGTGGGCATCCGGTAGAACGTGTAGTTGATCTCGACCGTGTGAAACCGCGCGGCGTACCACTCGAACATCTTGGGCGGCTTCATGTCGTCCGGGTAGAACGTGCCGCGCCATTCCGGGTAGTTGTAGCCTGACGTGCCGACGTGAACGCGCATTTCCTGTCAACGCTACCTCAACTCCCTCACGCGGAGACGCGACGGCTCACGCGGAGACGCGGAGAGCTCACGCGGAGGCGCGGAGGCGCACGAAGTCAGAATCCCGTGGCCAGATTACGCAGCCAGTGCGCGTGGCGTCGCCGGCGGGCGCGCCCGCCGGCGGCTGAACCGCCTGGACCGGAACAGGAAATCGGGAGATGAGCGTAAACGGCCAGGTCATCAGAGGCGCTCATCTCCCGATCTCCTGTTCCGGTCCGGCGACGCCACGCGATTGCCTTGCAAGTGCCCCCTCCGCGTCTCCGCGTGAGCCGTCCGGGGCTCACCGTGAGGCGTCAAACACGCTTGCGCGACCTCGCCGCCGCGAGCGCGATCACCGTGATGCCCCAGGCGCCGAGCGCGGCGAATTGCGGCCACAGGACGTCGAGGCCGACGCCCTTGAGGAAGATGCCGCGGACGATGACCAGGAAATAGCGAAGGGGAATAAGGGCCGTCAGCCACTGGATGATGCGCGGCATGTTCTCAATCGGGAAGATGAAGCCCGAGAGGTAGACCATCGGCACGAGGAAGAAGAACGTCGCCGTCATCATCGCCTGCTGCTGCGTCGCCGAGATCGTCGACACGAACAACCCGAGCCCGAGCGTGCACAGCAGGTAGACCATGCTGCCGCCCAGGAGCAACCCGATGCTCCCGCGCATCGGCACTTCGAACCAGAAGACGGCGACGGCCATCACGAGCAGCACGTCGATGAATCCGACGAGCGCGTACGGCAGCAGCTTGCCGAGGATCAGCTCGAACCGTCCGAGCGGCGTCACGTTGAGCTGCTCGAGCGTCCCAAGCTCGCGTTCGCGCACGATCGCCATCGATGAGAGGTTCGCCGTAATCACGAGCAGTAACAGCGCGATGACGCCCGGCACCATGAAGTTGCGGCTCTCGAGTTCCGGGTTGAACCACACACGCACTCGGCCGTCGATGGCAGCGAGCTCGACGCCCTGCCGGGCTGCCAGCTCGGCGTTGAACCGATTGACGAGCCCCGAGGCGTACGCCAACGCCACGCCCGATGAGTTCGCATCCGTCCCATCAGCCAGAATCTGAACCTCGGCGTCCTGCGGCCGGCCGCGGCCGGAGAGCGCCGCCTGAAGTCCGCGCGGGATGACGACGGCCAGCCAGGCCTGCCCGCTGGCCAGCGCCCGATCGGCCGCCCTGGGATTGTCAGCCTCGGCAACCACCGTGAAGTGCGGCGACGCGCTGAATCGCTGGATGAGCTCCCGGCTCCGGTCCGACCGATCGCCGTCGACGATGAGAATCGGGACGTGGTGGACGTCGGTCGTCGCCGCGTAGCCGAGCATCGTGAGCTGGATGATTGGGGCGACGAGGATCAGGCCGAGCAGCCGCGGCGTCTGCCGAAGCTCGAGGAACTCTTTCACGATGAGCGTACGAATGCGGCGAATCACGCCGGCCGCCTCGAAAGACGCAGCGCGGACAGCGCCAGCACGGCAAAGGCGTAGATCGCGAGCGCCGCGACCTGAGGCGCGACGTCGCCCAGATCCAACCCTTTCAGCACGACGCCGCGCAGCGCGGTGAGGAAGTAGCGCGCCGGCACGACGGCCGTCACGTACTGGAGCCCGATGGGCATGCTGGCGATGGGAAAGATGAACCCGGACAAGATGAACGTCGGCAGAAAGGCCAAAAGCATCGCGGCCTGAAACGCCACCTGCTGCGTGTCGGCCATCGTGGACACCAGCAGACCGCTGCCCAACGCGCCGACCAGAAACACCGCCAGCACGAGCGACAAGTCCAGCCAGCTGCCGTTCATCGGGAGATCGAACAGCCACATCGACGCCACGACCACCAGCAGCGCGGACGCCTGCGACAGCACGAGGTACGGCAGCGTCTTGCCCAGAATGAACGCGGGCATCGAGATCGCCGCCATCCGCACTTGCTCCATCGTCCCGTTCTCCTTCTCGCGCACGATGGACAGCGCGGTGGAGACGACGGCCGTGATCATCGAGATGTAGGCGATGAGGCCCGGAACGAGGAACAGCGTGCTGCGCAGCTCGGGGTTGTACCAGATGCGCGGTTCGACCCCGATGATCCGGACCTGCGGCGGACGCCCCAGCGTGACGGACGCGTGCGACAGCACCGCGTTCGTGTACCCGAGCACCGTCGTCGCGGTATTGGCGTTGTCCCCGTTCAGCACGACCTGCACGCCGGCAACGTCACCTCGCCGCACCTCCACGGCGAACCCTTCGGGAATCACGAGGACGGCGCGCACCTCGCCGCGATCCATCAGCGCCGCGAGCTCGGCCTCGGATCGGACGTTCGCCACGATGTCGAAATAGGTGGATCGCACGAACGATGCGATGAGCTCACGACTCTCCGGGGACCCGTCGCGATCCTGCACGCCCAGCGCCACGTGCCGGATGTCGAAGTTCAGGGCGTATCCGTACAGAAAGAGAAAGAAGGCGGGCAGGAACAGCAGAATGAGGACCGAGCGGCGGTCGCGCCGGATCTGCCGCGTCTCCTTCACGGCCACCGCCCAGACGCGCCTCACGCGGCCGCTCCTTTCGCGGTGACCTCGTCGACCACGTCGAGGAAGACGTCCTCGAGCGACGGCACCACCGGCGACAGGCTCGCGACCGTGACGCCGGCGCCCGCGAGCTGGCTGGCGATCTGATCCGGCGGGATGGAGCCCTCACGAAGCACCGCGTGCACCGCCGTCCCGAACAGACTGGTTTTCTCGATCGACGGCATTCGGTCGAGCGCCGTCATGGCCGCGACGGGATCCGTCGATCGGATCTCGAGAATCGGCCGATCCGAGAAACGGGTCTTCAACGCCGCCGTGGTGCCGAGTGCCGCCAGACGGCCCGCGTGAATGATCGCCACGCGGTCGCAGCGTTCCGCCTCGTCGAGGTAGTGCGTGGTGACGAGCACCGTCGTGCCGGCGCGGGAGAGATCGTCGATGAGGCGCCAGAAGTCACGGCGGGACACGGGATCGACCCCGCCCGTCGGCTCATCGAGAAACAGCAGTGACGGCTCGTGCAGGAGCGCACAGCCGAGCGCGAGCCGCTGGCGCCAGCCACCCGACAGATTCCGCGCCAGCTCGGCTTCGCGTCCCTGGAGTCCCGCCAATCGGAGGACGAACGCGCGCCGCGCCTCGAGCCGCGCGCGATCGAGGCCGTACAGGCCGCCGTAGAACCGGATGTTCTGGTCCACCGTGAGCAGCTCGTACAGCGAGAAGCGCTGCGACATGTAGCCGATGCGGCGCTTGACGCGTTCCGGATCCCGGCCGACGTCGATACCGTCGACGAACGCGCGACCGGACGTCGGCGTGAGCAAGCCGCAGAGCATGCGAATGGTCGTGGACTTGCCGGCGCCGTTCGCGCCCAGAAACCCGAAGACTTCGCCCCGCTTCACATCGAAGCTCAGATCGTTGACGGCGGTGAAACGGCCGAATCGCCGCGTGAGGTGCTCGACCTGGATCGCCGCATCGGGTGTCATCACAGACTCCCGAGCGCGCGGAGCAGCCGCGCCTCGCTCAGGCGCAGCGACGCGGCGAGGAGCGTGCGCTCGAGCTCCGATTCGAGCAGCGCCACCTGGGCGTCGAGCACATCCGTGCTCGTGGCCACTCCGGCGCGATAGCGCTCCTCGAGCACACGTCTGGCCTCGGTGGCCGCCGTGACGGCATCGTCCGACGCCGCGAGCGCCGCGCGCCCGGAATCCACGTCGAGCAGCCGCTGGCGGACGTCCGCCGCGACGATCGCATCGAAGTCCGACAGGCGGGCGTCGATCGCGTCCGCCTGTGCGGACGCGACAGCCTGCTCAGCGCGCGCCCGCCCGCCGTCGAAGAGCGGCCAGCTGACGTTGATCCCCAGATCCCACGACAACTTCCACTGGTCCGTGCGTGGCACGAAGCGCTGATTCGGCCGCGAGGGCTCGACCGCGGCCAGGGCCCCGACCCAGGGCTTCGTCGCC
>Ga0137427_10000202_pt1 | contig 33218 bp, 49 predicted proteins | sample EasRivERMZT700_2_FD_102309 | JGI IMG/M metagenome (GOLD analysis project Ga0137427, IMG submission 102309) | Soil microbial communities from meander-bound floodplain in the East River, Colorado, USA - East River MetaG ERMZT700_2 | ecosystem: Environmental > Terrestrial > Soil > Floodplain ...
GGGCTGGGCTGGGCTGGGCGGCGCCGCTCAGCTGGGCGCTGGCTTGGGGCCAGGGGCTAAGGGCTGGGCATGTATGGTATAAACCAGGGGCCTAGGTCCTAAACTGGCCTAAATCAATACCAGGGGCCTGGTAATTAGCTGGGCATGCATAGGGGCGCCCAGGTGCCAAGGTCCGGGCTGGGCTGGGCATGGTATCCGGCATGCATATAAATGCTATAAAATTGGGCTTTTGCCGGGCCGCTCAGGGCTGGGCTGGGCATGCATGGTATAAACTATGCCAAGGGCTTATAATAATGGGCTGAGGGCCTTAAATAGATAAGCCCAGGTAATTACCTGGGCTTATTATCTGCAGGGCTGGCCAGCTGAGGGCGGCGCCCATGGATCCAGGGCATAAGACATGCCCAGCCGGGCGCCCAGGTGCCAAGGTCCGGGCTGGGCTGGTTTCCTATAGGACCATAAATAAAAAAGCCGCTCAGCATGCTGAGCGGCTTATCTAGGGGCTAAGGTTTCCAGGGCGGCGCTGGTTCCTTATCCTTTGGCTTGGCCGGTGCCCTGGGCCGGTGCCCTGGCTTTTGCTGGCCATTATCAAAAGCGCCGCCAAAAATATAGGCCAATATGCAAAGGATAACAATAATTAATGCGGTTTTCATGGATTGGCGGTTTTATAGATAAATTTATTATAAGCATGCCGGAACCGGCGCCGGTCAGTTTTGGCCCAATATTCCAGCATTACCAGCTTATACATAAATTTGCATTCGCCTCTAGCCTCATTTATTAAGCCATTACATTGGGCCAGGTCCGGGCGCCGTTCAATACCCTGCAGATATTTCAAAAGCTGGGCGGCCTGGTCAAATGTGGCCGGGCTTAAATTATCGGCTATTATGTATAAATGGCCGGCGCCCTGGATTAAGCCCTTTAGTATTGTTTTGTTATCTGTTTTCATCGGTTTACCATTTAGCGCCGGGATCCCTATAGTACGGCATAAGTAAGAAAAGCCAGTTATCCGGGCCACCTTTGAAAATAACGGGCTTGGTTGGTACTGATATTTCAAATTTTATATCCGGATCCGGGAAACCTTTGAGCATGGATAATAAAAATTTGCCGCTAAAATATACGGCGCCCTCAAAACTGGATCCAGGGGCTAAGGGTATTTTTACCCTGGCTTCTGAATTAAAATCCAGGTCCATGGTATAAATTTCCAGGGTATCGGATCCAGCCGGCCGGCTTAATCTTATTTGGCTGGTGGTCCGGTTTGCGGCTGGTAACACTTCATTAATGGCCTGGGCCAGTTCTTTAGTATTAAGCCCCAAGGTATTGGCATTATTCAAAGGTATAACCGCGTTAAAATCCGGATAACTTTGATTTATAGCCCTCATATAAAACTGGCTTTTGTCCTGGGTTTCAATATTAATATACCAGGCACTATTATAATCGGTATTGGTTTTTTTACAAAAGCCAATATTAACCGGCCCTTTGATTTTAGCCAGATATTTAACGGGCGGCAAAACTAGGCCCATGGTACCGGTTATTGGCTTGGGTAAATCTGAGCGCTGAAAATCGGCGCCGGGTATCCTTAAAAGCCGGTGGCCGTCTGAGCTGCAAATATTAGCGCCCAATGATATACCGGTCATTGCTGGCCTCATTTCATCCTTTGTGGCTAAGCTGAGGGCAAAAATCAGCGCTTTCGTATCAAAGGTATTTTTAACGGGCGCCTGGTCCAGTTCTGGCAGTTCCGGAAACGTTGTTTTGAAACCTTCACCCAGGTTATAAACTTCAAATGTACGGGCACCGGTGCCGGCTGCTTTTGGCTGGCCCTCTTTATTATACTGGATCTGTATTTTTCTATCCTTGTGAATAGATACCAGCCCTTTGGGATCTGTTAAAAAATCAAAATCCGGGCCGGCCGTTTCTGCCAGGATAACGTTATAAAATACCAGGGCAAAGGTTTCAAGGTTGGTACTAATAAGGGTTAATTTTTCCCCCTCTTTTTTTACCCTTATTAGTTCGGTTTCCACCAGCGCCGGGCTTTTGCTGATAACGGCCATAAGTGCCGGCATTGGATCACTGGCATGTATTGAGCTAAGGAAAACAGTAAAAAGCCCATTATTTACGGCCGGGGCTTCATTGGCCAGGGTTGAAAATCCGGCGCCGGTTTCCACCTGGGCGCTGGTAATTACATCATTTTGCATAATTGATAAATTTAATAGGTTAAAAAATAGGTTACATTTTGGTTATTGGTTCCCAGGGTATTGGCTTAAATATTGCATTTCGTCAAAATCATCTGAGCGCTGCCGGGCCTCATATTGGCGCTGGCCCTCTATGCTGTAGGCTTGGCGGTTTGCAATATCAAAATAAATATCCTGGCCCTTGGCTATAGGGGCGCCCGTTTCTGAGCATTTACCCGGATAACGGGCGGCCATTGGTACAAAATTAGGTTTCCTCATGGCCTTACATTTTGGCCCTGGCAGATTCCAGGCTTTTCTGAATTGGGCAAGTTTCGTACAAAGGGCATGCAAAGCAAGATTTTTCTAGCCTCTCATGCCGGCAATTATGGGCTAGCCTCACCTGATATTCAAATGATCGCCGGGCCTTAATCTGGCTTTTGCTTTTGCCCTTAGTTAGCATGTTAAATGTATCTTTATCCATTATTTTGGGCTTTTGCTGGATCCGGGTTAACTGGATCCGGGTTAACTGGATAATTGGCGGCCAAATATTTATCCGTTTCTGAAATAAAATTTTGCATTTCATCCCATGCCGGCCGGATAATTGCAACCTGGGCCGGGGTTATTTTGCGGCTATCAATATCAGCGAAAATAATATATCCCAAAAGTATGGTATCAATTAATTCACTATCAAAAGCGCTCAGAGGATACCCAGCGGCGGCCTGGTCCAATGCCCACCTAGCTAAGCCCTCAGCTTCAAGCTGGCTAAGCCGGCACATTGCGCCGCAATACGGGCACCTTATAACGGTTTGTAATTCAAGCCGCCCAGGGCTTGCGGTTTGTTCCGGATCATTTACCAGCTTTTGCGCCACGACTTCAAAAATTGAAAAATCCCTGCAATGATCCCAGTCATGGACCTGGGCCGGCTGGCCCTCTTTATTATCACCCATAAGACAAGGAAACGAAAAGCCAAAAGCCGGGGCCTTGGCATTGCAGGCCCTTTCGTTGCTATCGGTACGGAAAAATTGAGTTTCGTGGCCCATTTCAATGCCGTATCTTTTTGGCACCTTTAGCAAATGACCCCGGTCAAAATTATGGTCCGGGCCGTCAGATCCAAAAGTATAATTTTTCTCATCTGGAAACGGGAAACGGAAACGGAAACCGGCGCCCGGCTTCATGTAAGTATTAGCGGCGCCGGCATTTATATGCTCAGCTTTTGCTGCTTTTGCAAATTGGGGAAACGTCACATAGTATAAACTTTCGCAAGTTCCAATTTTGACGTTATCACCCAAAATTCGGTGTTTTACATATTCACCCATGGTATTGATATTTAATAGGTTAAAAAATAAGTTACAATTTTATAAAATCTCAAAAACCTGGTATCCCAGGGCCTCAAATTCGGATACATGCCGGCCGGATCCTGGGCTAAATTGTGGCTTATATCCAGCATTTACCATGCATTTATAAATAGCCTCACTCAGCAAATTAGATCCGGCGCCGGTACTGGTTCCTACATTTGAATAGTTTAGGACCTGGCCAGCTGGCCCGGTTTGCCCCTTTAAAGGTCCGGCCCATATTAGGACGGCGGCCCGGCATATTGGGCCGCTGGTTCCCTGGGACCAGGCCGCAATAATTTTGCCGGCATGCTGGCCCTCAGAAAATAGTACCAATACACTGGTATTGGCTGGGCCGGTTTGTTCGGTTATATGCTTCATTATTGATAAATTATAGGTTAAATAATGGCCGCAAGATATGGGCGCCGGATCCGGACATACAAATTTTTCATCTAAAAAAACAAATATAGTTTTAACATATATTTATTTGATATTCAGGACCTTAGCCCAGGACCGCCGGATCCATTTACCTGGTTTTGGCGGTTATTACTTCACGAAACATGTGTATAGGGTTTCCGGTCCAAAAATTTTTTCCGGGGAAATTTTTGGACGAAATTTTTTGGGGAATTTTTGAAATTTTTTCGGCTCAGTTGAAAGTTTTGAGCTTTTTCTGAAAGTTTTTGACTATCCCTGAAAGAATAGAGCGCTTTTGATCAATAAATCTGGTGTTGGAATATTTTAACACCGAAAAGACAAATAAATTTTGGAATATTTTCAAGCCATCTGGCAAAAATGAAAAAAGCCGGGGTTATCAATCCCGGCTCAATTAACCTATTAAACATTATCAATAATGGCCCAATTCTCAGGTGTTGGAACTAGCCAAAAAGCAGCGAATGACAAATATAAATCCATTTTCCATTTACATCATCATTTTACACCATAATTATTTTCCTTTCCCTCCATGGTACCGGTGGGCCAGGACCCCCAAAAATTCGGCCTTTCCAAAAAATCAGATTTTATCCGGATACCTACCCCCTCCTATAATACCACCCCCTCTTCAATCTTTTTAATCATGGCATTGCTATCAGATTCCAGCATACCCATAATATCAAAAATCTTTTCAGAAAATCCGGCTAAGCAAAATACATTCCGCTCAGGAAATTGCATGGTACCATAATTCTGTAGGTCAAAGGAATAGATAAAGGGATCAGCGCCGGTACGTTGCTTATAAATTTGGAAATCTGTAACAGGGCTATATCTTGGATCCACCCACCCCTGCATATCAGATAGAATTATAATTCTATCATACTTCCTGTTGGCCCTCTGGAAGATAGCATGAAAATTAGTGGATCCACCACCAAAATGGATATAGGCCGCTATGCTGGTAATGGTATCCTTTGGGTTGTAGATATGGTATTTTGCATCAGCGGCGAAGAGCATAATATCAGCATTGTTGGCCTTGGCTATAGCTGCAGCAAACAAGGAAGCTATACGGTGTGGTGACTTTGCACCCAGGGTAACTTGCTTTTCAATCATGGATCCAGATACGTCCACAACCACTAAAGTTTCACCTTCAAACACCGGAACATTTTCAAATGAAATATCCACCGCCCGGTTAAGGGCCATCAGTACCGCTCTTCCTTCCATGCCCCTGCCTTCCTTACTAATTTCATAATAAGCTGACATGTACCGGAAGGGAAGGACCAATGACTTTTTAATCCTTTCCGGATCAGTCAATATTACCAATGCTTCATCCAATACCTCCGGGGCTTGTTCCAAAATATTTCGTATGTTCCTTAACAGGGCTAAATAGGGCATGTTACCACCCCTTACCAATGCTATCCATGCTTCCTTTTTAAACTGCGCTGTTTGTTCCTCACTGGATCCGCTCTGACCGGCCCTGGTTAACATGGCTTCCCAGGTGGCGGTTGACTTTAATTCACCCCTCATCAGCATGCTCAATGCCTCTGCATTCTTTTCTGTAGGCTTTGGGTGGCAAACATTAACCACATCAACCAATTTAATGTCCTTGCCCTCTGAGCGGTATTTAGCCAGCTGGTAGGCATCAAATCTATCGAATGCTTTAGCGAAGCCCTTTAGCATGGCCCTGGGATACTTTTTAAATCTGGTTTTATGGTAAGCCATTATCTCAATCATATCATCCGGCCTTCGGATAATCTGATCATAGAAGCTCTTCAACCATGTATTATCATGTAAATCATCCCCATTCTTATACTTGGCACCTCTGGCCATGGTGGTTGAAAGCTCAGAAGCAACCACATGGGTAATGGTTCGCATTCCAAATTCATTCCGGGCATAGATAGCGGCCTTGGCAGTAAACTTGGGATCCACTATGTCAATAAGGAATTTCAACCGCTCAAAGGTTTCCCCTGCAGTACGGTAGTATTGATCCTGACCAAAATGGGTGAGCAAAATCGAAAGTAATTCAAGGGCCGGTGACTGTGAGTAAGCCGGCCCCCCGGCAAGGTTTGTGGTTTTAGTGCCGGTGCTGGTAGTGTTAAATATGGACATATTTACGGTGTTAATGGTGACAAATAAAAAAGGGGCGCCACTGTTTTCTGTTGGCGCCCCGGATAAGTTGGTAAGGGAAGTTAACCAGGGATATGGCTTTCGCCGATCATTCCACATGAAGTAACCCTATGTTTTGCCGTTACCAATATTACCCCAAGGGAAAAATCGCATGAGGACCTTTAGAAGAAGTAACTCATACATTGCCGCCTGGGTTAAGTTGAGGGGAAAAGGAATGTAGGATATTTTGCAATAATCTTATGCTCTACCAAACTGAGCTAATGGCCCAAGGACCATAAATGACTTGAACATTTGACCCTAAGAAGTAACCCACATAATTGCCGCCTCAATATTTTGATTCAAAGAACTTAATGATAATGTGCCTCAGAAACCCGGATATGGACCTGAAACCATGCTTCGGCATTTCTTCCTTCATCTTAGCTACCCACTCTGGTTCAATCCAGAAGTTGAAACGCTTCATTGTGTGTCAAATATACACACCTTTTAGAATTTATACCACTGAGCGGCCATATCTTTTTTATCTGTCCTTGCTAATTGCCGGAAGCTGATCATTCTATTTATCTTTTCAGAAGTAAAATTACCATCCGGAAGATAATTAGTACGGCCCCTAATACTTTCAATCAATTCAAACATTTCAGGCGCCATGGCAATAAGGATTGCAGCCACAATTATATCATCACTACTGTTTGGTGTGGCTAAAATATTATCACTACCGCTGGGCTGAAATAGAGTAACCGTTTTCCAAAAATCAAAAGTATGTGGATTGAATGCACCCAGGAAATAAATTGGGCCAACGCCTAGTAACACCATGCCATTACCCTTTTGGGCCACCTTGACTTCACCGGAAACATTTGCACCGTTAAAATTATGGACCTCAATAACGTAATTGCACCCAAACATAAAATCCGGATAAACCTCATTCAGAATAACTTCCCATGTTCTAGGAAATTTTTCTGTGCTGATATTCAGTTTAGCACCCTGGTTGTGTATAAATACCGGCTTATATGATAATTCCACTGCCATGGTTTTAAAATTTTTGGGCTGGCATTTCCGGATATTGGTTAGCATTCTGACCGCCTTCCAGCTTTTCAATAACCCGGCCACCAGAAATATGGTCTGTTACTTCCCTGGGATCATGGCTGGCCGATTTTACGGCCTCCATTATATCCCTTCCGGTTGTATGTACGGAAACCCTTGGAGTATCCAATTCTGCAATCTTACTTACAATGGATGAAACACTACTGGAAACCCAGGTGTCAATCATTGCCCGGTATTTTGCAGCAAGGGCACCCACCTTGGCCGGTGTTCTGGACCACCAGGGTAAATGCTTTATGGCCAGGTCAAAGGAATATTCAACCCGGCGGCGTAATTCATCATAGCGGCGCTTTTCAAATTCCTGTTCCCTCAACCTTAATTGCTCATCAATCTGATCAATGGCTTTAGCCCTCTGATCTAGTTTTTGGCGCTCTAATTCATTTTCTTTTTCAAGCCCAGCCCTCATTCGCCTTAGCTCTTCCAGTTTTTTTGCTTCTAGTGACATATTTTACGGTTTAAACATTTTCAAAAAGTAATCCTAATTCCTGTTGTAATCTATTCCTTGCGATCTTTACATAATCTGCATTCAATTCAAGCAAGTAATAATTCCTGTTTAATCTACGGGCCACCAGCGCCGTTGTACCAGCCCCCCCAAATGGATCCAGCACAATACCATCAACCGGGCACCCTGCTTTAATGCAATCAATAATTAAATCTTCCGGGAAGGTGGCAAAATGTGCTTCTGAATATGGTTTGGTTGTTACTGTCCACACTGATCTTTTATTTACACGACCATCACCTAAAAGGTTACCGTCTTTATCAAAGCATCCTGAATGATTATTTGCCCATTCATTTGCCATGGCTGGTATGCCATTTTCTTTTCCTTGGTTTCCTCCTTTCTTATCAATTTCGGGCCGGGGCTTTCTTCCTGGACCAACCGCTTTCATTTTACCATTGGTTTTACCGGGCACACGATCAGAACAGTTTTGATTTTCAATATTATTAATTTGATCCAGATACCTCAAAACCGTACCATCAGAAACCGGCTGGCTTATGGCATCAGAATCATAGTAATATTTCTTTGACTTACTTAGTAAGAAAATATACTCATGGCTCTTTGTGCAACGATCCGTCACGCTCTCTGGCATGGGGTTGGGCTTTGCCCATATAATGTCCTGTCTTAAATACCATCCATCAGCACGAAGAGCAAATGCCACCATCCAAGGAATACCAATTAAATCCTTGGGCTTTAATCCATGTTTGGTTGACCGTTTCACCAAAGAATTTTCTTGTGTTTTTTGACCCCCCTTAAGGGTTGATTTTTCTATACTTAATTTCCCTCTTTCACTAGCATTGGCGTAACTATCACCCAGGTTTAGCCACAACGTACCTTCCTTTTTTAATACCCTTTTTACCTCACGAAACACCTCTACCAATTTTTGGACGTATTGCTCTGGCGTTTCTTCTAAACCAATCTGATTATCAATACGAAGTGCCCCACATACCCCACATACCCCTTTGTAATAGAATCCATCCATCTTTGTTTCCTGTCTGGAAGGTCTATTCAAATTGAACGCCTGGTTTCCTTGTTTTTTTGTTTTAGACTTATCGGCTATATGCTGGCATTCAGGATCACCATTTATCCATGTGGAAGTATTATAATCCCTCAATCCAAAATAGGGCGGCGAAGTAACACAACAATTAACGCTTTCATCCGGAAGCGCTTTCAATCCTTCCTTGCAATCAATATTTATAATTTGGTTTTTCAATTCTAATTTGCTTCTGGTGTCATAAAATCACGCTTATTCTTTAACCGCTCAGCGGTTTCTTCCAGCGCTTCAATCATGGATTCTCTTTCGCAATTTGAAATATAAGAACCGCCCTGGCCGGCTCTATCTCCAATTTCAAATACAAGTATTGTAAATCCAAGCCCCTTTAATTTTGGTGAAATCAAATTTGCTAATTCACGCATTTGGGCAGCACCAATTAATTTTCTTTTTTCGGGCATGTCTATTCTTTTGGCGGTTGTGGTAAAAATTGTGAGCGCATCCATTTTGCAAGAAAGCGTAATGCTATCTTTGCATTTGCCTCTGCCCAAAAGGTTGATTGTCCAAAGTTTACTTTCGTTTTCATTTCCTTTCTAAAGGAATCCATTAGATCATCAATCTGTGCTTTTATTTCATCATCGCTCGGTGCTTTAGGCATACACTCATTGGCATAGGCTACCATGATAGAGGGAAACTCTAATTCATTGGTAAATGCCTCTTGTAAAAAATCCTTTGCGTTTTCAATCGTATTTTCCATATCATTTAGTTACGAAGCACCTGAATAATTTCGTCCTTATTCTTTGGGATCAATCCCCATTCTGTTTCTACAAATCCAACCAATATCCGGTTTCCGTTTCTCTCAAATGCTGACTTCCTTCTGTGGTAATAAATGCTCATTGACATTAAATTACCTTCATGGAACTGAGCACCGCCAAATCTGACCGGTATAATATGATCACATTCCTTACCAGCTACATGCCGGCCATTACCCAAAGATATTTCACATAATGGGTGAGCATGCATGTATGCCTTCCGGCAATTCCTCCATGCAGGGGAATTATAAAACCGCTGAGCTTCCTCATCCGTCCATCTGTTTTCCGGTGGCTTTGGCCTCTGTGCCCAGGGCTTCAACCCTGACTTTTTTAACCAGGGCATTAATCCCCCCAATCTAATAGATCCAAATGTTTGGGTGGTGGGAAAATAGCATTTGAAGTCATAAAAATAACATCGCCATTTTCTTCCGTTACCGGATCCTGGGTTATTTTGTAACCCCGGCCTTCCATTTCCTTCCTTGGATCCCGGCCCTCATTTATAGCCTGGGCTTTGGCTAATACAAATCTGATTTTACACCACATATTTTACGAAGCTGTACTGACTTTTATTACGGCACATGTAACACTTGTGCCGCTGGACCAATCTACCAGAACCCTATCCGTCAAACTATTGTCTGTCTGGTTGTAGGTGCTGGGAAAAGGACCAATGATCCGGCTTTCACCATTCGGTATTGTTTTTACATTTGGATCATAGTTATTATCCTCATAGCTGCCAGGATAATCAATGGTAACCGTCAATACCCCTCCGGATCCATTTACAATCCACAAAATCACATTCCTACTGGAATTATCAAAACTGTTTCCATTGGCCAAATCCACTGCATTCATGGTGGGCTGGATAATGGTGGCATTCCTGGTGGCCGTCTGGACCGTTAAGTTAGTTCTAGGCATAGTGTGTCATTTTATTAATAAAAGAGAAAGTAAATCTAAATTATTCAGCTGGAATTTTAAAAGGCCGGGTTCGTTCCCCCGAACCCCACCCGGCCAAATGAAAACCAAACTTTTCTTCTTTATTCAAAAGGTTTCAAAATCATCTTCCGGAATTACATGCAGCTCAGCCAATACCCCTACAATTCCCGGCTTTTGCTCAGCCCATTCATCTTTGGCTCTATCAATTAGGTTTTCATTCTCTGAAACCTTAAAAACAATAGCATCCTGACCCAAAGGCCAGCCGGGTTTAACTATAGTAAATATAGCTTTAATGCAAAACGGCCCCATTACGATCTAGGTTTCCGCTGAGGCCGCAATATTACCCTGGTAGCCTCTTCCCTTGTAACCTGGGGCTTCTGGCATGCTTCACAATTCCAGTGCAATTCATTACATGCCGGATATACTTTATAAATGGTTTCACCCTGCTTTTCATAGTAGGGTGGACAATACATCATGGTTTGCCAGCCACTTTCACCTTCCAGGTGCCCCATGGTTTCACAATCCCATTCCGCTATGTCAAATCTAACCGGATCTTCATAGCTTACCATTATAAGGTCAGATTCAAAAAATGACAAGACATCAGCGGTTGAAGCCTCTAACGTCCATGGGTTGCCCTGGTTTACAAAATCATCTTCAATACCGCGGCTGGCCAATGTTACAGTAGTAGCGCCGTTATATATGGCGCCGGTTGCAATATCAATGGTTTCTCCGGAAGCAAAAGTTATAAGAGTATCCGAAACAGATACCACTTCATCATGGTTCATCCAGCGGCCTCTTACTACTTCATTTCTTTGTGGTTCGCAATTATCATGGACCACCAGCCGGTTTGAATAGGCCGGTTCCATCCCATCAAGCGCAATGGTATGGGGCCTGTATTGTTGGGCCAGCAAGGGCGCAATCAAAAGCAAACAGGAAATAAGGGTAAAGAGCTTTTTCATTTTATTGGTATTTTAAAAAGTGACTATTCAATCATTGCGGTATTACACTTCCACGATCAATCTTATGGACCACCTTCACATTCTCTGCCTCAACCTTGGTATCCCATGCCTTTGCGTTTTCCCGGATCGAAGTTACGGAATATCCGTTTTCAAAGGACCCGGCAATATAACCGCTGCCAATTTTAATGATAAACATAATTGATAATTTATAGGTTATAAAATCAAGTGGTAACCACTGTTACTTTCGCCGTTTTGAATTTAGTAATTTCCTCATTCAAGCACTTTTCGCATTGATCCATCTGGCTTTCATGCATCTCAACGGATTCAAGCCAGAAAACAATGGCTGAGGCCCGTACATCGTAATTAATCTCAACCTGAAATTTAACCTTATCCATACCTGAAATTATAGGCCAATTCAGGGTAAATCTCAAATCATTTTCCTGGTGGATTTTCTGATCAAAGAGAAATTTCTTATTCCCCTTATCATCATTGGCATTTTGAATATCAGCCTCAACCTTGGCCCGGAAATCCTGTAGGGCCTTCACCAATTCCATATTCTTATCCTTGCTGTCAAATAACAGGCGCTTCATTTTCAAGGTATCTGATAGCTGTTTGCCCGTATATTCTTTGCCGGCATTTATGCCTAGTTCCTGTAATTCCGGTGTAAGAACCAGCTGGCCAGTAACAACCGCTGATCCCTGGTCAGAATGATTATCCTCTCTGAAAATAATATTCAAGGCCTTACGGTTGACTTCAACCACCATTGGAAACAACCCGAACCATGGACCAAACTTATCATCCGGTTGCTGGGGCTGCAATCCAAATTTGTTACTAAAATATTCAAACGGCGCCTGGATATTGCCGGTGAAACTGTAGGGCTTCCTGTCTGTCTGTTTCAGAAGTTCGCCAATCCGAAGCTCTGTTACTCCTTCGGGCAAATTAAGTTTAATGTCATTTGTCATTGGTACTTGATTTTACGGTTGTTTTAGAAAGTATATGCATCTGGTGGCGGCCGGCAATTTTCCTTTCATATAGAAAGGTGCCCTCTTCATCAAAATACTCGATACGGCCTTCATCGGTATAATCAATCTGATATACCATTACCTCACGTATCTCATATCCTTTGTTGATTTTGGCCATTAGGGAATTAAAATCAGCAAGTAGGTTTTTTAAACCCCGGTTACCGGTTTTGGTGTGGGCCAGGTCAATGGCCTCTTTCAGATCCGCATAGTGGTTATCGGATTCAACCGAAAGTATTTGCTTCACTTGCTTAATGACTTCCTCAATCGCTGTTTTCATAGACGATACCTGGAAGAAATCATTTTTCATCTGAATAATCTCTTCATTAGAGAAATCATGCCGTATGGCTTCCATGCTTCTTTCTCTGAAATTTGCATGGAGTATTTTCTTATCCATGTTGCGGTTGGACTGTGCTGCTTTGGTCATGTTTTATAGTTTTAACAGTGTATGCATTTTTTTTTATAAGCCAATCAATTAGTATTGCTCTCTCCCTTTGAGGAAGTAATTTCAAACAGTGCTGAACTTGCTCAGGTGTTCTTTTGGTTTTAAATCCGTAATAGTTATTATTCATAATTTAATACCTGGGGCTGGTGAATGAATTTTTTACCAGCACTCTTTACTAAAGTTAACCGGGCATCTTTTGGTACTCCCGGAATATCACCTTTGGGTAACAACGCTTTTGTAAGACTGAATTTCTTTTTCCAATCCGGCGTTTCTGCACCCTTCACCTCAATAAGTTCTGTACGATCATCATTGTGTATCACTTTGAAATCAATTAAGTAATCACAAATCCACTCTCCATTTACAATCAATCTCAAACTTACTTGCGGCTTCCATGAAACAATTTCTTTTGCTTGCTTGCGTAATTCTAATTGCTGAGCATATCTGCATTCAGTAATTGAATGATATGTTCTGCCTTGAAAAACGGCCGGCGAAGCATTATATTTATTACTTGGGTTTCGCTTATGCCTTGACCTGAATGCTCTTTTCAAAAGTTCGCTGGCCTCTTTAGTACCGGCTTTGATATTTAATTGTTGTTGCTTAGAGTAACCAGCCATGCTTAGTGAGTTCGTTCCCCACTAAGATACCAAAAGCCGTCATTGTTACACCGTATATAATCATCCAGAAGATAATCATATCAAGATGAAATTTAATCCTCTGTTTCTCTTTGTTCGGATCCATTGTTTTTACTCTCTTCCGGGTAACGATATTCAACCTCACCGCTGGGTTTGATCAGAATTTCAACACCGAAAACCCTGGCTATGGCCTTCTTAATGTCAGGTTCAAGGTTCCCCTCTGCCCTCTTCCATGTAGGCAAACTAACGCCTACATGCCTTGCAGCACTAGCCATACTCATCTTTTTACCAGCCCTTATCTGTGCTAAATTCATAGGTCAAATATAAAGTATTTTTTCATAAAGTGAAAAAATATATGTTAAAATGTAAAAAATATTTGCATATTAGGGAAACGGCGCTTTATCTTCGTCCTAAACAAATCAGCAATGACCTATCCACATTATCACGATACAACCGACCAGCAAGGACCAGCACTAGATATTTATGATGTGAAAGCTACCGCTCAGGAAAAAGTCATAATGGGATATTTTAAAAAACACTTTGGCCGGTACTTTGCTGCACATGAAGTATGGGGTGAATGTTTTGATAATTCAGTTCCGCTTACCTCAGTGAGAAGAGCATTAACCACACTAACCAATCATAAGAAATTGATCCGGTTGAAAAAAATAAAAATACCCGGCATCTATAAAAGAGAAGTAACGGTGTGGACCATACCCATGGTTGGAAAACAATCAAAACTATTTCAGTAACCTATAAAAATTATCATAATGGAAATCAGCGAAAAACTTATCAAAATCTTAACTGATCGTGCAATAAAAAAACTGGACAAGGATCTGGCCAATTTTGACATTAGGGAAGATTTATTTTTAAAACTTCCACTTCCGGTAGTGAAACTTTGGTTGGATCAATGGTTCGCAAATGGAAGTGAAACTACATGTATCCAAGACGGCATTATGCATTCATGGTATAATGTAATGAAAGTAATTAAAGATTATCATTTACCATTTTATATTGAAACGGAATCGAAATTACTTTTATCTGCAGCTGAAAATTTACTTGTGAATGAATAAGCGACAAAAAGTAAAATCAATCCAGGCGTGGACCGATGAAAATGGTTTTTACTGTGACTTTCTCATCCCAAGGGCTGCATTAATGTCTGATCATGCTGAGCTGGATAATTTTAGCATGAAACAACTTGACCTGGTGGAAGATACTATGGACATGCTGGTTGAGCTTGCATGTATAAACGAAAATTGATTTTTCATTTCTAAAAAATATCATTATGATTCTTCCGGAAGTAACAGTTAGGTTTTTCAATCCCAGGATTGAGGGTACAAAGTATCTGTTGGATTTACAATGTAAATGCAATAAACCAGGAAAGCAAGTGTTTGGTATCAATGTCAGATACTTTTATGATGGTGGATATTTCGCTGCAGTCAAAAGCCCTTCCTCTGTTAATTTCGTAAACTTTAAAGGTGGGTATGGTATGGGGCCATTTAGTGCTGTGGTGCCGTTTGCCGGCAATGCAGCTTCAAAAGTAATATTCGGCACCCTGGGGCCGGCTGTATTTATTAATTCATACATACAGCTTATGAATATAAATGCAGCGCCGGTTGTTCTGGATAATTGGGCAACAATTTTTACAGTGTCAACTACTCTCAAATCTGTGGTGGACTGTCCTGTTTTTGTACTGGACCGGGAATATGACGTAACCAGGGGTGGTTTTCTTCCGGGTTCAGATGGTATCCTGGTGGCGCTGAGGGCTGAACCAGGAACAAAAAATGCAAATGGTGTTCTTATGGAAACCCAACACTGCACCACACTTGTAGAACAATTTAATTGGGGTTACAATGGCAAAATTACACCGCCGTTTGGTGCTAAAATACCCTGCTTATAATAGTAACTTAAAATTAATTATAACATGGATGAATTAACGTTTGGACAAAAAGCTGTGGGGGCTTCATTTAATCCTTCCGGCTCTGATCATGTTGGAACCGCAAAACAAAACTTTGCAACCATAATTGATCAAATGAATGAATTAAGAACCAACACCACCAGCCCGGAAGTTAAACGCCTGGCCAGTGTTGCTATCACCGAAGCTCAAACAGCTCAAATGTGGGCGGTAAAAGCCCTGACCTGGAAAGACTAAAGAAAATGCCGTCAAAGGATGGCAGTAATTGGTGTTCTCATATTGTGTTCCCCACCCTGTTTACGGGGTGGGGTATTCCAAAGGGAATGCTTGCATTTAACATTCTGTTTGATTCCCCGGCTGGCTTTACCAGCCGGGATTTTTAAAACCTATTATCATGGCATCAGCTTTCGGACATTTTGTACGTCCATTAACCGAAAAGGAATTAAACTATTTATCTCATAGGGATGAATCCGACATAAAATTTTATGAAACCCATGGGCGCCCTCTTCCGGAAGGTTATAATTATCACCAGCGCTGCAAGGTTTCATCTAAGTGCAAAAATCTGGCAGAAATGATGTTGACATATCAATATGTCACCGGAAGGGCCGGAAGGGTTACCTCTGCAGAAAAACCATGCTGCCAGGAACATGCTTTGAAGTACGAAATCAAAATTTAACCTAATATCAATTATGGACAACAAAACGCTAAACCAGATTATTGCAGAAAAAAGACCGCTGGGCAAAATTGACTACCGGGCCTATAAATGGTATGTGGTGGAAGGTAGATACACCTACATGGATCCGGGCCGTATGCTTGAAATCCTGAATGCCATGTGCCGCTGCTTTTTTATGAATGAAAAAATGATCCGGCAAACCAGGGAAACCATTGCTATGATCGAAGCTAGTAAAGGGGAAAACCCACTTATTAACAACTAAATGTGGATAAGTGGTGGAAAAAATGTGGATAACTCACTAAAAATGTGGATAAATGTTCCACGTAGAACAATCACCCATAGTTTTCCACTAGTAACTAACATTGGCTGTTGATAACTTTTGAGCATAACAACCTGATATAGAATAAATTAACTACTTTATTAACATATCCACACTATAATGATGATGATACTATATTAAATTTTTAAAATATCATTATTATAACCATGTGGAAAAATCCAACTGGCAATGAAATCATGGAGGGCGCTTTATCGGCCGGAAATAGCTAAAATTATATCCGAAAACAAAGGTAAAACCGTAAAAGAATTGAAAACAATACTCAGGGAAGCTAACCCAGGGCAATGGGGCTGGCAGAAAAAAGTGTGGGCAAATGAATCCTGGATCCAGCTGGGCATTTCCAAAAGCAAACGGGCTATGGGTATGAAGCCCAAAGTGGGGCCGGGGCAATTAACCATCCCAAATCTATTTCAATGATTGATCAATTTAACTATGACTTATTACGGCCAGGGTATCAAGATTCTGAAAATGTTCTGGATACAAACTGGCCCAGGCTCACTTTCAATATCATTGAATTTATGCAGAAGCACCGCCGGTATCAGTTAGTGCTGGACGTTGGCTGGGAAGGGTATAAATCAAAAGTGCTGGGCCAAATTTGGGATATTCAGTATATCAATGCAGAAGATTTTAATTTTGACAAGCTCACATGCCGTACTCAATCCAATAAGGCCATGGTAATTACTTGCTTTGAAACCTTAGAGCACGTACAGAATCCACTATTCCTTATGAGATCAATTTTGGATTGGTTGGAACCTGGTGGATCCATTTATCTTTCTACTCCCGGAAGGCCCAGAATGTTTTGGCCTAAATTTCATTACAATGAGCTGTCACCCGACTACTTACAAAAATGGATACTCAACCCACTACAGTTACAAATTGTCAGGAAAAAGAAAGCTACATTGAATGATAGTTACCCATGGTGGTGGTATTTCACCGGCATACGGCCCTTCCTTCGTATCTGGATGAATTATACCTGGCTTTATGAAATAAAACACAAATAGCCATGTACCAATTTCTACAATCAATCAAAGAATTTTTCACTTGTGCAACCATGGCAATCGTTGTATTGATAATCATTGGATTGATACTATTTGTCACCTGGGGATTATTTTGTTAAAATAAATGGTATGGAAAACAGTATTGAAGTTGCTACGGAATTTTATAAAAAGTGGCGTGACGGGGATAGCACCATTGAAATAATGGTGGCTTATGCCAATGAAATACAGAAATCAGAACGGCAAATAAATACATTTATGCTTAGAGATTCAGAAGAAAAGCAAATGCAAATAGCTGCAAGGGATGAGCAAATTAAACTTTTCAAAAAAGAAAAGGTGGATATTGAGAAAAAATATAATGAATTACTTAGGCAGCTGGGCCACATGAAATCAGCAGTGGTTAATTTATCGGACGGCATCTATAATTATTTGCGAACCGAAGAAGTGTCAGGTTAATGACAAGGCCGTACTACATAAAAAGAGATAATAAGTGGCATGTGAGGGTACTATACTTTGGTAAGATAATTCCCATTGGATATTATAAAACTCAGGAAGAGGCCATTAAACATCACAATGAAGCGCAAGTAAGATATTTTGGTAACGAAGCAAGGTTATTGCATTATGAAAGAAAAAGAACCGAAATCCATGAAGGTGAAAACCCCACCGCCAGCCAGGCCCAGCCCCAACAAAGGTAAAACCATTTCAAAGTGGGATTATTTTTTTGCCATGCTGCTAATAAATAATCATCCGGACAAGGCCGCTATCCTGGCAGATGAAGCCATGGTTAAAAGTGGTTATAGAACAAACGGCCAGGTATAGGAATCCTTTGACCCCATACCCAGCCTACCTGAAATAAAAAAACTGAGATTGTAGTCAGTTCCTAGGTAGGTGTTAATCATTAAAAGTTTCAAAAAGGATACTATTGGTTCGCTTTGCCCACCCTTTTAGGAAAACGACCATGTTGGACCTGGCAGATACCAGATTGATATAATAATTTAATCTGTCAATGGTCAATGAAAAAATAAATATTTCTTTGAATCCATTTGATAATATAGATAACGCCTCAAATGTTTTAGGACCAGCTATACCATCAATTTCAATTTTCCTACCGTACTTATTCAACGTTGTTTGAAGCACCTTAATTGCATTCTTATACCCCATGTTGACGGCCATATCAAACATTGTCAATCTAATACTTTCGGGAAACGATTCAATTTTATTTTTATCCCAATAGTCAGCTTTATAAATCTGAATAGCGGCGCCCCTGGTAAGGTTTACAATATCCAGGCTGGGATAAAACTTTCTGGCAATACCAAAGTTAGTTTCTCCACCGGGATCATCCGGGTGGTTTACATATCCACCTTCCCATTCAAGTATTATTTTTATACACTCTTCAAATGTGGTTTTCATGGCAGTTTAATTTAAAAGTAAAAAGCCGGGCCGGTGAAAACAGAAGCCCAACCCGGCAGCATAACACCGTAAAATATATCTGGCTATATCTGTTTTCCGTTCCTTAGCCGTTTCATGGCCTTTTCGTCACCCTCTTTCACAAGGGCAACGGTAGTATGGACCCCAACACCAAACAACCCTGCAGCAAAAGCAACCCATTCCAGCACCTTGGGAACCCATGCACCGCAAGGTTCGCAAATACTGATCAGGAATGCTATAAATGCCTGGTTGTTGGCCAGGGCGAAAAGAGCGGTTACAAGCCCCGAAAGCATAAGATAAATCGGCAAAGATTTAGTTTTCAATCGGTCTAGTAATTTCAACAAAATAGTTTTTAAGAAATCTCCCATATTTCCGTTTTTTAGAAGTGACTTAATTGTTTTCTTAACTATCCATTCCTGGAATGAAGCAAGTATTTTCATTTTATAAATCCTTTTTCGGTTAACCATTTTTCAACCTTGGCAACGCCATGGCTGCCAGTTTCCGAAATAGCGGTTTCAATAGCCCTTCGGGAAACCCTAAATCTTTTCATCCAGTATTTGACTTCATACGGTTGCTGTAATGAGATCAGTTTTGAATCCGGAATACCAATTTTTTTCTTATTATCTTTCATCGTCTGTAAAAGCTGTGCACATTATGAATTTATTATTTCTGGTCAGCCTGCAGAACCAATGTATATTCACCCAGCCACCAAATTTTTTCTTATAGCGGTTTTTCCAATTTATACACTCCTTGCCGGCCATTATATCACTATACATTTCATTGGTTCTTTCCCTATCATCCGGGTGAACAAACTCAATGAATTTTGTAGTTCTAAGTTCTTCCTGGGCATAGCCTAATTCCTTTTCCCACCGATCATTAAAAGTCACCAGGTAACCATCCATATCAGCAATGCAAAAGAGCATTGGAACAGTATTAAAAAAACTTTCCATCGTTGCATCTGCAACACCGAATTGGCTGTTAAGAATATCTGCCAGCGCCGACTTGTGACGGGCCAGAATATCCTTAACAGATATTTCATGCTCAAATTGTGACTTGCGATCCATCACACTATTTTAATCCATCCAAATAATGAGCTTTCAAAAGCTGTAACGTTTCTGTCACCATTGCTAACAATTTCTGGTCATTATCAGAGCGGTTTCTTAATGTATTAGTTAACCCGTCAATTACCTTAATGTTTTCAATGTTGTCCTTTCGTATAGCATCATGCAGGGCATTGTTGGCTGACCGTTCTTTTAGATATTCCCTCCATACCACCCAAAGGAAAAACCCAAGGGTAAGTACCAGAATACCTTGTTTGCCTAATTCAATCAGCCAATTAGCTGAATCAGGACCGCTTACTACTTGAATAAAAACCAATAACTCCATTTCATGTGTTCTTAAAGGTGTGAGAAGTGGCTCATTAGTTCCTTTTTCTCAGGGTATTATTTTATAAACGTATCCAGCCAAAACAGGGCCGGATCCATTGTTGTTCCATTTGCATTCTCTCCAACAAAATTCCAACCGGCATCCTGGGCCAGCTGGATAATACTATCCGGCATCTGATATGGATTGAACCTGAAATCCAGCCATTGCTTCCCGGCCTTACATGAATCAGCTTCAATTACTGCCAGTGCCATATCATTATATTGAATTGAATCACAATCCATATTCACCCATGAAATAATACTGAGCGAACCATAATCCTGGATCAATCCCATAAGCTCTTCACAAGTACATGCCCCTATGGTTTGAAGCATTTGGGTTTCAACGTCAAATTGGAACCTGGCACCATTATACCGGATATACATTTTACCCCTTAAAATATTTTCATCATCAGTGCCCCTGGTAACAAAAAATACCTTTCTATCATCAGTGCTGTTTACAAACACCGCATGCTCATACTGTGGGTATCTTTGCTGTAATAGGGTTTTTAGGCTCTCAGCCACACTCTCACCAGCGGCCAGGGTATCACTCAGCGCCCACACCACAATTATCCTGGGGCCGGTAGTGGCGGCGCCATCAGCCCAAATGAAACCACCTATAAACGGCGGTTCGGTTTCCACCTCATAGTTTTGACAAGTATCTGGTGCCGCCGGCAACGGATCCGGAATAATTTCAGGACCAGGCCATAAGCATGCTGTCAACCAAAGGACAACACATGCCAGAAGGATAAGGAAGCAAGTTTTTTGAATCGTTTTATTCATAGTTAGTAGCATTTGAAAGTATATCCACAATCCCGGCATGTGCAAGTATTACAAGGATCCCCACCGCAATAATTTAAGGTGCTCATTATTACCAGGTGCTTGCATGCTGAGGAATCCTGTCTTATATAGATACGGGGCTGGTAGTGTAAAGAAGAAGGTGGTGTATCCGGACCGCCAACCTGGGCTGGCTCATAACTAAAATCATTAGTTTTAACATGCTGGTATTTTAAAGCACCCAACGGCGCCTTACAACCCAATATCGTCCACACTATTATAGCTGCAGCAACTATCCAAAAAATCCAATCGTAGAATACCTTTTTAAATATCTTTCCCATTAGTTTACCTTTTCAACTAAAAAAGTTCTCAATACCATTGTTTCTGTTGAACCGGTTCCAGAATATGTCACCCCAGGTGTTACGGATAAAGTTCCGTTTGTAGCAAGTGCTACTGGCTGAGCGGTTGAGTTCATATTTGGATCACCAGACGGAAAATTTGTATATCCGTACATGGTTTCCACGTTTGCAGAAGCACCAGCCGCCGCGGTTCCTTGTATTAGAAAAGAAGCCGTAATAGACCGGGTAACACTGTTTGTTATATTTAATGCTACTGCCTGTGTAAATACTTTTGTTGATCCTAATTTTAGGTAATGGACAAAGGTAACGGTTGATACCCCCGTAGTAAACTGATAGCCCAATGTTACACGATAAACTGTATTTTCAACTATTGCATTAGCTGGTATAGTGTAAATTGAAGTATAATCCTGGTCAGAGGCCGTTGAATTTGTAAGCGATTGAGCAGGGTGGCCGGCTAATTTATATTCCCTATCATCCCAATATGCATTTTTTGTTACTGGCTCTAATACTCCATCGAAAGCAGAAGTAACGGCCTCATCAGGTATAATTGGATCCGAAGTATAGGTTTTAACACCAGCCACATTTTCATTGCCCGTATTATTCACCTTACCATCCAGCTGGGTTTGAGCATCAGAAGTAAGACTACCAATCCTTTGAAATTCTGCATCACTTACGGTTCCATCAGCAAATTGGCTTACATCAATACCGGTTCCTAGTTCTGTATTCCCCACTGAAGCAGCAATGATATTGGCCGCAATTTCTGTTTCGTTATTACCGGCATCATCAGTGCCAATCATGTTTATAGTGCTGGTGGAAACAAAGTTTAAGCCCGTTCTTTGTGTTTCGTCCGAACCATCATCCCTTATCGTATGGGCAGAACCCACACCAGGGGGCGCCTCTTCAATTAGGTTTCCATCAGTATCCCAGGCCGCCCATTTCGTTGCTGTGCCCGTATGGGTGCCGTCACCATAAGTATGCATTCTGGTACCGCCGTCACCATCAATAGCTAGTACATCGGTTGTGGCAGTGCTGTTTACACCCTGAAATAAAAGCTGTGACGTTCTGGTTAAATCATCTGCAGTGGACCAGGAAGATGAAATTACATTTGACAAGTAAGCCGTTCCGTTATCCGCTTCAATTTCAAAATTTATTTCGCCGCCAATACCATTACCGGAAGTTCCGGTAGTCAGGCGCCGAAGGGTTATAAGGTTTAATTTATCAGTGGTTCCGTTATCATTTCGGGCCGCCAGGATTGAAGGCGAAGTATTAGTTTCTCCGACAACCGCAAAATCACTAACGCTTTGGCCACTAATACCATAGCCAGCAGTGGATTGACCATATACCCCTATATCTGCAGAACCGGTAGCAGCTGTGCCGGACAATGCAATGTTTGTCGTTCCACCGGAAGCTATTGCACGAACACCATAATTTGTTGAGCTGGTTCCTGTATGTGCATTAGTAAAATAACCGCCATAAGTGGTTTGAGAAGAAATTGAATTAGCGCCACTTAAAGCGACATGAAATAACCGCTGGGTGTTGGAAGCAGCTGCAGTGGAAATACTTGAAAGTTTTAAAGCGCTGTTTGAGGACAAAATATCCCACTTCCATTCCTGGGCATAGTCAGCATTATCAATAGTATTAGTAGCTGCAGCTGCAGTTAATCCGCTCAGTGCTGAGGATCCGGAAGCTAAACCATTTGCCTCTAGGCTATCTATCAACTCATCATAAGTTACACGAACCACGCCGCCATAAGAACTTTCACCACCGTACATATATGCCGGGTTTCCGTCACTTCCCTGGTGGGTTCCCCAATCTGTCATAATCCTTGCACGATTCATGTTTGTTGCGGCGAATGTTGTTAAATACAATTCTGTTGTGCTTGGCATTGTTCCATAAGTGGTAATGCTTAATTGCTCTTGTCCTGTTTTTGTATCAGCATAAAACTCAATTCCTTTTGAACCCTCCCAATCACTGCCAAACATTCGCAGTGACGTTTGTAAACTATCTTGGTGCAAAAATTGGAAGTATGGTTTTGATAACGCCTCAACGGAAGGATACCCCAATACAAATTGTCTTATATGATATGTTTTTGCAAACCAATCAGGATCCCCCCAGTCATAGTATGCCGTTTCAACTCTCCAATGGTTTCCTAGTGTATCTCCCCAAACTCTATGCCATTCTGATTGAAGCCTACCATCAATGGCGAATGCCGATTCAATTACGTTTCCTAAAGCAACTAAACTATCAACCTCCCTTCCACCTTGCCCCATATTTAAGCCCCACGCAAATCCATTATCAGGGTTGGCATCATCTTCAAAATAATTTGATACTCTAAAAATATTCCATGATCCTTGTCCGGCGCCGTCAAAGAGTGACATTGGTTTTATTTTCATTGCATAAACTCCATCAACTCTGCCTGTATCAGAATCAAATTGTAAATACCCCTCTTTCATTATCTCAATCATAGTATTTAACCCACCAGATAAGCCATTAAACAGGATATATTTTACATTGGTGGTTTCAATAGAATCATCGGAAGTGGCCGGCATATCCGTAGTGCCGTAATCATAAAATGACCGATCATCGGTAGCTTGTAATACATCATATTGTGTTGCAACCTGAACGCTATCAACAACCAAATTGCCGGCCGTCAAATCAATACCCCAGCCCTGACCTACATTTGTAAATTGATTATTATTCCTTCCGGTTAAACTATTGGCTGTGCCGGCGGTTGTGGTAAAACCAAGCTCTCCATTAATCTGTATAGAATCTGCAGCAAAATTTCCGAAAATTAATGGTGTGGTTGAATTACTAGATTCAATGTATAGTCTATCAGAAGCAGTTTCATTATATCCGGCATTACGGCCAATGTAAATATTCCTGTCACCCGTAGTATTTGTGAACCCAGCTGCAGCACCTAAAAAAACATTATTTACGCCGCCACCATTTAGTGTATTACGTCCAGCCATAGTGCCTAGTGCAACGTTATACGAACTTGATATAGGACCGCCGCCGTTAGCCCCATAAAGGGCCTCCGTTCCAATAGCAACATTAAAATTACCAGATCCACTATTGAAGAGCGCCCCCCTGCCTAGTGCAATGTTACTTTCTGATACCGTATTACCATTATATAAAGCACTGTCACCAATGGCAATATTATCTATTCCCGTATTGGTTAAAATGCTTCCTGTATGTTTGCCAATGACAATGTTATCACTTAAATTATCCGGGTATCTAAAATCAGCTCTTCCGGCAAGGTTTAAAACACCGGTGCCATCAGATATAGTGTAAGGAATATTTACGGTTTGGTTGTCAGCTGGAAACGTTGAAGCCCCTGCATCCGTCCATGTCCTTCCGGATTTTTGAATATACCCATCTGCATTATAGGTAAGATCGTATGAAGGTGTTTCATCTGTAGGTGGATCTATGCCAAAGTGGTATGCCCCATCCAGGTTTGACAAGTCTATCCTTGTGGGATTAACTGTAATGGTTGAAGTGTTTGAATTATCCTCATCTTCGGAATATAAAACCACACTACCAGGACCCACCGCTGTATAATGCCTTTGGGTACCACCCACCAGGCTCATTTGCCTTAATACACCGGATACAGAATTTGTTTCAACAAAGAAATTTATTACACTATCAATGGCTAAACTATTCTGGCTGGCATTATGGGTTCGGTTTCCGGTAAATGTTAAATTATCCTCAGCAAAATTATAATCAGTGGATCCGGCTAAAAACGGTTCCAGCAAGCCAGCTAAAATAGGTAAAGAAGCAAAACGGCCCCTTCCTGTCAGGTCACCAGAATTATAAGTGAGTAATGCATAAATAGAATCCGGATCATGGGTAGGGTTCAGAACCATATTGTAATCATGGATCTGGCTTTGGCCACGCAATGCTATTAATAAGAATAGCGCTATAATTATATTTCTCATGGTGTTCTCATCTGAAAGTTACAAAATTTATGGATAAACCCTAATTGAAATATAAAGTTTCATCCCATCCAAATCAACGAAGGAACCGGTACTAAAACAACGAACCAATATGGTATCATCATCCACCCATCCGGCCTCAATATTATCAATGTCAAAATCAGCAACATCACCATTGGTTACAACAATAAACGTCTTATCTGTTGTAAATGCATCGGTAAGGGTAAACGTATATCTTCCAACATCGGTTCGGCCCAACGTAACCGCACCATCGGCCAGGGTTTCTAAAACAGTAGCCGTAGGGGTTGCTGTGCCGGATTGAGCAATTACAGCAACATATTCATCATAATAATTACCAACTACCCCTAGTGGTGAATCCACATTTCCAATGCCGGTTAATGTTCCGTCATGTTGTATGGGCTGGTACATTAATGTAAACCCGGTAAACAAACCGGTGGCAACGACAAGGAATAACGCTATAAATTTTTTCATATCTTAATTTATTAATTGTAAGTAAACCAATACCCAACCCCACTACTAAATCTTACACACTCAAATTTTACACTGTCACCAGCCGCTAGTGTAACTGTTGTCGTACTGCCACCAATATTACTATCCACTAAATCACCTGAAAACGTTCTGATCACCAAGCTAGTGGAAGCACGAAAATTTGTTATTACATATTTCTGGCCTACCTGAGCTTGTATGTTAGTAAGGGCACTATCCCAATTATCACTTGTGCTGGCAATCTCCGGAAGTGTAATTTCATCACCAATGGCGCCGGATCCGGATACCGTAATATTGTAATAGCCCCTGTCTATAGCCAGGTCAGCACTTGTGGCCGTCCATTCATGGTTCTGAGTAAAAGCAATCCCACCAGCCATTGCTATATGGCTTTCTATTGCAGTATTGGAAGAGAAATCAGAATTTTTTTCTGCAACAAAAACATCAGCATCCGTATTTTCTTTCATGGTTAGCTTAGTGGTTGTCCATTGGTTTCCACTATCACTATGCCTGTTTGTGGTTATGGTAGCTGCCTGTTGTTCGGCGCCGGCAGCATAGTTTAAATCAGTATAAGCGAATTGAAGGTTAGTCATTGCTTCGGCGCCGGCGCCGCCCTCATTTGTTCCCTCAATTTTAAAAACATATTCAATGTTATCAGATAAAGATTCAAACGCCGCCCCCTGGTTGGTCAAATGATGAAGCCCGTAACTAGGGGTATTGGTTCCTAAACCCAATCTGTCATTGGGGGCATCAATATATAAATCATGTTCGGTTCCATCCCTAAATTCAAGTATCCTGGTGGCCGGTATCGTTACCTGAAAATCAACATCAGCTATGCTTGTATTATCATTGGCAGCTGTCCACATACCGTTTCCATCGGAAGGAATATTAGCCGGATCAATTAGCTCAATGGCCGCCGCCGAAACATCCCAGGTTACTAAATCTTCGTCACCTTCCGGTGTGCCATCTGTAGCAAACTCAGTTAGATCATATTGCAAATCCACTTCGCCGGCGGTTGACGGGTTCCAATCAAAACCATCCCCCAAATCCAGGGTTGTAGCCGGGTTCTCACTATCGGCATCATCTTCCTGAGCAATAAATCCTGTAGCACCAACTACAAAATCAATAGTACCATCTGCATCCTGGTACGTCACCGTTATGCCTGTTTCGGTATTTCCTGTTACCATAGCGCCGGTAATATCTTGCACCCTCTCAGGTTCTATGGTTACATTAAATTCATCTGTAGGTGTTTCTGTGACAACAAAATCTGTGCTCTGAAAATCTATTGTAGGGGCGCCGGTGGAAACGTCAACGTTATCAATTTCAATATTAGTTAATTCATTGGTGGCGCTGGCATCATCTACAACCATATCCAGCTTGCCGGTTGCATCGTTATAGGAAACCACTAATCCAACCTCAGTATTGCCTGTTGTCATAGCGCCTGTAACGTCCTGTAGCTTTTCATCATTCAGTAATATGTTAAACTCATCCGTTGGGCTTTCTGTAATACTGAAATCGGTGGTGGCAAAATCAAGTGTTGGGGCATTGGTGGAAACATCAACGTTATCCAGCTCAATGTTTGCATAGGTATCAGAACCCATTGCCCCACCATCGTATATTGCCAGGGTATCACCATACACATCAATAATGATCAGGCTGTCACCGGCATTCACATAGGCTGTATCAACCAGGCCAATAAAACATGAATCTCTTTCTTGCCAGTAGCCTCTGCCAAAAGATATGCTGGTTGAGTGGGTATCATTCACCATAAACATCGGTGTGACAAATGGAGTATCAGATATAAGCTGGTAATCCTTTTGAGCATGGACCATGCCGGCCAGTGCTATAAATAAAATGGTTATTAGTGTTTTCATTATCTAGCATTTATATAAATCCTGTCACCCATGAAAGGAAACGGAAAAAGTAATTCATTGGCTGCATCATCAATCTGATATTCGTGTGGATCCGGCGGCGAACTTGCAACCGCCCGGAAAAACATTTTCACTCCATTTTTCCAAATACTAATACTGTTTTCAATAATATGGGCGCTGGTAGTTTCCGGATCCGGTAAATTATAATATCCTGGAACACTATGGCTGGAAGCTGAATAACTAGGGTGCCCAAACGTATAAGCTATTCCATTAAACCCAATACCATCTTCATCTGTTATAGCCAAAACAATCCAGCTTGCATCAGGGAATGTATGATTGAAAAAGGTGCTCTCAAAATACATTACAGTATCACCTGGGTTAATATCCTGGGTTAGTGTTATTATTTGCTGATCACCGGTAACAGGATCCACTATTAATAACATTTCACCGGCCGGATATGCAATGCCAAGGGTATTAACAATGTCCACTTCATCAATAGTAGTGGAAGCTGTTATTACCTCATTGGTTTCAAAATATAAAGCCGGCTCAGTAGGACCCGGATCCGGGTCACCGCCTAGCTCAAAACCCTCTAAAGAAATATCTTCCGGTGGGTTGTCTATTGGTGTTCCATCGGGCGGCGTAGTGCTGGCAATTTCAATAAATTCACCATCGTAATGATCCATGGCCGTATCCGCTGTAATTCTTAGTGGCAAATACTTATAACTGGCACGTTGCAATAACCAATGTAAACTGAATTGTGTGTTATAGAACGCCCCATTGAAAATATTCCTTGGTGTCATTCTGAGTGACATCATATCTTCACCCAGCAATGCCAAAAATGCTTTCTCAGTACCAATACCTCCATGTGTCCACTCTTCATAAGTAGGCACCCATTTATCAACTCCATTTAAAACCCGTAGCCCCTGCTTATGATATAATAAGTCACCGAAATCAGCATTAATGTTATGTATCTTACTGTTATTCAAACTGTTCCGGATCGTATAAATTCTTTCAATGTCACCACTTAATTTATTACCATCATCATCAATCAGGTATAATTCATTTTCAAATGATTGACCGAAAATGCTATAATCATTTGGAAACTCATCAGGCCAAACATGGTTCAATCCTTGCTGGCCATTTGAATTAGGTGGAAACGAATAATCAGTAGTGAACCCTACATAAATATCAAATGAATCACCGTTACTTCCGGGCAATGATTTTTTCCAATTTATATTTCTGGTATAGACTATTGGATTTTCAATAGGGTTTCCATTGCTATCAGCATGAATATCTACCCCCTCAACTCTTTGTTCTACTTGGTGGATACCAGCACCGGTTTCCCATGTTCCCCAATTTGGTGCTGAGGAATTTATTGGAAGCCAAAAATAATAGGAAGGGGAAGGCTTAAACCAAAATGTTGCGCCGGTTACCCTGTTTACTAACCGTATCCGAATAAACCAACGTACAACATGGGTAGTAAGCGCCGGCCATAATGTAGCCGGATAATTGTCAAGTATATCCGGGTTGAACCACGAAATTGAGCGAAGTTTAAATTTAAAATAGATACCGGAAACCTCTGCAGTATTATTAATAACACCCAGGTACCTTTCACCCTCTATGCCGGTTTGCCAATATGTTTGTTTTAAATAATTGCTTTCGTCCAGCTTCAATTTAACATTTACTTCCCTGCTAGCTGCCTGGAAGGACCATCTACCACCGGTGGCAACATGGCTATCCGGTATTGCAAGGGTATCATTGGTTGTTATATTAGTGGTGGCATCACCATTTTTATCATAGCCAAATCTTATCAAACTAGGGTTTGCCCTGTCCTTTATACATTCAAATTTGAATATACCGCCCGACATATAAATCCTCATGCCAAAATGCTCACATAATTTAGTAAGCAGCTGCAGCATAGTAATTGGCTCATCAATATATTTCTGGACCGGCACCTGGATATAAAGACTAGGATCATTAACGGCATCCTTCATCTGAGCATTATGCAATGTCATTAACACATCGTATGCCGTTTCTTCCTGGTAGTCACCCAGGCCAATGTAATCCACTGCCTTCTGAAAAATATCATTCAGTATTTCGTATGGCTCATTTGTCCATATCCTTGTAAGACGGTAATAATCAGTATCAGTTAAAATTTCTTCTGTGGTGTATGCCGGACCTCTTACCCAGGTGTTTACACCCTCAGCAACCCAACCGCTGCCCGGTGGCTCATCCAATGCACTTACAATCTCCCTTGTCCATGTAGTTTTGGCGCCAGACTGCACATAGGCGCCTGGTTCGCCGCTGTATGGATCATTGGGAATTATCCATGTTTCATGTACTTGAAGCACCCACTCAGCACCTACTAAACAGGAACTTATTGGTGTTTCACTGTATCCTGAATTATCATTGAGCACAATGTTTTCACAAGTCATGTACTCAAACTTCCCATACCAGCGCTTGTAGTCTATAGTTTCAAGTATGTGGAAGCCGGCCACCGCTTGAAGTGAAAGTGGGTATGGGTAATACAAATCATCGTAAGAACATTGATCAGGTAGTATATACCCTACAAATTCCAATATGCCTTCACGATAATATTTGCAAACGAACCGGCGCTCATCACTTTCTCTCAGCCGGCTTAAAATACCCTCAACTATAGTATCCTCAATCAGCATGCCGGCCCTAAGTGTGGTTGGATATATGCCCGGTAAAAGATCATTTGGGGTTCCAGCCATCCCCCATGAAATTGAACCGAAATCCGCTTCAAAAGAATAGGTTTGATCCATGGGCATGGACGTATCAATAATATCCAGCTGCCAGGATATTTCTGTGTTTAAACTATTCTTATGAATGATCTGGTACCTGGAAATTGCCATCTAGGATATATTTTAGGTGGCAAATCTAAAAGAACCGGTTCTGGCTGAATCCTGGTTGGCCATGTAAGAAACGGCATGCAGATCCCGGCCACGTATCACAAAATTGAAATTGCCGCCGCCGCCGGATCCAACGGCCTCACGAATATATTTTTGGATTTTGGAAACCGGGGAAATTACTTCCGGGTTACTGGCAACGCCTGGATATTCACCGGCCCGGACCATGGATTCACCAAACATCAATCCACCCTCTGCCAGTGAAATACTTGAAAGCGAACCGGCGATTCCACCAATGAAAGGTATAACGGTGGCTGCAGCGGCTATAGCACCAACGCCAGGTAATTTTATCAATGATAAAATATATTCAACGGCAATCATTTTTAACATTGAAACAACCGCTTTTAATACGGATTTTCCAAATGCAGCAAATCCCTTGGATCCTTCTGTGACCAGGGCCGTAATACCATCCACCAATCCTTCAACTCCCATTTTGGTAAACTCCAATAATTTATTGTGCTTTTCGGTGGCCGCTGAATTTAATTCCTGTTGTGTCATAAGCAGCATCAGTGAATCACGCATTTTAATGGCCTCTTCACTATTGATACCGTAAGCAGTGGCAAGTTCCATATATGCTTGCCTGGTTGCACCTATCTTGGTAGTAAGTAATTCCTTTTTGTCAGTGTTAATGGATTCAAGGATACTAATTTCTTTTAGGGCATCAGCATAATCTTCCATTACACCAATGATAGGGGCATCTTCCGGCGCTGAGCGGCCACCTTCATCATCCGGAATAGCAAATGAAGAATGAGCGAAACCAAATTTCCGCATTCCACTTAAATCATCCGGACCATCTTCCGGTGAATAAGCCGTCCACTTTGAGCTGGCATTTTTCAACCACTCATCGAAATCAAATCTTGCTTTCTTCCCTTTAGGAATATCATCCGGCGCATTCAATGTTTTTAAAAATGCTTCAAGTGCTTGCATTTCCGGGGATTTTTCCGGAACCAAGCCCTGCATTCCACGACCGGCACCAGCCCGTTTTTTGCTGGTTGCACTTCCAACCGGAATGTTAGAATTAGCCAGCATTATTGCTTCCCAGGATTTTCCAAACTGAGCGGTAATGAATGAATTAAAAGCTACCCCCAATGCATCTATACGATTCATGGTTTGGCTCTTACCGGTTTCGGCATCCTTTGTCATTTCTGACTTAATTTGCTCTAACCGCCAATCCGCTAATTTATTTGTAGCATATCCAATGGCTGCAGCTATGGCCGCCCAGCCGGTTACTGCAAGTGCCTGGGCTTTTGACATTTTACTCATTTCAGCACCAGCCAATAAAATTGCTTTTGCCAATTTGAAAAAATTGGAAGCAGCTGTGGCGGCAAACGAAGCAAGCATAGCAATGTTAGCACCGAACCGGACCAAAGGACCGGTGGCTGCAATAATACCCAGGGTTTTTACAATGTTTGCGGTTAATTCGCTATGGGTTCTTATCCATAATACAATATGGGAAACATGATCATCCACAACCGCTGATAAACTTTCCAGCCCATCTTTCCAGCCGGCGGTATTGAGTATTGCAAGGCCAATTTCACCGGCACCCACCCGTATGGAAGTCCATACGTTTTCCAATGAATTTCGGACGGATCCACCGGTACCTTTTAATTCATGTAATCTGGCAATTAACTTGGTTACAAACTCACTTACGGTAACACCCATTTCTCTCAATCGCTCAGGGCTGGCAGTACCAAATACATCTTGCATAATGCCAATCAATGCCGGGGCATTCTCTTTCATAAACCGTATATCCTGTTGCAGAATCTTACCGGTACCCAACATTTGCTGAAACTGATTCATTAATCCGGAAAACTCATGCTGGCCCTTTCCGGAAAGCTCTATGGCTTTTGCAAGGCCCAGCATCATGTGACGGGCCTGGTCAGCACTGGCACCTATGCCCTGCAGAACAAAGGAATATTGAATAGCTTCTTCCAGCCCTATACCTGGGGCCTTGGCTGCCTCTTTTAATTTTAGAAATTCCTTCTGTGCTGCATCTGCAGATCCCATGGTAGCTGCCAGGGCCTTCTTTAATGCATCCAGGTCACCGGCAAACTTTAAGGTGGCAGCACCAGCCGCTATGATAGGCAATGTCATGCCGGAAGTAAGCTCAGAACCAACGGAAGCAAGGTTACGACCTCTGGCTCTCCACTTGGAAGCCATTTTGTCAAGTTCCTTACTTACATTATCTGCAAGCCCAATACCTAATACTATAGCATCTCTAACCGGCATTATTTTTCACCATAATATTTTAAACCCCACTTGTCACGCCATACACTTCTAAACCTGGCCACCTTCCTTTTTACCTCAGCTAATTCACCAGGAAGGACAATCCTGGCTTCCCATGGAAATTGACGTAATTCCTGTTCCCGTTTCATCTTATCCTTTCTACCTACCATTACATTCCAGTTTACGAATGCAACAAAACGGGCCGGTTCCCATGCCAATTTCAGTTCTTCAATATGTCTATTGTTGTGCCCAACAACGGCGCCATATACTTCCGGCAATGTGGCCTTCCAGAAATCATCAGGCCGCCAACCCATCCCACCGACTAATCGGACGTAGAAGGACCAGACGTTATCGTTTTTTTTTGCTCAAATTCTTCCTTGGGGGCATTCTTTTCCTCCCTCAGCTTAATCTTTTCCAAGCCAATTTCA
>Ga0137427_10000203_pt1 | contig 33063 bp, 36 predicted proteins | sample EasRivERMZT700_2_FD_102309 | JGI IMG/M metagenome (GOLD analysis project Ga0137427, IMG submission 102309) | Soil microbial communities from meander-bound floodplain in the East River, Colorado, USA - East River MetaG ERMZT700_2 | ecosystem: Environmental > Terrestrial > Soil > Floodplain ...
CGAACTGCTTCAAGCAGCCGGATACCAGGTTCGGATTGTCGAGCGCGCCTGCTGCGGACGCCCAATGATCTCAAAGGGTTTTCCAAACGAGGCAAGGACCAATGCGGAGTTCAATATCGGCAAACTGCATCCTTTCGTTGAGGACGGCTATGCGATCGTCGGCTGCGAGCCGAGCTGCATCCTGACCTTCCGCGACGAGTATCCCGATCTGGTAAAAAGTCGCCACGCGGACGCTGTCGCCAAAGCCTCTTATGTGCTTGAGGAATTCATCGTTAAAGAGAAGATGGCCGGGCGCTGGAAGCTTGGATTTCGGCGTCAGGAAACACGAGCGCTGATTCATGGCCACTGTCACGAAAAAGCTCTCATTGGCTCACGGTATCTGAAGGAAGCGGTGGGAATGGCCTACCCCGTCGAAGAGATCGATTCGGGATGCTGCGGCATGGCCGGATCATTCGGTTACGAGAAGGAACACTACGATATTTCCCTGGCGATCGGACGCCGCCGTTTGATTCCTGCGGTTGAAAAGAATCCTGCCGCGATTGTGGTGGCGCCGGGGATCTCATGCAGGCAGCAGGTTGAACACGCCACTGGCAGGCGTCCATTGCATCCGGCGGAAGCGCTGATCCGCGCGATCTGAACCCCCTGCCGCTGATGTGAAGGGAAGTAACCACAAGAAGCACAAAAGGCGCAAAAGGGACTGTTAATCCCTTTTGCGCCTTTTGTGCTTCTTGTGGTTACTTCCCTTCACATCAGCGGCAGGCGTGGTCTCGGAAGTTCTGTTTCACCACATCGATCGGTTGACCAGGGGGACGCGACGTCTCACTCATAAAGAAGAGGCTGAGTCCATCCAGGTGTTCGGCGCCGGTGTGGCTCCCGTTCCAATCCCTGCAGACATAGGACGTAAACGGTTCCCGGAACTGTCGTTGGTCTCGCGTTCCGATATTGATCATGTATCGACGCCATCTTTCGTCCGGATAGAAATCGGCTGCCGCCCGCGGCTTTTCATAACTGATCTCGGATGTCTTTCGAAGCGCATCCACCTGCGAGCCGTTTCTCAGACGCCCTTCCACGACATACCATCCGTCATCCCGGTTCGGAGCCGGCGCAAACATTCCCCAGTACTGCTCAAGACGCGATAGAAGGATGGGGAACTCCAGCACGGCAGGGAGCGGGTTCAACGGAGTCACCCACGCAGCGTTATAAAGAATCACACAAGCCAACAAGAACACCGCGATGGATTCGACGACTGCCGGCAATCGCAACCCGACCGGCCGAAAGCGCAGGAATGAAAACAGGCGAGCGTTGAACCCACGATGACTCGCTACCCACCGGTAAACCCAGGTTCCAATTCGCTGCACAACTCCCAGTCGAAAAAAAGGAGCGGTCCAAAACAGAAGAGGCGATGCGGCGATGCACCGGACCAGGGCATCGAAACGAAAAGCGTCTGGCGCACCTTCACTTCGCACAATCCACGAGTTCTCCCTGCGAAGAATCAACAGATCTTTACCTTGCGCGGGCCTCGGATCATCGATCAGCCTCGGACGGAGAAACTCGACGAGAACCATTACGGCCTTACGGCAGAACCCACAATCGCCATCATAAATGATCTCGATTTTAGGTAGCGCTCGCTCCCTTCGGCGCCAGACCGAGCCGGGAAGGAAAGGAAACAACACAATCGTGTTGATGATGGGGTTGTGACCAAGCGCCAAAGTCATGGCGATGCCGAATTGCAAGGAGGCAAACAGGGTAATTCCGAACAATCTCGCGACACGATGGGGAACCAGCAGAATGAATGCTCCCAGAAGTTCTATCCACCACACCGAAAACGAAAGGACTCGAAGGAAGTCCGGCTGAGCCAATAGCGCCTTGCCGGCAGCAAGCGCGAACTGGTCGAAGTTGAACGCATAATAAAGAGCGGTTCCTTCCGCACGCCATTCGGGACCGCTCTTCAATAAGGCCGAAAAGAAATAAATAGCGATGAATTGCAAACAGTAAGCCGCTGTAGAGGGCGAAAAATAGGTATCGGAATCGTCCTTCTTCGCGGAATTCAGCGCGGCATCGATCGAATACCGTGCGCCGAGCGGAAGAAAAATCGCGAAGAACAACAGCACCCTTAGCACGTCATCGCCGACACTCAGGACCAAAGGGTTGCGTGCATGAAGAGAAGAGAGGAGGAACCAGACGATGAACGTAAACAGTCGCGTTCGAAAGCCAAGCAGCAGGGCGATTGCCGCCAGGCCGTGCACCAGGAATATCGCTGCGGTTCCGGCAAAGGAACCGGTCAACATATGCATCGACAGGACTGCGGGATTCCACAAGGAAAACAACGCGTTTCCAGTAAAGTACTGATTCGCCCAAAGGCGGGGCAACACGCCATCATCTGTATAGTGAGCGGTGAGATTCAGCGAGCGAGAAACCAAGTCTGCAATGATGAACAGCGCAACTCCGACCCGGAAAGCCGCCAGGGACCGCAGATCCAAACCAAAAATCTTGCTGAGTATGGACAGTTGAACTGGCCGGCGTCGCTTCATTCGTGGCCGCTATTCTATGCTGCGTAAATATATCGAATCGCGCGAAATGCATTTCCACCGCCGCGACCTCGGGCGGAAATCGTTGCCATTCGGCTGGGGTCTCGATCTTGTAGGGCTACCGCCCACCAGCGACGCCGCAACGTCACTGCTTCAATTCGCTTCACAGACTTTAAAAACCAGCGACAATTTCTTCCACTACGAACCGACGTCAGATTACCGGTTCGATGGTGAAATCCTTAAATTTCCGACTGCTCAATCCACGCCTGACGAGGAAAACAACACGGTTTACGGCCGGGTTTTTGAAGGTTCGCGTGACCTCGGCGTGATTATCCTGCCGCAATGGAATTGCGACTGGGAAGGTCATGTCAAACTCTGTCGTATCCTACAGCGAAATGGGGTCACTGCCGTTCGGCTGAGCCTGCCGTATCACCACTCCCGGAAACCTCCACATCTGCAGCGGCCTGAATACATGGTTTCCCCCAACGTCGGTCAAACGATCCAATCGGCGCGACAGGCGGTGGTTGACGTCCGACGCACCGCCGATTGGTTGTTGGAGCGCGGCTGCAGAAAGCTTTCGATTCTCGGCACGAGTCTGGGATCGTGCATCGCCTTTTTGACATTCGCCCACGACACACGTTTCGCCGCCGGGGTTTTCATTCATGTTTCGGCTTACTTTTCGGATGTGGTGTGGAATGGACTTGCAACCAATCACGTTCGTCGCGCGATGGATGGTCATATCCAATCGGAAACGCTCCGCAATATCTGGGCGCCGATCAGCCCGTTTCCATTCATCGAACGACTTCGTCGGACGGATCGACGCATTCTGATGTTTGCCGGGAAGTATGATCCGACATTCCTGCCACACCTTTCACAGCAGGCGTTCAATGAGTTCGATCGCTGTGAAGTACCTTATGAACTTCACTGGCTTCCTTGCGGTCATCACACTATCGGCCGCTTTCCTTTCAGCGCTTTGCTGGTTCACCGTATTGTGAGGTTCCTGCGTCGCGAACGAGAGTCGAGTCCGGGACAATATCGCACGTGATGGGAAGATGATCGCTGGGTTCGCATGGCAGATCGGTGATGGTGCGGGCTCGTCGGACTGCGCGAAATCCGCGGCAGGCAATCCAATCGAGTCGAAGGGGCAGATATCGACCCCGTTTCAACGCCATCTCAACAACGAAACGCGGAATGTACTTTTGATCTTCGAGGGTCGTGAGATCCACAACGTCTGTTGCGACTGAATCGTTGAAGTCGTTCCAGTTGAATCCTGCAGCGCGAAGATGATCAAACAACGGTTCGGTTTCCCAGGGCCGGCCTACTCTCTCTTTCACATGCTTACCCAACAGCTGGGCCAACGAGCGTATGGTTCGAAACGCGGACCCGCGATCGAACGTATTCGTGTTGAAGTCACCAGCGATGATTGCCGGACCCGGACCGACAGCCTCCAGCAGCGATCTCATCTGCGAGGCGCGACACTTCATGGTGGTGAGAACTTCAAAATGAGTTGCGGCTACGCTGAATCGAACTCCCGATTGTTCAACCCTGGCAATCAGTGCCGTTCGTCCTCCGGCGCGTCTCTCTTCGCTGTTGGACGGGTTGTAACAATCAGTCAGCCGAACGTTTCGATATTCCGTCACTGCTAATCTTGTCAGCAGCGCGTTGCCTTGCACACTCCGGCTGTTTTCACCCGGCGCAAGTCGTTCTTCGCCCATGCCCTTGGTGAACTCGTAGAATGACGGGCCGAACAGAACGTTCATGCCGAGTCGCTCCGCAATCTCGAATGCGACGTGACGATTGCCGGAACGCGCCATTCCATAGTCGGCCTCGTTCAGGCAGATGATGTCGGCCGAGTTGATGAAATCCATAGCGAGACATTGTTCGAGAAGTTCCCATCTCTTTCCCTTCTCGATGTTCCAATGGACAAGACGGATGAAATCGGAATGTAACGGCGTTGATGTACGCTGCACGCGGCCAACGTCGTTTAATCTCGCTTCGATCGTCAGGCTTTGACCTTGATCTTCCATCGGATTGATCTTAACGTGAAACCATGAACCTCGCCGGGACCATCGAGGAGCTGAAGCAGACCGCGAAAGACCTCCGGCTTCCTGATCTAAGAAAACTCGTAGAAGGGCTAAAGCCTGAGCCTGCTGAGATTACGCCATACGTGCAGTTCACGGAGAATCATTACTCGCGGAACCTGGTCTTCAAGACTCCAAATTTCGAGGTGCTTGTGCTTTGCTGGCGGGCAGGGCAGCGGAGCCCGATTCACGACCACGGCAGTTCAATCTGTACGGTGTATACAGTGGATGGAGTTCTGTCCGCCGACAACTATCGCAAGACGTCAAGTGGACATATTCGCGCGGACTACTCGGAAGATTTCAAGCCTGGATCGGTGTTAAGTATTCAGACCACCGAAATTCATCAGGTTTCGAACCTGCAGAGTTCGTCGGACCTGGTTTCGCTGCACTTTTATCTTTCGCCCCTGGAAAACAATTACGTCTACTCGGTCATGCAACCGACTTTTGAGGCCTATCGGCCGGGATACACTCGCGTGTTCATGCATGCCGACGGAATTTAGGAAGAAGCACAGGAATGAAGTGCGATTTATGCACCGATGACAACGGACAAGGCATCCACTATCACGCCTTCATTGAGGGTAAGCATCACTGGGTGTGCGAAAGCTGCAAGAAGAAGCTCAAGATCGAATCCGAGCACATGGACGATTAGTGTTCTAGGCCACCTCGATACGATCACGACCGTTTGCCTTTGCGCGATACAAGGCGTCATCGGCCGAGCGAATCATCCAGCCCGAATCGACTTCTCCATCGAGCGTGGTGACAATGCCAAACGAGCAGGTCACATTGAGGTCCGCCTTCTCCTTCACCGTGACGAGACGAACATGCGCCTGCAACCTTTGAGCTAAAGAGAGCGCGGTAACGGCGTCGCAGCCGGGCGCGACGACGAGGAACTCCTCACCACCATAACGGCCAACCGCATCGTAAACCCGAACTGTCCCCGACAACCGATGCGCCACGCTTCGCAGGACGATATCGCCGACCTGGTGCCCATGCGTGTCGTTGATCTGCTTGAATCGGTCAACATCACCCATAATGACCGTTAAAGGCATCTTCTGCCGGCGCGACCGTTGGATCTCGACCTCTAATTTCTCGAGAATGGCTGCGCGATTCCACACACCGGTAAGACTGTCATGCGTGGCCTGATGGCGCAGTTTTTCCTGCACCTCGAGCAATTGGTCCTGCAGTTCGATGATTCTGCTCCCGGCGAGCAGGCGGGCGCGGAGTTCGACGGCTTCGAAAGGCTTGATGATGTAGTCGTCGGCACCGGCTTCAAGTCCTTCCGCGATGTCGGCTTTGCCACTACGAGTCGTCAACAGAATGACGTATGTATATTTCGCAGTTACCTGAGATCGTAGTTCGCGGCAGACCTGTGGCCCATCTTTACCGGGCATCATCCAATCAAGCAGTGCGAGACGCGGTGGATCGTCGCTGCAAAGGGCAGCCAGGGCTTGATTGCCGTCGGGGACGGGCACAACTTCATATTTCCAATTGCGAAGGGTAACTTCTGCAATTCTTCGAGAGACTGGATCATCCTCAGCAATCAGCACTCGCATGCCGATGATGTGGAACTACTCGCCTTTGGCCTCGTTAGTCGCCGAACGTGAAATGGCCTCAAGGGTATCTTTATCAGGAATCTGGGATTTCACGGCTGTCACGTTTTCTTGCTTAATGGCTTCGTAGATCTCGTATCGATAGATTGAAATATGTGAGGGAGCTTTAATCCCAAGCCGCACATTGTCTCGACCAATTCGGAGGACCTGTATTTCGATCTCGTTGCCGATAATCAGCTTTTCGTCTTTCTTCCTTGTCACTACGAGCATAAGAAGGGCCCCTTTAGGTTGCTCCCTAGACGTTGTCTGGTTGAATCATAATCGAGAGTCTCAAAGGCGGGCAAGCGTTCTTCCGATAACCGGCGGCCAGGAACCGCCGGCACAAGTTATTGATTATTACCGGGCGTACTCAGGAAATAGCCGGTCTTATAGCGGATTTGGGACCCCGCCCTGCCAACTTTTACTTCGACCTGACGCCAGGGGTTGCCTTCCCGGCCAGCCGTTGGGTAATAGCTCAGCGTGTACTGCTGATGCAGTTCATCCAAAAGCAGCTGGGCGACCGTCTGGAGCGCGAACGTCCTTCCGGTGAACATTCGATAGGTTCTCCCGCCGCTCAATCCGGTCAGTTTTCCAAGCATGTAGTGATAAATATGGTACTTTTCGCGCCGCAGGACATACGGGTCGTTTTCATCGTCATCGATACCGATCGCATAGACCAGCACTTCGGATCGCTTTAGCAGATCTTCCACCTGGGTAGCGTTGATCTTGCTTTTGGTATCGAAGCCGTCCGTCACCATGATCAGGATCTTCTTGGTGTGCTTCGCCAGCTTCATTTCCTGCAGGCCCAGACCGATGGCATCGTAAGCGGAGGTCTCCCCACCTGCTTTGATATCGCGCAGCGACTTCTGAACGTCCTGAATGTTGCTGGTAAACTTTTGCCGTATATCGACATCTGAATTGAACGAGATGACGAAAACCTCATCCTGAGGTGATAACGCCAATGCGATTTCCCGAACCGTCTGAAGGGCCTGCTGGAGCTTGTGTTTCATACTGCCGCTGTTGTCCAGCAACACACCCACGCTGATCGGAACGCGAAGATCGTGCGAGAAAAAGGCGAGCTTCTGCTCCTGGCCATCCTCGAAGATCTTGAAGTCATCATCCCTGAGACCTTCCATATATTTGCCACCTTCGTCCAGGACGGTGGCCACGACGTTCACGAGTTCAACCGATACAGCCAGTTTGTAACGAGGGTCGTCAGGATTAGTCGGGCGCTGTTGAGCGTTCGGCGGATTCTGAGGCGGAGGGGTGGTCTGAGCGGGGGGTTGCTGTGGTGGATTGGTCACCGGCGTCTGTGCGGTGGCGATCAATCCAATAGTTAACAAGCCAACTAGGAAAATCGATCCGGTCCAATTCCTGGTGCGTGCCTTCATAGGTAGCCCCACCTTAATATGTCTTGTCTTGTTGCATTCCTCTTCTTGGGATTGGCCTCATTGTATATCCAGGCCGGGTAGGAGAATCCAGACAAAAGAAACCACTCAATGAGATTCTCGAACGATGTTCCGATTCCAGTTCGGGATCTCAACGACAAGATTTCGACTTCCGTCCGGCACTGTCTGACAACCCAATCGACTCTTCGGCGTCAGGCCAGGTGCGAACGACAGTTCTTCGTCTTCACAGTCGCCCATTTCAGAACAACCTTCCAAGCCCTCGCGGACGATGCAGTGGCAGGTCGAGCAGGCGCAGACACCACCGCAGGCGTGATCGAGCTCGATGCCGTGTGCGAGCGCGATATCGAGGATGCTGCCGGGCAAACCCGTCACACCGTAAGGGAGCTTCTCGGGATCGACCTCAACCGTGATATTCATCGGCAAAAAGGTAATCGTGAATTTTTGCGTTGCAGGTTCAGGTGTTTCCTGCTGAACGTAAGGATTTGTGCCGCCCATACTAACTTCAGTATGAACGCCGCAGCGAAACCCCGTCTATCTTTACTTTGCCGACTGGATCTCCTTCAAAATGACCGGGATGGCTGGACGGTCGCTGGCATCGGCACCGACGTACTTCCAGACGATATCGCCGCGCTTGTTGACGAGGAAAAGGGAGGGCCGGGCGATCCCTTCCGTCGGATGCATAACATCCCACGACGTGATCAATGATCGCGTCGTGTCCGAAAGGATCGGATAGGAGAGTTTCATTTCAGCGGCAACCTTCTGCCCGTCGACTATCGAATCCGCACTGATCGCAACAAGTTCCGCGCCGGTATCTTTGATCTTCTTGTAGTTTGTTTGCAGCTCACCGAGCTGTGTTCGGCAATACCCTCAGTTATGGGTCCGATAAAAGACAACGAGTACGCTCTGCTTGCCTTTGAAGAAATCCAGGTTGAACGTCGATCCCTGAACTGAGAAACCCGCAAGCTTGGGGGCGGGTCGTACCGTCTGTGCGATCGTTGCGGAGACCGTTAGGAACAGAATGAAAAACGTCAGAGCAATCTTTTGAGTAGGTTTCATCGCGATTCAAGCTGGTTGACCAGCGGCACAAATCGTACTGGAACTACGTCACGAATGTCTATCCTGTTGCCGAGCGTTTTCGTGAGCGTTTGCAGGATTTGATCACCTCCAGGCGGCCCGACTGGAATAACAAGTCGCGACTCCGGCGCCATTTGGTCTATCAAAGCTTCTGGAATTTCCGGCGCGCCGGCAGTGACAATGATCCGGTCAAACGGTGCGGCCTCCAGCCAACCGGCGTAGCCATTCCGAATATCGAAATGAATATTTCTGTACCCCAACGCGTTCAAGCGCTCGCGCGCGAGTTCCTGCAACGCTGCATGGATCTCCACAGTGAAAACCTCAGCCGCCAGTTCCGCCAACACGGCCGTTTGATAACCCGAACCCGTACCTACTTCGAGGACTCGATGAGTTGGCTCCAACTGTAAAACGGCAGTCATTAATGCCACGATGTAGGGTTGCGAAATCGTCTGGCCGAGACCAATCGCGATCGGACTATCGGAGTAAGCTCGCTGCCGTTCCTCGACAGGCACAAACTCGTGCCGGGGCACTCGAGACATGGCTGCGAGAACCTTTGAATCCACAATGCCTCGATCGCGGATCTGGGAGTCCACCATGGTCTGCCGGTAGCGCTGCCAATCCATAAAAACATTCTATAATGTGCTCCACTTAATGGCTCACCATGGAGGATGGATGGCACGTTTGTCATATGTAGAAAAAGAAGGAGCGGCGCCGGACCAGGAAAAAATCCTGGCGCAGGTCACGCAGAAGTCAGGAAAGATCGCGAATATCTGGAAGCTGTGGGCGCATAGCCCACTGACGCTGGAAACCTTTATGCCCTTCTACAAAGCATTGATGATGAAGGGAACCCTTGACGCCAAACTGCGGGAATTGGCGTACGTGAAAACCTCGCTGATCAACGATTGCGCCTATTGCGCTGGTCCACACAAGACAACCGGCCAAAAGTTCGGTGTCACGGTACAACAACTTACAGAAATCGATAACTATGAGTCGAGCAGCGCGTTTTCTGCTCTCGAAAAACTGGTTCTGCGTTACGCCGAGGAGCTCACCCGCAACGTGAAAACCAGCGACGAACTGATGAAGGAATTAAAGAAGCAACTGAACGAAGCTCAAATCGTGGAGCTCAACCTGACTATAGGCATGGCGAATCTGACCAACCGGTTTAATGTGTCGCTAGCCACCGATCCCGACTGACCGGCAGAAGGGGAAGTAACCACCCGCCATGGGACGGGGACATTTGACCTTTGACACTTGACACGTGACGTTTGACATCGAGGGGGCTGGGTCCCCGGATGTCAAACGTCACGTGTCAAGTGTCAAAGGTCAAATGTCCCCGTCCCATGGCGGGTGGTTACTTCCCCTTCTGCCGGTCGAATAGCGCATCCAGATCTCCGGCGGTCAGTTGACGATATTTGCCGACGGGAATCTCGCTTAACGAATAACCACCAATGCGAACCCGAACGAGCTTGAGTACGGGGTGGTTGATCGCCTCACACATGCGTCTTACCTGACGGTTTTTGCCTTCGGTGATCGTCAGGTCGAACCAGGTGTACTTATCAGTCGAGCGCACTTCGCGAACAATCGATCTCCCTGAGGTTTCACCACGGCCAATGTCCAAACCGTACGCGAGATCGAAAAACTCGTTCATCGTGACGACTCCCGACACTTTGACGTAGTAGGTCTTCGGCACCTTCGAATCCGGCTGAAGCAACCTTTCGCCAAAATCCGTGTCGTTGGTGAGAATCAGAAGCCCCGATGTATCCATGTCCAGACGACCAACAGGGAAAACCCAGCGACCCAGGTCTTTGATGTAGTCGTAGACAGTTGGACGAGCCTTCCGATCACCGAACGAGGTCACCACGCCGGCGGGTTTATTGAACGCAATGTAGATTTTCTTTTCGGAGCGAACCCGCGACCCATTGAAGTGAACTACATCTTTCTGTTCGACCCAGAAGTCCGGATCCTTCACAACCCGGCCATTCACCTTAACGCGACCTTCATTGATCCACGCACGCGTAGTCGACCGCGAAGCAATGCCCGCCTTCGAAAGAACTCGATCCAGCGTTGCCCGAGCCTTCTTCATGGAGTAATTCCGATGATGGAAAGCAGCCGGCCGGCTTGTTCACCGTCGCGGCGAAACGAAAAGAAGAGATCCGTGCGGCAGCGTGTGCACAACGACGACATGTCAATATGCTCAGGCTTCAAGCCATTCCCAACGAGCTGGTTTCGATTGGCGATCGCCAGATTCAAATGAGGTTTGACCCAGTTGGGCCGGCGTTCAAATGCTTCGGAATCGGATATCGATTGCACCACTTCCGCGCCGACTTCATAACAGCAAACACCGATGTGTGGCCCGATCGCTGCCGTAAGATCGGCTGGCGCCACGCCAAAGCGCGCCACCAGGCGTTGAACCGTAGCTTCAGCAATTCTCGCGGCGGTGCCGCGCCAGCCCGCATGAATCGCCGCGACACAGCGGGCTTCGCGATCGGCAATGAGTATTGGAACGCAATCCGCGGTTTGCACTCCAAGCAACGCCCCTGGAATTGACGTAACGGCAGCGTCACCTTCTACGGGATCGCCGGCAGCCATGGTGTTATCCATGTCGCGCACAATGCCGGAATGAACCTGACGCAATTTCAAAACAGGCCATCCAGCCGCGCCGGCCGCCGCCAGGAATCGGGCTCGGTTAATTTGAATCATCGGATTCGGCGAACTCACGGGACCCAAAGAAAAATCCGTGCGCTCGGCGCGGCGCGTCGAGAATGCATGAATGACACGCGGAATGCGATCCAACAAGTCTGAATGGAGGAAAGTTACTTGGGATTCTCGCTTTGCCTGTAACATCTACCCCTGACCATGATTACGGGGATCGGAATCGACGTCGTCCAAAACGAGCGGATTCGTGATTCGATCGAAAGATTCGGCGAACGCTTCCTGAATCGAATATATACAGAACTTGAAATCGAGTATTGCAGGAATTCCGCAAATCCCGCCATTCACTATGCCGCGCGATGGGCAGCTAAAGAGGCCGCTTTCAAGGCCCTTGGAACAGGCTGGGCAGCGGGAGTGAAATGGAAAGACGTCGAAGTAAAGCGGCTCTCGTCCGGCAAACCCGAACTTCTTTTACACGGCGCCGCACTGGCGCTGGCGGAAGCCGCCGGGGCGAAACGTTTCTATGTGTCGCTTACGCACGATCAATTGATCTCGTGTGCCGTCGTCATCTTCGAAGCCTGAAGCCCATCCTCATTCAAACCAGTTACCCGAACGCGTGTCCAGACGTTGGCCTCCAGGTCCATCGGCACTTGCACACGAATGAAGTTACTGCTGACGGCAGAGCGATAACCCTCCTCAGGATCTTCCTCCAGGACCAATACCTCCAGATCGCGACCAATCATGCATCGCCGGAAAGACTCGTTCTTCTTTGCAATGAGTTGACGAAGAGTCTTTGCCCGATGCTTCGCGACATGGTCCGGAATGTAATTTGGTAACTCGGCGGCGACCGTTCCAGGACGGGAAGAGAAGGGGAACACGTGCAGGTAGCTCAGTGGCGATTGTGCGATCAACGCGTAGGTCGAAGCGAAATCTTCGTCGGATTCGCCTGGAAACCCGACCATCACGTCCGCTCCGATGGAAGCATCAGGAACGGCGTTTCGCACCCGTTGAACCAGATTCGCGTAATAGTCCGGCGTGTAAGGCCGATACATCGCGCGAAGAATCCCCGGGGAACCGCTTTGCAGCGGAATATGAAAATGGTGAGCGAGTCGCGCTTCGGATGCGACAAGGCCGATAAGATCGGAAGTAACTTCCAGCGGTTCGATGGAACTCAGTCGAAGTCGTTCGAGTCCGTTTATCGTGAGTGCGCTTCTGATGAGATCGAACAGAGTCGAACGCGGATCGAGATCGCGTCCATACGTTCCGAGATGAATTCCTGAAAACACGACTTCCTTATAACCGCGCTCGACCAGGTCGCGGATCTCCTGAAGTACGCTGGCCGGCGACATGCTGCGGCTTCTGCCTCGAACCGTTGGAATGATGCAGAAGGAGCAATTGGCGTTACAGCCATCCTGCACTTTGACCACGGCCCGCGTCCTGCCGCCGGATCCGACGTGTTGGGCCGGCTTTAGTTCCTTCTCAAGAAAAATGCTGCTGCACAGGATCTCCGCTCGGCCATGCGTGGAAAAGTCTTCTTCAAGGAGATCGAGTGTCAGTTGCCCCACGATGGATTTGTGCGAATTGCCGACGACGTATCGCACTTGTGGAAGTTCGGAAAGTTGCTCAGGCGCACGCTGGGCATAACAGCCTGTTACGATGATCTGCGCGTTCGGGTTGCGGCCGGCAACCTTTCGAATCATTTGGCGAACCTGCCGATCGGCCTCGTCGGTAACCGTGCATGAGTTGATAATGACGACGTTAGCGTCGAATGCAGACGTCGATTCAACACTATCTCCAGCGAGCAGTTCTTCGTGGATCGAAGCGCCCTCGGACTGAGAGGTCCGGCAGCCAAAGTTCGAAATGTAGAACGTCTTTTCCATCACGCTAACAACGGGGGAGTTTCAACCTTCCGCTTCCTGAACCTTCCGGCTCTTCTCTTCAACGCTCTTTTCAAGGTTCGCCTTGTAGTCGGCAAAGCGCGATGCGAGTTTCTCGTCGCTAAGCGCAAGGATCTGTACGGCGAGGAAACCGGCGTTCGTTGCACCGGACTTGCCAACACCCATCGTCGCGACCGGAACACCGGGCGGCATCTGCACAGTCGCAAGCAGCGAGTCGAAGCCCGACAAAGGCGAACTGTCGAGGGGAACACCGATCACCGGCAATATCGTTTCGGCGGCGGAAACACCCGCCAGATGCGCAGAGGCTCCCGCACCGGCAATAATCATGCGCAGACCTCGGGTACGCGCAGTCTTGACGTACTCCAGTGTTCGATGAGGAGATCGATGAGCGCTATAAACTCCGATTTCATACGGTACTTCGAATTGCTTCAGCACCTTCGCCGTTTCCTGCATGACGGGAAGATCGGAGTCGCTTCCCATGATGATGCCCACGAGAGGTTTCATTTTTCTCTGCTGAGACCTTTCTTTCCAATATCTCGCCGATAGTCTTTGCCCTCGAATCTTATCATCTCAGCGACGTGGTATGCGCGATCCAAGGCCTGACTGAGCGTGTTCCCACGAGCCGCGACGTTGAGAACGCGACCACCCGCTGTGTAGAAGTGTCCGTCCTCGAAACGCGTCCCGGCGTGATAGACCTTCACATTGTCAACTCGGCCGGCTTCCTCCAATCCGAAGATCCGCTTCCCCGTCTCAACCTTACCGGGATACGAATCAGCAACGAGAGTGACTACCGCGGTTGCTTCCGTCCGCCATTCGAGTTTGCGGGTAGCGAGCCTGTGCTCCGCGATGTCGAAAAACACATCCAATAGATCGGTTTTCAACCGCTGCAATACAACCTGCGTCTCGGGATCACCAAAGCGCGCATTGTACTCAATCAGCTTCGGACCCTGAGGAGTGAGCATCAGGCCGGCGAACAGGATTCCGCTGTAAAACTTCGCTGCATCCAGAGTGGGTCGAATAATGGAGTCGACCACTTGTCGCTGAACATCCGGGGTGAGTATCGTGTCGATCGAATACGCACCCATGCCACCCGTGTTCGGCCCAATGTCACCGTCGAATCGACGTTTATGGTCTTGTGAAACAACCATCGGCTGGAAATCGGTACGATCCACGAAAACCAGGAACGACGCTTCTTCCCCCTCGAGGTATTCCTCGATGATCACTTTCGTTCCGGCATCCCCAAGAGTTTTCTGCTCCATGACCTGCCGTATGACCTCAACCGCATCCTCAAAGCTGGCCGCAATGCTGACACCCTTACCGGCTGCCAGGCCATCCGCTTTGATCACCAGTGGAAACTTGCTGCGTTCGAGAACGTCATAAGCCTGTTCAGGACTGGAACACTCCTGAAAGTCGGCCGTCGGTATCCTGTTCTCACGGAAGAAGTGTTTCGCAAAACCTTTGCTGGTTTCGAGGCGGGCCTGATCCCTTGTCGGACCAACAATGGTTAAACCAGCGGTTTGAAACAAATCGACGATGCCTTTTCCCAAAGGCACTTCCGGGCCAACGAACGTCAGGTCGATGGATTCGCTCCTGGCAAACCCCAACAGCGCTTGAACGTTATCGGCTGGAATGGGCACCAGTTGAGCGACTTCGCCAATGCCTCCGTTGCCGGGCGCGGCAAACATGGTCGTGATCGTTTTGTTTTGAGAAAGGGAGTCGATGATCGCGTGTTCGCGTCCACCGGAACCGATCACCAGAACTTTCATCGGGATAGGATTTGGATTTCAGTTAAAACTTCGTTTAACGCACCGGTACGATAGCCATCAAGATCGATCGCCACAAACCGGAAACCGATCTTTTTGAACGCTCGACTCATTTGCTCGAATGCGTCTGACGTCAACGCTCTCGGGAATTCTCCGGGCGCAATTTCAATTCGCGCCACATCACCGTGATGTCGGACTCGGCACTGGCGGAATCCCATTGCTCTGAGGAACTCTTCACCCTGATCGATCATGCGGAGCTTTTCAACGGTCACCGCCGAACCATAAGGTATTCGCGACGACAGACATGCCGACGCCGGCTGATCCCACGTCGAGAGATTGAGTCTCCTGGAGAGTTCGCGGATCTCTTCCTTTTGAAGACCAGCTTCAATCAGCGGACTTCGCACTTCGCATTCCCGGCCGGCCTTGCGGCCGGGACGATAATCACCGGTGTCGTCCAGATTGTTCCCGTCCAAAACGTAATGAAAGCCTCGGGACTGCGCGATACCCTGGAGCTTCCGGTACAGTTCATGTTTGCAGAAGTAACACCGGTTGGTCGGGTTTGCGACGTAGTTTTCGTCTTCCATCTCCTGAGAGGAGATGATTTCGTGACGGAGGCCGAAGTGCCTGACGACTTCGAGGGCGATGTTCCGTTGATACGTCGGGTAACTGGGGCTCTCGGCGGTCACCGCGAGACAGCGCTCGCCCAGAACTTGATGAGCCACCACGGCGAGATATGCACTGTCCACACCACCGCTGAATGCGATGACGCATGAGCCGATTTCAGCCAGAATCTCGCGCAGTCGGGCTTCTTTCCGTTCGACCATCCAAGAATTGTAGCAGATACAGAAATCCCAATAAGCACAAGGGTTTCAGTAGGGGAAAGGCCTTGACAAAGTCGTGGCTAATCCGAAAAATCACTTTAATGACCGGTTATGGAGGGCACAACCCCTAGAATGCATGCGACTCTGTTGCTAAACGCATCGTTTGAGCCGCTTCGAATAATTTCGTGGAAGAAAGCTTTAACCCTCTTTTTTGCAGGAAAGGTTGAGGTCATTGAGGAGTACGAGCACGAAATCCACTCCATCACGTTCGCCATCAAGCTTCCATCAATCATCCGGCTCCTGAAATACGTTCGGGTCAAAAATCATAACCGTGTGAAGTTTTCCCGCGCGAACATCTACGCCCGGGATGATTACACGTGTCAATACTGCGGCAAGAAGTTCCCATCCGAAGATCTCACGTTCGATCATGTCGTGCCCGTTGCGCTCGGTGGGCAGAAACGCTGGGATAACATCGTTGCCGCATGTTTCCGCTGCAATCATCGAAAGGGTGGACGGACACCGGAAGAAGCCGGTATGCGTCTCGTTCGACAGCCATCCGAGCCGCATTGGCTCCCGGCATTCCACGTTACTTTCCGATTGAAGTCACCGCCCGATAGCTGGCGAGACTACCTCTACTGGAATATCGAACTCGACATATAGCAGGACCCCTGCCGCTCCACCTGCGGCATGGGTTCTTTTTCCGCAGCCTTTAGGTAATCGCTGTCTCGCGGTATCATAAGCAAATGACTCTTCAAGAGAGAATTCAGAACGATATCACCGCCGCCATGCGGACGAAGGAGTCCCTGCGTTTGAATGTTTTGCGAATGATGAAGACAGCGGTTAAGAACAAAGAAATCGAAAAGATGAAGCCTCTCGAGGAACCGGAAGTTCTCGCTGTTTTCAATACTTTAGTCAAGCAGAGGAAGGACTCCATCGAGCAGTTTCGCAAGGGCGGGCGCGAAGAGCTGGCGCAAAAGGAAGAGTCGGAGATCCTGATTATTGAGGAGTACCTGCCGGCTTCGGCTTCGGACGACGACATCCTCCAGGCGATCAACAACGCAATCAGGGAAACTGCCGCAGCTTCAATGAAAGATATGGGCAAGGTCATGGCGGCAGTTAAAACCCAACTTGCTGGAAAGACGATCGATGGGGCGCGAGTCAGTCAATTGGTGAAGGAGCAATTGGGCGGCAAGTAATCATGGAAGAGACACCCGTCCGCACTGAAGAAGATGTCGCACCTGACGTACTCGTCACCGACCTCGCCATTTTTGAAACGAACATAAGGCTTCAACCTTTTGAGCAAAGCGATCCGAATCGCAAGGGCGCTCTGCGCGAATGGCTGGAAAGTCTGGCCTTTACCATTATTTTCGTCCTCATCTTCACGAACTTCGTGGCACAGGCGACGCAGGTACCGACGGAGTCCATGAAGCCGACAATCCTGGTTGGCGATCATTTCTTCCTCGACAAGATCGCTTTCCCAGCGAACTTCCCCACGGCCATACGGCGTTATTTACCGCGACGATCGATCAAGCACGGCGATATCATCGCGTTTCGATCGCCGACGGATGGCAACATCCCGTTCGTCAAGCGAGTGATCGGTTTGCCCGGCGACAGCGTGGAACTGCGTACGAAGAACGTCCTCGTCAATGGAACCAAATTGGACGAACCTTACAAAATCCACGTCGATTCCACCGTCTATCACGAAGATCCGTGGACGCCCGAAGAGCTCAGGGTTCGTGATAATTACGGCCCCATCACTGTACCGCCGGATAAATTCTTTGTGATGGGCGACAACCGTGATAACAGCAACGACAGTCGCTATTGGGGATTCGTGGATCGACACGAGATTATCGGGAAACCGCTGTTCGTTTATTGGTCTTATGAAAGCGATCCATATGTGCCGGGCGACAAAACGCTTCAGGAATGGATCGAAAGTTATGCATCGGTCGCCATGCATTTCTTCTCCCGGACACGGTGGTTCAGGATCGGAACAATGATTGAATAAGGAGTTCGAGATGAAAGACACGCCTCAACGCGATGTTTCCACCTACCGCTGGGATGACATTCCGGAAGAACAACTAAACGAACTGCTCACCCGCAAAATCATTACCGGCGACCGCACGATGATCGCCCACATCTTCCTGAAGAAAGGATGCGTTGTTCCAGCGCACAGTCACGACAACGAGCAGATGACATACATCCTTAAAGGCGCTCTGAAGTTCACCGTCAACGGCCGCGAAATCCTCCTTTCCGAAGGCCAGGTCATGCACATTCCTTCCAACGTCGTGCATGCCGCTGTCGCCGTCGAAGACACTTTGGACATGGATATTTTTTGCCCACCACGTCAGGATTGGCTGGATAAAACGGATGCCTATCTGAGGGGCAAATAACATGGATCTCGGCCTCAAGAACAAGGTCGCCATAGTCGCGGCGGCCAGTAAAGGTTTGGGACGAGCCGTCGCGTTGGAACTTGCAAGAGAAGGTGCGCGCATTGCGATTTGCTCGCGAAATCGCGATCACATCCGGCAAACCGCCGAATACATTCATAACGAGACCGACGCCGAGATCTATTACGAGCAAACCGACGTCGCCCGCGGTGACGAAGTCCGAGGTTTTGTAACCAACACCATTAACCGTTTTGGTGAAGTCCATGTGCTGGTCACGAATGCGGGTGGTCCACCTTCCGGGCTCTTCGTCAGTTTGAGACCGCAAGACTGGATGAATGCGTTTCATCTGAATCTGATGAGCGTTGTCCAGTTATGCGCGGAAGTGATTCCCCATATGCAGCGCAACCGCTGGGGGCGGATCATCAACATTACGTCGATTGCCATCAAGCAACCGGTGGACGGATTGATGCTCTCCAACAGCATTCGTGCTGCAGTAGTCGGCTTCGCGAAAACGTTGTCCAACGAAATGGCCCCTTACAATATCCTCGTTAACAATGTCTGTCCCGGATATACGCGTACCGAGCGGGTCGAGGAACTGTCGGCAAGCATGGCCGAACGCAAAGGGGTAAGTCAGGAAAGAATCGTCGCGAATTGGGAAGAGAGTATTCCGATGGGCCGGCTCGGCAGCCCCGAGGAATTTGCCGCGCTGGTGGCGTTTCTGGCGTCTGAGCGAGCGAGTTACATCACTGGCACTTCGATACCTGTCGATGGTGGGGCTGTGAGGAGCCTGTTATGAGTTCGAGGTTACGCAAAGCGGTTTTCCCGGCTGCCGGTTTAGGAACGCGATTCCTGCCGGCAACCAAAGCCCAACCCAAAGAGATGTTGCCGTTAGTGGACAAGCCGCTAATTCAATACGTCATCGAAGAAGCCGTGAACTCGGGGATCAGCCACATCACGATCGTGACTGGACGCGGCAAGAACGCCATCGAAGATCACTTCGATGTCTCTTACGAACTCGAGCATGTCCTTGAGATGCGCGGAAAAAAGGAGTTGCTGGCTGAGGTACGTCACATCTCGAACATGATCGACCTGACGTATGTGCGGCAGAAAGAGGCCCTCGGTCTCGGACACGCGATTCTTGTGGCCCAAGACGCCATCGGCCACGAACCGTTTGCGGTCTTGCTCGGCGATGACATCATCCATTCTCAGGTGCCGTGCATGAAACAGATGGCGGATCTGTTCGAGAAGCTCCAGGCCTCCATCATTGCGACCTGTGAAGTTCCCCGATCCGATATCTCTTCATATGGAGTGATCAAAGGCTATCCGGTTGAAGGGTTCGACAACCGGGTGTTTCGAGTTGAAGATGTCGTCGAGAAACCGCCCGTCAACGAAGCGCCTTCTAATATGGCGATCATCGGACGATACGTACTGCAACCCGAGATCTTTCCCATCCTCGAGAAAACGCGAAGCGGCCGAGGGGGCGAAATACAATTGACGGACGGCATCCGCCAGCTTCTGCAGCAACAGCCCGTTTATGCCTATAGATTCGAAGGCACACGTTACGACGCAGGCGACAAGCTGGGCTTTCTGAAAGCCACCGTCGAGTTCGCACTTCGCCGCGAGGACCTTGGGCACGAATTCCGGCAGTACCTGAAAACACTGAAACTATAGAAAGCTAACGGTCTATGGGAGCGTGAGATGTAGAGCCCCGGTTCGCTAGGAACCGGGGCTTTTTATTCAATGGAAGGTTTCAAAAATTTACGGAGAATGAATTTAATAAGCGGGGCTGTTGCACAGAACAGCGGTACGTTCTTGATTGGATGTGTATTGGAGAGATTGTTGCATAAGCATTTCGTTGCGGTGTTCTGTTACGAATAACGCGTCACCGCGAAACTACTAATTTTAGTTACCTGAACTTCAATGTCAACGCTTTTTCTCGTAGCGACACCGATAGGAAACCTCTCTGATATCTCCTCACGTGCGCTGGAGACCTTGCGCAGCGTGGATTTGATCGCTTGTGAGGATACGCGGCACACGATCAAGCTGTTAAATCACTTTGGAATTCAGAAGCCTCTGGAGAGTTATCACGACTTCAACGAAGAGCATAAGTCGCGCCAGTTGGCTGAACGCATAAGTGCGGGACTCAAGGTCGCGATTGTCAGTGATGCTGGAATGCCCGCTATTTCAGACCCTGGCTACCGAATCGTACGGTCCTGCAGGGAGAAGGGAATTCCCGTGATCGCGATTCCAGGCCCGAGTGCTGCGATCACCGCCCTGGCGGCATCCGGACTCCCCTCAGACGAATTCTTATTCGTTGGTTTCCTTCCCGCGAAGGCCGGCGCACGCCGCGAAAAACTAAATACGCTGCGAAACGTCACCGCGACAATGGTGTTTTATGAAGCCCCGCACCGCATCGAAGAGACTTTGACGGACCTTCAGACCGCATTTGGCGATCGCCAAAGTTGTGTGGCAAGGGAACTGACGAAGGTTCACGAAGAGTATATTTTCGGAAAACTCTCGACTGTCAAAGAACGGGTCAAACCGCTCGGTGAGTTCGTCGTGATCGTCGAAGGGGGCCAGGGCGATGAAGAACCGCAGATCAATCTTGAAGGCCTTTCACGCAAGGAGATCCTGAAAGTACTCGCCGAAAAAACGGGGATATCCAAAAACACGCTGTACGACCTACTGCTCAAAGACTAAATGTAGGCCCCACGTTATTGGAACGCGCGAGAGGGGAATCGGAGATTGAACGAATCCTGCAACTCAAAACCGAAATCCCGAAAACTCGAATTGGACGAAATGGGGTCTGGCACTTGTTTTATCAGCTTTACGTGCCTGACCCCGAATTCGTCCAATTCGAGTTTTCGGGATTTCGGTTTTGAGTTGCAGGATTCGTCCAATCTCCGATTCCCCCTTCGCAGCGATTGTCTAATGACTTCAGAGCAAAGTTTCGTCGAGGTCTGCCGACGGATGAGCGATCGTATGTGTGTGGTTCCCGTTGGAGGGTTCGTCGTCCAGAAAATCGACGAGATTATCGCGTGAACCGGCGAAGAAGTTATTGATGAGCCTGCCGACTTCGGCGTCACGCACTTCTGTGTAGCCGACAGCGGGTTCGTACAGATGAGCTCGCGCTTTCAGCTTCCGAGTCAAAAAACCCTTTTGATGGAGGCGGTGCATGATCGTCATGACGGTTGTGTAGGCGAGTTGGCGGTGAGGGCGAATCGCTACCTGAACATCTTTGACCGTAATCGGCGGCTGTTGCCAGACCGCCTTCATGATGTCCAGTTCAAGCGGAGTGAGCATCAATCTATCCGGCTGTCCTCCAGGATTTCTATCATCGATCGAGCCTCGATCTTGCCTGGCGCGTGCGGAGGAAGCGAAACAACTTTGAATTTCAGCCGACGACGGGCCAGTTCCACGGTTATGGTGTCGCCGACCTCGACGTCTCGGCCGGCTCGAGCCTCAGTGTCGTTGACTTTAACCCTTCCGGCGTCGCACGTTTCCTTAGCCAGCGTTCGACGCAAGATTACCCGGCTCCATTTCAAGAACAGGTCCAGTCGCAAAATTTAGTTTTTCATTCCTTTTGTTACCGGGGCGCCGGTGTCGACGTAGCCTTCCCGAACTTCAACAAAGCCGGCTTCGCGAAGCTTGGTCAGGTACTCGCGTATCTTCGGCATGGCACGCTCGTTGAATAATGCGTTGTCGACTTCGTCCAGGACGCTCTCGTAAGGCTGGACACCGCCACTGTGCTTGTCTTCAACCTTAAGAATCATGAAACCGAATGACGTTTTGATAACGTCGGTGAACTGACCCTTGTTGAGTTTGGCAACGACGGCTTCAAGTTCCTTCGACAACTGCCCTTTTTCAAAGAAGCCCATGTCCCCGCCGCCTGGGGCGTTTTCCGATTCTGAAAACTTTTGTGCGACTTCGGCGAAACTGTCACCCTTTTTGACGGCCGCATACGCTTCATCGATCTTCTTGCGTTTGGTCTCGGGGTCCGTCGGGACCTTGGGATCGATATTGACCGAGATCTCGCGAAGACGAATGCCTTCCGGTCGCTCGAAATCCTTCTTGTGCGCATCATAGAAACTTCGGCGATCTTCGGTCGTGATGATGACGCGACCGTAGACTTCACGCTGTAGTACCTGATTGGTCAGGTAGCGGCTGCGAATACTTTGATTGAAATCGTCAAGATTCATCTGTTGCGATATGGCGCTGTCAAGATCCTCGATCGTATTGATCTGGTTGTTGGGGTTCTGCTGATTGTGTTGCACCCGCATTCGCTCTTTCTGGCGGATCAACTCAATATCGGAACTTATTCCCATGTCCTTTGCCTGTTGCACAAGCAGGCTGGTGTCGATCAAATCGCGCAGAAGGTCTTTGGAGCCTGACTGAACGGCTTGCTCAAGTTGCGGCCCCTGCAATCCTTGTTGAACCAATTCGTCCCGAAGGGCCTTCCGTTTAGCCTCAAAATCCGACTTCAAGATGATTTCGTTGTTCACCCTGGCGATGATTTCTTCCAGCGGTCTCTGCGCCTGAACATCGTGCACCACCAGAATCGAAATAATGATGACGGCAAGAGCGCTCAGACCGAGTTGTCTAACCATATGAAACTCCTCTTAGAATTTTACGCCAGTTCGCGGAGCACTTCACCAATGTTCTCAAACAGATCCGCGCGACTGGCAGGCGCTTTGAGACGCAGCGTCGCAGGGGGTGCAAAGGTTATGCCCTTGCCGCTGCCGATGAGTTCCACGATTCGTTCGGGTTCGATTCGGGCGCTCTCATGGAAGCGGATATCGACTCCGTGAACGGTTCGTTCGAGGGTCGTTACTCCGCGAGCCCGTCCTAGTATCCGCAGTCGCGAATACTCCAGCAGATTTCTGACCGGCAGCGGAAGCTCGCCAAAGCGGTCCTCAAGATCTCTATAAAGGCTGTCCACTTCAGCTTCACGCCGGGTCGTGGCGATTTGTTTGTAAACGCGCAACCGCTGAAGCTCTTCGTCGATAAAATCGGCCGGAATCTTGAGGTCCATTTTCAGATTGATAGTGGTCTCCACCTCTGGCACCGTCTCACCGGTCTTGAGTTCCTCAATGGTCCGCTCCAGGAGCTGGCAGTAGAGATCGAATCCAATTGCTTCAATGTGGCCATGTTGCTGTCCGCCCAATAAGTTGCCGGCGCCTCGAAGCTCCAGATCAAGTGCTGCAATTCGAAATCCGGCTCCAAGTTCTGAGAATTCCCGAATGGCGGCCAGGCGGCGCCGGGCGCTTTGGGTCAGTGAGTCATCAGACGGAACCAGGAGGTAGGCGTAAGCACGACGATTAGAACGCCCGACCCGGCCGCGCAGCTGATAGAGCTGAGACAGGCCGTAACGATCTGCTCTGTTGACGATCAGCGTATTGGCGAGCGGAATATCGAGGCCGTTTTCAATGATCGTCGTTGACACCAGGACGTCGAACTCGTGGTGCATGAATCGGTTCATCACCTGTTCTAATTCCCTTTCGCCCATCTGACCGTGACCCACTCCTACACGCGCCTTCGGACACAGCTTCTGGATGAAATTGGCGAGCGAATATATGGACTCGACGCGATTGTGGACGACATAGACCTGGCCGCCGCGTTCCAACTCGAAGTTGATCGCGTTTTCGATGACAACGGCTTTGAATTTCACAACGACCGTTTGAATGGCAAGACGGTCGCGCGGCGCAGTCTCGATCACGGACATATCGCGCAGACCGCTCAGGGCCATATTCAAGGTGCGAGGGATCGGCGTGGCGGTCATGGTGAGTACGTCAACCTGCTGTTTGATCTGTTTAAGCCGCTCTTTGTGAGAGACGCCGAAACGTTGCTCTTCATCGACGATCATCAAGCCCAGATCCTGGAACTTGACGTCCTTCGATAAAAGCCGATGGGTCCCAATGACGATATCGATCTGGCCGGCCTCGACTGCTTCAAGAACCGCTTTCTGCTCTTTAGGGGAAACGAACCGGCTCAGCATGGCCACACGGACCGGAAACGCAGCAAATCTTTCCTTGAATGTTTCGTAGTGCTGGTAACACAGAACCGTGGTCGGCGCCAGAACCGCGACCTGCTTGCTGTCTCCTGCGGCCTTGAACGCGGCTCGCATCGCAACTTCTGTTTTGCCGTAACCGACGTCGCCGCACACCAGTCGGTCCATCGGCAGCGGCGATTCCATGTCTTTCTTGATTTCGGCGATCGAGGTGATCTGATCCGGAGTTTCATCGTAGGGAAACGCTTCCTCGAATTCCTTCTGCCATTCGCTGTCGGCCGAAAATGCGTAGCCGTTGGCAACCTTCCGCTGGGCGTAAAGCTGTAAGAGCTCCTGAGCCATGTCGCGAATGGCCTTTTTGACGCGAGTTTTTCGCGCAACCCATGTGGTGCCACCCAGCTTGTCGAGCTGCGGACGTGATCCTTCCGTCGATGAGTACTTTTGAATAAGGTCGAGTCGTTCCAGCGGAACAAAAAGACGGTCGCCGCCCAGATAGAGCAGGACCATGCATTCCTTGTCGTGTACGAGAGTGATGCCGTGATAGGTCCCGATGCCATGATCTATGTGAACGACATAGTCTCCCGGCTTAAGATCCTGCAGGTCTGATAGAAACGATGCTGCCTTTTGCCTCCTTCGATGATGCTGTGGCAGGTGCTCGGACTCATCGAAGATGTCCGTTTCCGCGAAGATCTCCAAGCCCACATCCGGAAGTCGCAGGCCCTGAGAGATCCGTCCTATACCGACGATAGGGGCATTCGCTTCGTCGGTCACTCGCAAAGGCTGTTCACCAAACTCGGAGCGAAACGGAATGCCGTACTCGTGCAGGATGTCGCGCAGCCGCTCCGCCATTCCGAGCGTACTGCCGAGCAAAATGACCTGCTTGCCGTCGGCGTGGGCGCTTCGCACAACTTCCGACATGTCTTTAATGCGGCCATGAAATTTCTCGCACGGTTGGCCTTTTACAAAAAAACCAGTGCTCGATTCGAACTCGACCGCGCCAAGTTCCTCCAAATGGAGGCGACGATGCCGCGATGTCAATTCTCTGAATTGATCACTCGAGAGAAACAAATCGGTCACCGGCAGCGCGACTCCCCCGGCCGTCGTCGTCTGCTCATAGCGATGTTCAAGTGCCGTAAAGAATTTGTCGTGCGTTTCTTTGACGATCTCCGGTTCGTCGATGACAAGGATGCACGGATCCAGATAGTCCAGAAGCGTGGCATCAAGCGGCCGGACGATCGGTATCAAAAAAGGGGCGCCGTTGAAGAGTTCGCCGTTGTCCGCAAAAACAAGTTTCTCGTTCAGATCCTTCTCAAACGGGTCCTGTGACCAGCGCTGACGGGCGCGTCCACCCCACTGCCGGAGCATTTCTCGGCTGATCAGGACATCCTGCATCGGTAGGACATCGATGTGCTGAGCCGGGCCTCGTGAGCGTTGGTCGTCCAGATCGAACTCGCGAATCGAATCCACGCTGTCGCCAAAGAATTCGATACGAACCGGATTCCGCATCAACGGGGAGAAGATGTCCACGATTCCGCCGCGAACTGAGAATTCTCCCGGCGCTCCGACGGGCTCTTGCCGCAAATAGCCGGCGGTTCCAAGATATTCGACAAGCAGTTCCTGAGAGAGATCGTCGCCAGTGGAGATGTGCAAACTGTATGCATCAAAGTCTGCCGGCGCGGCCAAACGCGTCGAGATTGCCCGCACCGATGTGACGACAATATCCACCTGGTTGTGCCGGATCTTCCATAGCGTCGTGGCTCGGGCCTGCTGAATGTCGGCGTGTGGTGAAAAGCCGGCATACGGATCGGTTTCCCAGGCCGGAAACGCGCAGACACGCGCCGCCCCTCCGGGAGTCAATTCATTGTGGAAGTATGCGATGTCGGTGGCCAGAGGCTCGACTCCGCGGTCCTGCGAAGTCACGACAATAAAGGGCCGCCGCAGGCTTTGCCAGAGGCCGGTCAGGAACAAACCTCTGGCGCTTCCCGACAGTCCTGACACGACGACATCGGTGTCCGGTTTGAGAACCTCCGCCGCGATGCGCCGGAACTCAGCGACATCAGAGATTCGAGCGACGAGTTTATGGATTCGTTTTTCGAGAGTCTCCATATCGGGCACGCACGCGTTCGACTATTCCGGTTGTGGATTGTCCCTCAACAAGAGGAATCGCTACGACCTGGCCACCCCAGCCCTCGACTTCGGTTCGTCCAACAATCCCGTCGAGTTCCCAGTCCGCTCCCTTCACAAGTACATCCGGCCGAATGCGAAGAATGGTCTCGAGCGGGGTGTCCTCCGAAAATGAGCACACAAAGTCCACCATCTCAAGACCGGCAAGCAATTCTGCCCGCTCCGCCTCATTGAATATCGGACGGCTCGATCCTTTCAGCCGGCGTACAGAATCATCGGAGTTGATTGCGATGACAAGGACGTCGCCGAGTGCCTTCGCTCGATAAAGGAGATCGAGATGACCGGGGTGAAGGATGTCATAGCAGCCGTTGGTAAAGACGATTTTCTTACCCGATTCCTGAAGAACGCGGGTCTGCTCAGCGACTGATTCCAGGGATGCAATCATTGGAGGCATGTAGGCGTGTTTGAAACCTTTAAAGGGGTAGTATAGCATCGCAATGTGTTGCGGGTTTGGACCGCCATTGGTGCTGTGCTCCTTCTGATAATCTCGTGGACCTGTATAAGATCGCTCGAACCGCACCAGGAAAACGGTTTGCTGCCCATCGATCCTCCGACTCCCTTTTACAAATTAACCCCCACGAACTCTCAACGGGGCCGCGTTCTCGTCGTCCATGGGCTATCGGCCAGCAAAGATTTTATGCATTTGTTCGCGGCTGCCCTGGCCGATGGCGGATTCGAAGTTTATGCGATCGATCTCCCAGGCCACGGAGACTCGTCCGCCGGGTTTACTGCGGACCGGGCCCGCTCCGTAATTGCCCAATCGCTGGATCGTTTAGGTCACATGGACGTTGTTGTCGGCCACTCGCTCGGGGCCGGCCTGCTTTTGGACCTGGCTACGGAACGCAACCTCAAGCGGATGGTCTTGTTATCGCCACCACCCACCCCGATCGGCACCATTGATCTATCGCACAGCCTTGTTGTTACAGGTGATTGGGACATCCCGGCAATCAGGGCATTTGTGTCGAAACTTGAAGGAGCGGAGCGTTGGCTGTTGCCCTGGACCGCACATTCATCAGTTGTTTTCAACGCCAGCCAGACACGCGACATCATCCGTTGGATGGGCGGAGATACGGATGCAGTCCGGGCATCGTCGCGGATTGGGTGGAGCGTAACATTGCTGGTGGCAGCAATTATTTTAGGCGTTTGTCTGTTACCGGGTCGGCCGGAAAGCAACTCCGGGCCTACATTAAGCACGACGGATATGTGCGCGCGGTTAGTACTGGCAGCTACAGCCGGCGCCATCATTTCGAGGTTCTTCGTCGTGTTTGAGTGGCTGAGGTTGTTTGCGACTGACTATCTTCTTAGCGGTTTTTTCATCATAGGGATGTTAGTCCGGCCAAGGATGCCTTCGAAAACCCCTCGGGGGGTATTGATCAGCATACTTGCCGCCGGATACGTCATCGTCGTGGTAGGACTGCTTGCCGGTTCACGTTTCATTAATTTCTCACTCAGCGACGGCCGGTGGTTGCGGTTTCCGATTATCGCTTTGGCTGGCTTTCCACTGTTTCTATTTGATCAGACCAAGTTGAAGCGATCCGTTATGACGGGTGTGCTCTCGCGCGCTCTAATCGGAGCATCAATACTCACCGGCGCCTTGATTCTGAATCGCGAGGCTGGGTTTCTCGTTGTGATCATGCATCTAGTGGTATTGTTTTGGATAGCGCTCTGGTTCATGACGGAAGTTGTTCGACGGCATACCGGCGACCCAACAGCAGCCGCGGTCTTTGCGTCGCTGGTTCAAGGTTGGATGTTTGCTGCGTGGTTTGTGACGACCTGAGTTGTGTGGAGAATAATCATGCGTTTGCCTTCATTTCTTATTGTCGCCGTGCTGGTCTTAAGCGTGCCCGGTTCTGCGTTTCAGAAGTTGCCTTCGACACCTCACTCTCTGGATTATAAGGAAACGGTCTTACCTAACGGTCTACGCGTTATAACGCACGAGGACCATTCGACCCCCGTTATCGATTTCCAGATCTGGTATCACGTCGGATCGAAGGACGAGAAGGCTGGACGTACTGGATTCGCTCACCTCTTCGAACATCTGATGTTCCAGGGCTCTGCACACGTCAAGCCGGACGAGCATGACAAGATCATCACTTCCGCCGGTGGCACGAGCAACGCGTACACGAATGATGATGTGACCGTCTACTATCAAACCTTCCCGGCCAATTATCTCGAAAAGGTGATATGGCTTGAAGCCGACCGAATGGCCTCGCTCAACGTTTCCGAAGAGATCTTCAAGCGGGAGCGTGAAGTCGTCAAAGAAGAGCGCCTCACTCGCGTCGAAAATCCACCGTACGGCGATCTGGTTGAACAACTGTACGCTGCCGCTTTCGAGGAACATCCGTACCGGCACACAACGATCGGCAGCATGGCGGATCTCAACGCCGCCACCATTCAGGACGTTCGCGATTTCTTCAAGACTTACTACGTCCCTGACAACGCGACGATTGTCATCTCCGGTGATTTCGCTCCGGAGACCGCTCTGGACATGGTGAAGAACCATTTTGGTGGAATTCCGAAGAGCCAACAGGCGATCAGCCGAAACAATGTACAAGAGCCAAGGCAGCAGAAGGAGAAACGAAACAGCCGTAGCAAGCCTGTTCCGCTACCGGCTTACGTTGCTGGATATCACATCCCGCAAGACGGACACCCGGACGCCTATCCACTCACTATTGCGTCAATGATCCTGTCTCAGGGTCACAGCTCGCGAATTTATCGATCGATTGTTTACGACAAGCAGTTGGCCGTCGAGGCTCAAGCCAGCGCGAACTTCACTGAAGATCCGAACCTTTTCTTTTCAGTGCTCATCATGAATCGGGGAGCATCCATCGAGGAGGGTGAAAAAGCCATCAATGAAGAACTGATGAAGCTCACAACCGAACCTGTAACGGATAAGGAACTGGAGAAAGCAAAAAACTCCATCCGATCCGATTACACATTCGGCAGGCAGTCGGTCCACCAAAAAGGCCAGGCGCTCGGGCATGGCGCCACGATTCACAACAGTGTTGCATCGGCGAACAGGGAATACGACTTATTCATGAAAGTGACGAAAGAAGACATCATGCGTGTCGCCAAGGCGTATTTCCGCCCGGAAAACCGGACGGTTGTGATTGTGAACCCGCCGAGGCGCGGAAACTGAAAGGCGAGTAAGTCATGCGCGTACACAAGTTCATCCTTGCATCGATCCTTCTCTTCATCGTTTCTACTGCTTCGGCCCAAAGGCCGGCGCCGCCGGAACCTCAACCTTTGGCAAAGGTGAGCTTCCCGGCTTACCAGACACGAAAGCTGCCTAATGGCCTTACGGTCTACGCTCTGGAGCATCACGAGCAACCAACGGTCGCTCTGCGTCTGCTTATTACTGCAGGTGCGGTCAATGATCCGAACGAGCTGCCGGGCGTGGCATCGATGACTGCCGATCTGCTGACTGAAGGCACCAAGACGCGAAAGGCAACCGAGATAGCTGAGACTATTGACCAGGTGGGCGCAAGCCTCAGTGCAGCGGCTGACATGGAAAGCACAATCGTCAATGCTTCCGCTTTGACCGATAGTGTGGACCTGGCTTTTGAGCTGATGACAGATGTGGTCATGAACCCAACCTTCGAAGAAGAAGAGCTGGCCCGACTAAAAGAGCAGGCGTTGTCGGGATTGACTGCAGCGATGGAAGATCCGGACTTTATTGCAGACGCCGTCTTCGATCGCGTCGTTTATGGCTCGCATTCGTATGGACACATGGCCGATGGCACGCTCGAGTCGATCCCTAAAGTGAAACGTGCCGACATTGTGAAATTCCATGAAACGTTTTACGCACCGAACATCTCGGCGCTTGCAATCGTTGGCGACCTTAAACCTGAAGAAGCCTTCAAAATGGCCGAGCGGTGGTTCGGCAACTGGAAACAGCGGACAGTGCCGAGAATCGATGTCGCGGCGGCAAAGTCGGCAGGTCGCAGGATCGTTGTGATCGACAAGCCGGATGCGGTTCAAACGGAAATACGCGTGGGTCAAACCACCGTGGCGAGGAAGGATCCGGACTACTTCAGTGTGCTCGTCAGCAGCTATATCCTTGGGGGCTCGTCGCAAGGCCGGTTGAATCAGGTTCTCCGGCAGGAACGTGGCCTGACGTATGGCGCTTACGCTTCAATCAAACCGCGCAAAGGCCCCGGCGTGTTTTATTCCGTCACCGACACCCGGACGGACAAGACGGGAGAAGCCCTGCAACTCGTCATCGACGAAATCCAGAAGCTTCGCAGTCAAACCGTGCCCGAACCCGAGGCAAGGGATGCCAAGAACTTTATTATCGGCAGCTTTCCTCTGAGCATTGAGTTACCCGGCGATCTTGCGACGCGGCTCACGACGATCTTTCTTTATGAGCTGGGCGATACCTATCTTGAGACATTTCGCGACCGGATCGCCGCCGTCTCCACAGCGGATATTCGACGTGTCTCGAATGACAAACTGACGGCCGCCGGCGCAACTATCGTTTTGGTCGGAAATGCTTCCGGGTTCAAGAGTTCATTGGAAAAACTCGGAAAAGTGGAAGTCGTTTCCATTCAGGACCTGGATCTGAACACACCTGCTCTCAAACGCTAGCACCGGGTTCTGCGAATCTGTCGCCCCTGCGGGGCTCTATCGTGGCCCATCACGACAGCCCCGGCCTAAAGGCTGCCTAAAGGCCGGGGCTACATTCTGCCGAGCCTCCGGCGCTTGTATGACTCGGCCTCCCTTGACATAAGTGCATTCAAGTAGGACATTGCCTGAAAACCAAGAAAAGCCTTCGAAAAGCGCGAGCAAAGGATGTGCTATGAGATCAGAACGACCAGTATGGTGCGCCAAGTGTTATGTCGTCGTTGCCAGTCATGATTTGCGCACCACATACAATGGTTCGGATTACCACCAGGGATGCTTCCTGAAACTCGTCCAGGAAGAAGCGGAGCAGCAAAGAGCCCAGCGTTCGGGCGAACGCAGGAAGTCGGACTTCCAGGCGACGATGGCATCCCGGCACTAACCGTAGTTGGCATTGACATGGCCGGCGCCGGACTGTATAAATATGCATAGCTATGCATATTTATTCTTGCGCTGTCGTAGGCATTACCGGATACGCCGGCCGGGAACTGGGCCGGCTGCTTGAACATCATCCCGCCCTCCGACTTTCGGGGCGTTTCGCTTCTGTATCAGATCCCGCCGCCGGCGTACTTGCCTTCAGTCTCGATCATTTGAAAGCTGCCAGGCCGGATGTAGTGATTCTTGCTACGGAGCACGAGTTCTCTCTGGAGTGGGTCCCTACGCTATTGAGCGAAGGGTTTCGAGTCCTGGATATGAGTGGCGCGTTTCGGTTGAAAGATGCCGCACTTTATCCGCAATGGTACGGCTTCAATCATTCTGCCCCCGCGTTGCTGGAAACTGCAGTTTACGGATTGCCCGAGTTTTTCGCTGCCGCCATCCAAAAGGCCCAGCTTGTTGCCAACCCCGGCTGTTACGCCACGGCCGCCATTCTTCCGTTACTGCCGTTGTATCGAGCCGGCGTGATCGACCCGCAATGCACAGTGGTAGTGGACGGAAAGTCCGGTGTGTCGGGCGCCGGTCGCAAACCCAAACCGGAAACCCACTTTTGCGAGGTCAGCGAGAACATTCGCGCTTATGGGGTTCTGAAGCACCGGCACACGCCGGAGATGGTTTCGCTTCTTCCGGGCGCCACGCTTGAACGCTTTATATTCACGCCACACCTGATCCCGATCAACCGCGGAATTCTCAATACAATCGTGTTTCGACACGCCGATCGCGCGTACGTGCCATCCATTTTGAGCGACGCATACAGGAACTCCAGTTTCGTTCGCGTATTTCACGATCGCATGCCTGACATACAAGACGTAGTGCGCACGAATTCCTGCCACGTCGGCGTGGAATGCCGGGGCGACACGACCGTAGTGGTCTCGGTCATCGACAATCTCATCAAAGGAGCAGCCGGCCAGGCCGTGCAGAACCTCAATCTGATGCTGGGCCTTCCTGCCGACGCGGGCTTGCAGTCATGACGACGGTTCTGAAAATCGGCGGAACATTGCTCGATGATCCCGTGAAAGCCGCCGGCGCGATCCAGGCGAAGCTGACCGGCCCTGCGGTTGTCGTTCACGGTGGAGGAAAGCAGATCACTCGCATGCTCGAGCGGATGAACGCGGAGTCGCGCTTCATCGACGGTCTGCGCGTTACCGATGAACACACGCTCCACGTTGTCTCGCTTGCCCTGCTGGGCGAGGTCCACGCGAATCTCGTTCAAGCGATGCAGACGGCACAACTGCCGGCGGTGGGCCTTTTCGGAGCCGTTCAGGCCCAACGCCGGGAGGGTCCGTGGGGCCTGGTCGGTTCGGCAGTGAAGACCGACGCGGCTTCGTTGAAGGCGTTGCTTCAGGCCGGAAAGATCCCGGTCATTCCTACGCTGGCAACGAGCTTCGGGTCGCTGCTCAACGTTAACGGCGACGAAACGGCAGCCGCACTGGCAGTGGATCTGGGAGCGAGACGGCTGATCTTTCTCACTGACGTTCCTGGCGTTCAAGACGAGACCGGTGGCGTCATCGATCGACCACGCGATGTCGATCAACTCCTCAATTCAAGTTTTGTTTCAGGCGGAATGTTACCGAAGCTGCGGGCGGTCAAGGCCGCCCTGGTCGGAGGCGTTCGA
>Ga0137427_10000205_pt1 | contig 32585 bp, 21 predicted proteins | sample EasRivERMZT700_2_FD_102309 | JGI IMG/M metagenome (GOLD analysis project Ga0137427, IMG submission 102309) | Soil microbial communities from meander-bound floodplain in the East River, Colorado, USA - East River MetaG ERMZT700_2 | ecosystem: Environmental > Terrestrial > Soil > Floodplain ...
CCGGTCCAGCCGTCGTTGCAGCTCGTCCACACGCTCGGAGAGGCTGCCGACACGCGTCGTGAGGGCGCGCGCGAGACGCGTCGCGAGGTCGCGACAGTCGCGCTCCCGCATGACCACCGCGATGGGCCAGCGCCGAAGCTGCGCGTCCGACCGCTGCACGCGCAGGCCGAGCCGGTCGGCGCCGCGCGCAATGGCCGCCCGCAGGCGGCGCTCCGCGGTCGCAATTCGCAAGCGGACATGATCGGCGCGCTCAACGACCAGTTCGGCGGCGTTCGACGGTGTGGCGGCGCGGACGTCGGCGACGAAGTCCGCGATGGTGAAGTCGACTTCATGGCCGACACCGGTGATCACCGGGACCGGGCACGCGGCAATCGCGCGGGCGAGCGCCTCGTCATTGAACGCCCACAAGTCTTCGGCGGATCCGCCGCCGCGCCCAAGGATCACCACGTCGACCTCGGGCACCTGCGCGACCGCCTTCAACGCGCGCACGAGATCCGCCGCGGCTCCGTCACCCTGCACGCGGGCCGGGCGGACCACGACCCGCGCCGTCGGATGCCGCGTCGTGAGCACGCGCAGGATGTCGCGGACGGCCGCGCCATCGAGCGACGTGACCACGCCGATTCGGCGGGGCAGCACCGGCAGCGGGCGCTTGCGCTCCGCGGCGAACAGGCCTTCGGCCTGCAGCCGGCGCTTGAGTTGCTCGAAGGCGGCTTGCAGCGCGCCCAGGCCATGCGGCTCGAGCGAGTCGCAGACGAGCTGATAGTCGCCCTTGACTTCGTACACGCTGAGCCGTCCGCGTGCGACGACGCGCAAACCGTCTTCAGGCTGGAACTTGAGCTGCCGCACCTGCATGCGGAACATCACGGCGCGCAGTTGCGCGTAGTCGTCCTTCAGCGTGAAGTAGATGTGGCCGGAGCTCCACGGCCGGCAGTTGGAAACCTCGCCCTCGACCGCCACGGTGTTGAACGCGGTTTCGACGAGGCCTTTCAGTTCGGCCGTGAGCTCACTGACCGAGCGGACGGGCATGTCGCCGCCACGCTCGGGCTCGAACGGCAGTCGTCGAGAGTCGGTCATGACGAACGGGTGGCGGCAGGCTGGGCGACGAGCGTTTCAATCTGCTGGGCCGAGAGGCTGATGCGGGCGATCGAGGTGGCGCGCCCGGTGGCCTCGTCGGCCGTGACCAGCACCGCGTTGAGCCGCGGATTCTCCGTCGCCGTGTCGAATCGCTGCGGCAACCCGGTGAGAAACCGCTGAATGACCACGGAGCGCTCGACGCCGATCACCGAGTCGTGCGGCCCGGTCATACCCACGTCGGTGATGTACGCCGTCCCCTGGGGGAGCACGCGTTCGTCGGCGGTCTGCACGTGCGTGTGCGTGCCGACGACGGCCGTCGCGCGGCCGTCGAGGTGCCAGCCCATGGCGACCTTCTCAGACGTCGCCTCGGCATGGAAATCGACGAACACGAGACGCGCCTCCGCGCGGACGGCGGCGATTTCGTCCATCACGACCCGGAAGGGATCGTCGATCGCGACCATGAACACGCGCCCCATGACGTTGATCACGCCGACCGTGACGCCGTTCGACGCGCGCGCCACGAAGCGGCCGCGTCCAGGCGCGCCCGCCGGAAGATTCGCCGGCCGCAGCAATCGCGGCTGGTCCGCGAAGTACGGCACGATCTCCTTCTTGTCCCACGTGTGGTTGCCGCCGGTCATCACATGGACGCCCGCGGAGATCAGATCGTCCGCGATGTCCGGCGTGATGCCGAATCCCGCCGCCGCGTTTTCGACGTTGGCAATGACCAGCTCGGCGCCGTAGTGCGCGACGAGCGCGGGAACGCCGCGCCGGACGAGCTCGCGTCCGGGACGGCCGACGATGTCGCCGATGAAGAGGAGGCGCGTCATGGGTGCTCGACGGGAATCGCGTACACGCGCCCACGGCGATCGTCGATCCGCGGCAGCACGACACGCAGTTGCCCGCTCTCGACCGTCGCACGCGCGCGACTCGCATCGGCGGCGCCTGACAGCCGAATGACGCGCGCGAAACGGCCGTAGCTGCGCTCGGCGAGATGAAAACGCGCGCTCGATCCGGCGGCGGGCAGCTTCAAGCCGACCACAAGTACGGAGTTGCGCCGCACGACCACGCGCAGCGCCCGCGCGGGCACACCCGGCACATCGACGACGACTTCCACGGTGCTCGCGGTTTCGACGACATCGATCGGCGGACGGCAGTCGGCCGCCGTCAGCTCGCCCTGGGTCAATTCGCGGTCCAACTCCGCCAGGAGTCGCCGGGCGTCTTCAGCGAGATCCGCGGCATCGTGTTGAAGCAGGTCGCTCATGGGCTTCCGCCCGATCATACAAGCCTTGTCCTCGCAGGGGCTTGGGACGAAGTGTTGGGCGCCTCCAGGTATGGACAATATATTAGTGTTAACAACTAATAAAATATGTCTTGAGCGAAATCATATTTTGTCCCATCATGTCTTTGTCCGTCGCCACTCGAAGCCTTTTCGAGCCGGCGACGCCGAGTTCCAAATAGGAGGTAGTGAGCAATGACATTGACCAGTTGGAGTCCCGTGGCTGACTTGGCCGGCGTTGAAATCGACCGGCTGAATCGGATGTTCGACGCCGCGTTCGCCGGATCGCCTTTGACCGCCAGCACGTGGGTGCCGCCGGTGGACATCTTCGAGAACAACAACAAGGACGTCGTCGTGAAAGTCGAGCTTCCGGAGATGAAGCGCGAAGACATCAAGGTGACGTTTGAGGACAACCTGTTGACCATCGAAGGCGAGCGGAAGCTCGAGGCGGCCGTTGACCGTGACCGATATCACCGCGTCGAGCGTGGCTACGGGGCGTTCCGGCGCAGCTTCAGCCTGCCGGCGACCGTGGATGCCGGGGGCGTCAACGCGTCCTACCAGGACGGCGTGCTGACCATCACGATGCCGCGTCGCGAGGAAACCCGGCCGCGGCAGATTCCCGTGAACGGGTAAGTCACGCGCAACCGGCCTCGCGGCCGGGACGTCGAAGGCTTCGACACGGCCCGCGCGCTGGTGACAGCGCGCGGGCCTTTGTTCTAGCGTCCGACCGTCGGGTGCATGCCGGTCCACGGTGTGGCGCGTTCGTAGGCGTCACCGAGTCGTAGCAGCGTTCCCTCATCCCACGCGCGTCCCACGAACTGCAATCCCACCGGCAGCCGATCCGGCGTGAAGCCGCACGGCACGCTGAGTGCTGGAAGCCCGGCGAGCGGAGCACCGACCGTGAAGACGTCGGCGAGGTACATCTGCAAGGGGTTCTCGGTCCGTTCGCCCAGCCGGAAGGCCGCGGTGGGCGTCGTCGGTAGCGCCACGACATCGACGGACTCGAATGCCCGTTCAAAATCCGCTCGAATCAAGGTCCGTACCCGCTGCGCTTTGAGGTAGTACGCGTCGTAGTAGCCGGCGCTGAGGGCGTAGGTCCCGAGCATGATCCGTCGTTTGACTTCTGCACCAAAGCCATCGCGGCGCGTCCGGCGATACATGGTGTCGACGGCGTCGGCATCTGCGCGGTGTCCGTACCGGACGCCGTCGAATCGCGCGAGATTGGAGCTCGCCTCAGCGGTCGCGACCAGGTAGTACACGGGAATGCCGGCGCTGCTGTGCGGGAGATCGATCGGCAGCGTCCGCGCGCCGAGCCCTTCGAGAACTTTGAGACTTGCGGTGAACGTGGAGTGCACCGCGGGATCGACGCCCGTGTCGTCGAGGATTGTGTGCGGAACGCCGATGCGCAGGCCTCGAACGTCGCCGGTCAGCGCGCCGCCGAATTCGGCTGGCCGCCCGGCGGCCGTCGCATCGTGCGGGTCGGCGCCGCTCACCACCTCGAGGCACCGCGCCGCATCGGCCACCGACCGCGTGATGGGTCCGATCTGGTCGAGCGACGACGCGAACGCGACGAGGCCGTAGCGAGACACGCGGCCGTACGTCGGTTTGAATCCCACGACGCCGCAAAGTGCCGCCGGCTGCCGAATTGAGCCACCGGTGTCCGATCCCAGCGCGAGCGGTGTAAATCCCGCCGCCACGGCGACGGCCGATCCGCCACTTGACCCGCCGGGAATCCGATCGACAGCCCAGGGATTGCGCGACGGGCCAAACGCGGAGTTCTCCGTGGAGGAGCCCATCGCGAATTCGTCACAGACCGTTTTGCCGATGATGACGGCACCCGCGGCTTCGAGCTTCTGCACGACCGTGGCGTCGAACGGCGAGACGTACGACTCGAGGATCTTGGATCCCGCGGTGGTGATCATCCCGCGCACCGCGAGGTTGTCTTTGAGCGCAATCGGAATGCCGTGGAGTGGCCCACGCGGAGCGGTGGTGCGATCGAGCGTTTGCGCGCGCGCCAAGGCCCGCTCGGCACTCACGTGCTGAAACGCGTGCAGCCCGCCGTCATCCGCCGCGATGCGGTCGAGCGTCTGCTGACAGATCGCCACCGCTGATGTCTCGCCGCGGTCGAGCGCGGTCCGCAGTGTCGACACGGTCGCGAATCGATCCAAGGCCGGCGGTGTCACAGGACTTTCGGGACCTTGAACAGGCCGGCCGCCGGCGCTGCGCCGGGCGCCTGCCGGAGGATGTCATTGCGGTCGAGCGATGGTGCCGGCTCGTCGGGGCGCGACGCGAGCTCCGCCGCCGGCGCGTGCGCGAACGGGGCCACGCCGTTCGTATCGATACGCTGAATCTCGCTGGCGAACCCGAGGATTTCGGCCAGCTGACCCGCGAACAAATCGACCTCGGCGTCATCGAGCTCGAGACGCGCGAGCGCGGCGATGCGCAGCACTTCCGCTCGTGTCAGCTTCGAAGTCATGACCTTCGGGATGCTAGCATGGCGCCTCTTCGAGACGTGCGAGGGGCGAGCGTGAGATGACGAGAACACTGCAAATGCTGGCGTGTGTGGCGGCGATTGGAGCCATCTGTTCCGGGCCCGTTGTGGTGAACGCATGGGGCATGGACGTGCATCGGTTGATCACGCGCCGAGCGATTGACGGTCTGCCGCCTGACCTCCGGCCATTCTTCCGGGCGAAGATCGATTTCATCAGCGAGCACTCGGTTGACCCTGACCTCTGGCGCGTCGTCGGACTCAAGGGCAATCTCGGCGAGGAAGATCCGAATCACTATCTCGACCTCGACGGACTCGACGAGCCCGCGCCGTTCACCAACGTGCCGCGAGACATGGCGGCGTTTGTGACTCGCTATGGCGCGGAGCGCGCGACGCGGATGGGCCGCCTGCCCTGGCGCGCCGAGGAGGTCTACGCGCGTCTCGTCACGGCCTTCAGGGACATCGGTAAGCCCACGGCACCGTATGCCGCGGACAACTCGCGCTACCTCGTCGCCGTGCTCGCGCACTACATCGAAGACGCGCACGTGCCGTTTCACGCGACGATCAACCACGACGGGCAGGCGACGAACCAGCGGGGCATTCACAGCCGGTTCGAATCCGAGCTCGTGCTTCGCCATCGATCCACGTGGAAGCTGGCGCCGGTGACCGTGCGGCCCGTTCCGAACATCCGCGACTTCATGTTCGAGACCCTCGTCGAAAGCCAGTCGTTGGTCGCGTCGGCGCTGGAGGCCGATCGCCGCGCCGCCGCGGCGCATCCCGCGTACGACGACGCGTACTATGCCGCGTTCCTCGCGTCGGCGCGTCCGGTCGTGGAGAAGCGATTGAGCGATGCCGCCAGTGCGGTGGCGAGTGTTGTGGTCAGCGCGTGGGAAGCGGCGGGCCGGCCGAAGCTGCCGGTGAATCCGGTTCGTTAGCGCGGTGTATACTCGCGCCTCGTGCACCTGTCAGATCTGGCGGCTCGACTCGGTTGTCGTCTCGAAGGTGACGGCGCCATCGAGATCGTGCGCGTGGCGAGCCTCGACGACGCCGGCCCCGGCGACGTGACGTTCCTGGCCAATCCGAAGTACGCCAGCAGGCTGGCGAACACCAGAGCCTCCGCCGTGATCGTCGACAACGGGGCCGCACGCGCTCCGTGTGCGATGCTGCGCACCGCCGAGGTGTACCTCGCTTTCGCCGATGCCGTGGCGCTGTTCTCGCCCGCGCGGCCACACGCCGCCGGGATCAGCGGACTTGCGAGTGTCGCGCCGACCGCGGAGATCGGGGCGGGTGCCGCGGTGGCCGCATTTGCCGCCATCGGTCCGCGCGCGCGCGTGGGCTCCCGCACCGTCGTTCACCCGCACGTGGTCATTGGCGCTGGCGCGACGATCGGAGCGGACTGTGTGCTGCACGCCCACGTCTCCATCCGCGAAGACGTCGTGATTGGTGACCGCGTGGTGATTCAGGACGGAGCCGTCATCGGCAGTGATGGCTTTGGATTCGCGAAGCGGCCGGACGGGACGCACCAGAAAATTCCACAGGTTGGCCGTGTGGTGATCGAGGACGACGTCGAGATCGGCGCGCAATCCGCGGTGGATCGCCCGGCCGTGGGCGAGACGAGAATTGCCGCCGGCACGAAGATCGATAACCTCGTGCAGATCGCGCACGGGGTGAGAATCGGCCGCAACGTCCTCATTGCGGCGCAAGCCGGCATCGCCGGCAGCACGGTGGTCGAGGACGACGTGGTGATGGCCGGGCAGTCCGGGGCGACCAATCATGTCCGCCTTGGCAAGGGCGCCATGGTCAGCGCGAAGTCTGCCGTGTTCAAGGACATTCCTCCGGGCGGCCACGTGGCCGGCATTCCGGCCGCGGATGTCCGCGAGTGGCGCGAGTCTGCCGTGCTCCTTCGCCGCCTGCCCGACCTGCGCGAGTTGATCGCGAAGCTCGACGCGCGTCTCGCTGAGGTCGAGTCCGCCCTCAAGAAATCCTGACGCCGTGCGCGTGAGATAATCAGCCGAATGCTTCGAAAGATCACGCTCCGCGCGCTGGTCGTCATTGGCGCGCTCCTGACGCTCACCGCGGCCGGCCCGACGACGGTGGTGCGACCGCCGAAATTCGACTACAAAACGACCACGCTGCCGAACGGCCTGCAGGCCGTCTTCCTCGAGGATCATTCGACGCCCATCGTCCACCTGGCGATGTGGTACCACGTCGGGTCGAAGGACGAGAAAGCCGGCCGCACCGGGTTCGCGCATCTCTTCGAGCACCTGATGTTCAAGGGATCGAAGAACGTCCTGCCGGATCAGCATCCGTCGCTCATCTCGAGCCTCGGCGGTCAGGCGAACGCGTTCACCGACGAGGACGCGACGGTGTACTGGCAGACGGTGCCGGCGCAATATCTCCCGGTGGTCCTGTGGATGGAGGCGGATCGGATGGCCTCGCTCGACGTGAGCGAGCCGAAGTTCCGCACGGAAGTGGAAGTCGTGAAGGAAGAACGTCGGATGCGATTCGAGAACCAGCCCTTCGGCCGGCTGTCGGAGATCATCTTCGACAAGGCGTTCACGACGCACCCCTACAAGCACCAGACCATCGGCAGCATGGCGGACCTCGAGCGCGCGGCGATTGGCGACGTGCGCGCGTTTCACGGCACGTACTACGTGCCCAACAACGCCACGCTCGCACTCGTCGGCGACTTCGATCCGGCGCAGGCGCAGGCGCTCGTCGAGAAGTACCTGGGCGCCGTGCCGCGCGGCAAACCCGTCCCCCGCGACATTCCCGCCGAGCCGGCGCACACGGCGGAACAGCGTTTCACGGTCACCGAACCCTGGCCGCTGCCCGCCGTCGTCGTGTCGTACCACATCACGTCGGATGGTCACCCGGACGCGTATCCACTGCACGTGCTCGCCAAGATTCTTTCGGATGGCGACAGCTCGCGAATCTATCGATCGCTCGTGTACGAAAAGCAGCTCGCGGTGGCGGCCTTCGGCGACGCCAAGCTCATCGAGCACCCGAATCTCTACTACGCCGTGGCGATCGTGCAGCCGCCCAACAAGCCAGAGGATGTGCTGTCGGCGTTGCAGACCGAGGTCGAGCGCATCAAGACGGACGGCGTCACCGCGGACGAGCTCTCGCGGGCCAAGCGCCAGTGGGCGCGCGACTACATCCTCGGCCGCGAGACGATTCAGCAGAAGGCGCTGCACCTCGCGCACGCGATCGTGATTCACAAGGACATCAAGACCGCAGACGGCGAGTTCGACTTGTTTCAGAACGTGACGGTCGCCGATGTGCAGCGCGTCGCGCGGACGTACTTCACGCCGGAATCGCGCATGCGGCTGACGATCATGCCCGGCGGAGCGGGCGGCGGCGGTGCCGAGCTGGGTGGTGCGCGATGAGAGCTCGTCGCCAGGCGCTCGTCACGGTGCTGACCGCCGTGCTGTTGCTGTTGGCCAGCGGACCGGAAGCCTGGTCGCAGGACTGGCCGCGCTCGGGCTGGCCGACACCCCTGCCGTCGAGCCGCGTGCCGTTTCCTCCGTACGAGCTGCGGACCCTCCCGAACGGGTTGCCGGTGCTCGTGGTGCCGCATCACGAGCAGCCCTCCGTCAGCTTTCGTTTGATCGTGCGCGCCGGCGCCATGCAGGAACCGGGCGGCAAGCCCGGCGTCGCCAGCATGGTGGCGTCGCTCCTCAACCAGGGCACCGCCACGAAATCGGCCGGCGCCATCGCCGATCAGATCGAATCGGCCGGCGGCTTGCTGAGCGTGGGATCCGGCAACGAGCTGTCGTACGTCAGCGGCGCCGTCATCAAGGACCAGACGGACATGATGCTGGCGATGGCGGCGGATCTCGTGCAGCGTCCGTCGTTCGCGCCGGAGGAGATCGTTCGGCAGCGCCGCCAGATCGGATCGGCGCTCACCGTGAGCTACGACGACCCCGACTACCTCGCGAACCTCGTGTTCCGCCGGCTCGTGTTCGGCCTGCATCCGTACGGCCGTCCCGCGGAAGGCTCACCGGACTCGATCGGTCGCATCACGCGGGACGATCTGGCCGAGTTCCACCGCACGTGGTTCGTGCCGAACAACGCGCTCCTGGCCATCGTGGGGGATCTGACGACCGACGAGGCGTTCGCGGCCGCCACGCGTGCGTTCGGCAGCTGGCCGCGCCGGGACATTCCGGAAGTGCGTCCCACGCCGCCACCCGCGCCGTCGCGCCGCATCGTCGTGATCGATCGGCCGGGATCGTCGCAGACCGAGATTCGCGTCGGCAATCTCACGCTCGCGCGCACCCACCCGGACTACCTGCCGCTCGAGCTCGCCGTTCGGGTGCTGGGTGGCGAGGGCGCGAACCGGTTGTTCGGGGTGTTGCGCACCGATCGCGGGTTGACGTACGGTGCCGCCGCCGACGTGCACGCGCTCCGCGACACCGGCAGCTTCGTGGCGGAAACCAATACGCGGTCGGCCACGACCGGCGAAGCCCTGCGCCTCATCATGGACGAGTGTGCGCGCCTCCAGCGCGAAGCGGCCGATCCGCGGGAGCTTCGTGGCGCGCAGGACTACGTCTCCGGCAACTTCCCGCTCTCGATTGAAAGCCCGGCGGCCATCGCCGAACAGGTCCTGAGCGAGCTCTTCTATGGACTCGATCCCAAAGGGCTCGAGACCTACCGGGACCGGGTCGATCGCGTGACGGTCGCGGACGTGCAACGTGTCGCGAAGGTGTTCATCCGGCCGGAGCAGTTGACCGTCGTCCTCGTCGGCGACGCGGACGCGTTCGTCGATCAGTTGAAGGCGCTCGGGTTCGCCGACTACGAACGCATCCCGATCGCCCAACTCGACATCAACGCGCCGACGCTCAAGCGGGGATCGTGACGGCCGGCGCGTCTCCGCCGGCGGGGCCGCGCGTGATGATCTCGTGCGGCGAAGCGTCAGGCGACGCGTACGCCGGCGCCCTCGCTCGCGAGCTCAGAGCACTCAACCCGTCCACCCAGGTCTTCGGACTTGGCGGCCCGCGACTGCGCGCGGCTGGCGCCGATCTCGTGGGCGACTACGAGGGCATGTCGGTCACGGGGCTCGTCGAAGCGGCATCGGTCCTCCGCCGCGCCTGGCACATGCGCAAGGCGCTGTGCGACGCGGCGCGCGAACGGCGGCCGGACGTCTTCGTGGCCATCGACTATCCCGACTTCAACTTCCGCCTCCTTCCTTCACTGCACGAGATGGGCGTGCCCATCGTGTACTACGTCAGTCCGCAACTCTGGGCGTGGCGCGCCGGGCGGCTCCGGACGATCAAACGCTACGTGGATCGGATGCTCGTGATTTTTCCGTTCGAAGCGGCGATTTACGAGCAGGCGGGCGTGCCGGTCGAATTCGTGGGGCATCCACTCGTGGACATGGCACGTGCGGGCCGGTCGCGAGCACAACTGCTTGGTGAAGTTGGGCTCGACGGATCCAAGCCGGTCCTCGCGCTCCTGCCCGGGAGCCGGCCGAACGAAGTGCGCCCGCTGCTCCCTGGACTCGTGGCGGCCGTGCCGCTGATGACCGCGCGCGTTCCAGGTTTGCAGGTGTTGGTCGCGCGCGCTCCATCGCTCGACGATTCGCTGTTTGCGCCGCTGGCCGATCTCCGCGCTGCCGGCATCGCCACGGCCGTGGCCTCGGGCGCAGCCGACGACGTGCTCGCCGCCGCCGACGTCGTCGTCACCGCGTCCGGCACGGCGACCGTGCAAGCCGCATTGCACGGGCGGCCGATGGTCATCGTCTATCGGCTGTCGCCGGTGACCTATGCGATTGGCCGGCGGTTCGTGCGCGTGACGACGTATGGCATGGTCAACCTCGTCGCGGGCCGCCGTATCGTGCCGGAGTTGATCCAGGCCGACTTCACTCCGGAGCGCGTAGCTGACGAGACCGTCCAGCTTTTCACGAACCACGAGCGCGCCGAAGCGATGCGGCGTGACCTCGCGGAGGTGCGAGCGAAGCTCGGCGTGCCGGGCGCCTCGTCTCGCGCGGCCGCAGCCGTTGTGGAGGTGATGTCCCGCCGAACGGGAACACAGCAGCGTGTACCGGCGCGGGCGACACCCTGAAAAGCGGATTAGACTAATGGCCGTGTCTCGTTCCGTTCTCACGGTCTGCAGCGGCCTTGCATTCTTCGGCGCGACGTTGGCCGCCACGGTCATTGTCCCGACGGAATTCAAAGAAGTCGTCTCGCTCTCGACCGTGATCGTGCGCGGTCACGTGACCGACACGCGCGGCATCATCGGGTCGAGCGGCCGCATCGAAACGGTCGTCACCGTGGCGGTGGACAACCTGATCAAAGGACAGGCCGATGGCTTCGTGTCCGTCCGTCTGCCGGGCGGCGAAGTCGGGCGCTCCAAGATGGTGATGGTGGGCGCGCCGACGTTGAAGGTCGGCCAGCACGCCGTGCTGTTTCTCAAGCCCGGTCCGGACAATGCGCTGCGACCCGTTGCACTCACGATGGGCGTGTACCCCGTGCAGCCAGATCCAAGATCGGGACGTCCGGCCGTCGTGCCGCCGGTCGTGCAAGGGCAGACGACCAGCGGCCGAGGCGTGGTGCGCGGTGACGTCCGTCGCACGATGATGCCCGTGCAGGAATTCGAATCGCTCGTGAAGCTGGTGATCGGCGCGCCGAAGGCGGTGCCGCGGACCGCCGTCGTTCGAGGCGGCGGGCAGTGACCGTGACGATGACGCGCCGACTCGCACCTGTCGCGATCGTGCTCCTGCTCCTCACCGTGCCGTCGGCGGTGGCGGCGTACCTCAAGATCGGCGTGCAGGTGGGCGCGAACGTGATTGCGCTGAAGTGGAAGGCCTTCCCGGTCCGCTACATGGTGACGAACCGCGCGGTGCAGGGCGTGACGGCCGCGCAGCTGCAGACGGCGCTCGCCGCGTCGTTCGACGCGTGGACGACCGTGCCGAACGTTGCGATGTCCACCCAGTTCGTCGGGTTTACCGCCATCGATCCCAGCGTCGATTCAGGCCAAACCGTGTTGGGATTCGAAGCGCATCCGGAGGAAGACCGGGTGCTGGGGTCGACGTCCTGGGAATTTGATTCGGCGGGGAATCCAATCGCATCGCACATCTACCTCAACACGATCTTCCCGTGGTCCGTTTCGTCGGCGGGGGAGGCCGGCCGCTTCGACGTCCAGTCCATCGGCACGCACGAGATCGGCCACCTCTTTGGCCTCTCACATTCGGCGCTGGGTGAAACGACGCAGCAGTCCGGCGGCCGATCGGTGCAAGGGAAGGCCGCGGTGATGTTTCCGATCGCGTACCCGCCGCGAACGACGCTCGATCGCGCGCTGAAGCCCGACGACGTCGCCGGGATTTCGGACCTCTACGGCACGCCGGCCTTGAGCCAGCAAAATGGCCAGATCTCCGGCCGGGTGACGTTGAACGGCGGGGGCCTGTTCGGGGCCCACGTCTCTGCGTTCAACCAGCGAAACGGCGCGATCGTCGGCGGCTTCGCGCTCGACAGCGCTGGGGCCTTCGTGATCGGCGGACTCGAACCGGGCTTGTATCTCGTCCGCGCCGAGCCGCTCGACGACGCCGACATCGACAGCTTTTTCGAGACGGGTACCGTCGTCAACATCAACTTCAGAGCGACCTATTACTCGAAGCTCGTGGCGGTGCCCGCCGGTGGCGCCAGCTCACAGATCGAGATCAAGGTGGCGTCGAAGTGAGTCGCCGGGTCCACTGGGCGTGGGGATTTGTGGCGTTCGTGGCTGCGGTGCTGTGTCCCGTGCTCGCAGCCGCGCAGACACGTCAGCCGCCGCCGACGGTGAAGTCTCCCGCGGTCGGCCGCGACATGGAAATCACCGTGGGCGGTGTGTTCCTGCTGCCGACACCGATGGGATCGCAGGACATCAACCTCATTGCGCCGGATGGTTCGCCGCTGACGATCGCCACCACCACGAGTAAGACCGCCGCCAGCTTCGGCGCCGAGGCGCGTTTCGGATTTCGAGCGTCGAACCGCTGGCGCTTCGAGATCACGGGCGGATGGAGCAGCGTGCAGTTCCAGACGGCCGTCTCGGGCGACGCGGAAGCCGAGTCAGTCACGGCGTCGATCGGCGTCTCGCGATTCACCGCCGGGGGCGCGGCCACGCTGCGCGTGGCTCAGAAAGGCAAGCACGAGTTCTACGTCCTCGGTGGCGGGAGTTGGATGCGAGAGCTGAGCGAGCTTTCGGCCGCCGGCGTCTACGACGATGGCGCGATTATCGACGGCGGCGGCGGTTTCAAGATGTGGTGGCGCGAGCGTGCCAACGGCAAAGTGAAGCGGCTGGGGCTGCGGCTGGAAGGACGCGTCGGCGTCCGCACCGGCGGCCTGTCGCTGGACGACAAGTCAGCCCACCTCGTGTCCACCATTGTCGGGAGTCTGATCATCGGCTCGTGAATGGTGAATGGGGTCAGGTCTTGTTTTTTAGCATCGCGACAACTGCAGTTGACACTTCGCGACCTGGCTACCGGAGTTTACGCGATGCTAAGAAACAAGACCTGACCCCATGAACTCCTTCAACACGCGTTCCACGCTCACCGTCGGCAACGACACATTCGACTACTTCAGCTTGCTCGCACTCGAAGCCAAGGGCTTCCCGCAGGTCGGCCGCCTGCCGTACTCACTCAAGATCCTGCTCGAGAACCTGTTGCGGCGCGAGGACGGATCGTCCGTCAAGGCGAAAGACGTCGAAGCGCTGGCGCGAGGGAAAGCGAGCGATGCGGAAATCTCCTTCATGCCCGCGCGGGTCCTGCTGCAGGACTTTACCGGCGTGCCCTGCGTAGCCGATCTGGCCGCGATGCGTGACGGCATCGTCGCGCTCGGCGGCGATCCCAAGCAGGTCAACCCGCTGCAGCCGGTCGAGCTCGTCATCGATCACTCCGTACAGGTTGACGCGTGGGGACGGCCCGACGCGCTCGCGCTCAACGCGACGCTGGAGTACGAGCGCAACCGTGAGCGTTACGTGTTCCTGCGCTGGGGCCAGACCGCGTTTCGCAATTTCCGCGTGGTGCCGCCGGAAACCGGCATCGTGCACCAGGTCAACATCGAGTACCTCGCGCGTGTGGTCTGCCAGAGCACGGAGGACGGCCGCACCATCGCGTATCCGGACACGGTCTTCGGCACGGACTCGCACACGACCATGGTCAACGGCCTCGGCGTCGTCGGCTGGGGCGTCGGCGGCATCGAAGCCGAAGCCGCCATGCTCGGTCAGCCCAGCTCGATGCTGATTCCGTCCGTCGTCGGCTACCGGCTGACGGGCCGGCTGCCCGAAGGCACGACCGCGACCGACCTCGTGCTGACGATCACCGAAGCCCTGCGCAAGAAGGGCGTCGTGGGCAAGTTCGTGGAGTTCTACGGGCCGGGCCTCGCGCATCTCACGATTGCGGATCGCGTCACGCTCGGCAACATGTGCCCGGAATACGGCGCCACCGTGGCGATCTTCCCGATCGACGACATGACGCTCGACTACCTGCGGCTCACCGGCCGCGACGAGAAGCAGATCGCGCTGGTCGAGACGTACGCGAAGGCGCAGGGGTTGTTCAGGACGGCGTCCACGCCGGACGCGTCGTACTCGGACACGATCGAGATGGATCTCGCAACGGTCGAACCGAGCCTCGCGGGACCGCGCCGGCCGCAGGATCGCGTCTCTCTGGCCGCGGCGAAGTCATCGTTCGCCAAGGCCCTGCCGGATTTGCAGAAGGCCGCGAAGAAACCCGCCGCCGGATCCGCGACCGGCGCTGCCGCGAGTGCGAGCGCCACCGCCGTCGCGACCGAGCTCGATCACGGCTCCGTCGTGATCGCCGCCATCACCAGCTGCACGAACACGTCGAACCCGAGCGTCATGATTGCCGCGGGCCTGGTCGCGAAGAAGGCGGTCGAGCGCGGGCTCATGAGCAAGCCGTGGGTGAAGACGAGTCTGGCGCCCGGGTCCAAGGTCGTGACGGAGTACCTTGTGAAGGCCGATTTGCAGCGGCACCTCGATGCGCTCGGCTTCAACCTCGTCGGCTACGGTTGCACGACCTGCATCGGCAACAGCGGTCCGTTGCCGGATGAGATTGCCGCCGACGTCCGCGAGCGCAACCTCGTCGTGTGCTCCGTGCTCTCGGGCAATCGCAACTTCGAAGGACGCATTCAACAGGACGTGCGCGCGAACTATCTCGCCTCGCCGCCGCTCGTCGTGGCCTACGCGCTCACGGGGACGCTCAATCGCGATCTCTCCACCGAGCCGCTGGGCACCGGCAAGGATGGCCGGCCGGTGTTCCTCAAGGACATCTGGCCCTCGGCGAAGGAAATCCAAGACACGATGCAGTCGGCGGTGACGTCGGCGATGTTCCGCCAGCAGTACGCGAAGGTGTTCGACGGCGCGGAGCGGTGGCAGCAGCTGCCGGTGCCGAAAGGCGAGCGATACGACTGGGAAGGGAAGTCCACGTACATTCGTCGGCCGCCGTTCCTCGACGGTATTTCGCGTGAGCCGGCCGCGCTGACGGAAATCACCGGCGCGCGCGTGCTTGCCGTGCTGGGCGACAGCATCACGACCGACCACATCTCGCCGGCTGGATCGATCAAGGCCGACAGCCCGGCCGGGAAGTATCTGATCGGCGAAGGCGTCGGGCCGAAGGACTTCAACTCGTACGGCGCGCGGCGTGGCAATCACGAGGTGATGGTGCGCGGCACGTTTGCGAACGTGCGGCTTCGCAACCAGCTCGCGCCCGGCACCGAGGGCGGATGGACGACTTACCTGCCCGATGGCGGGGTGATGTCGATCTACGACGCGTCGGTGAAGTACCGCGAAGCACGCGTGCCGCTCGTCATCCTGGCGGGCAAGGAGTACGGATCGGGATCGTCACGCGACTGGGCGGCGAAGGGACCGATGCTGCTCGGCGTGCGCGCCGTCATCGCCGAAGGCTTCGAGCGCATTCACCGCAGCAACCTCGTCATGATGGGCGTGTTGCCGCTGGAGTTCTCGCAGGGCCAGACGGCGGCGTCGCTCGGATTGACAGGCCATGAAGTGTTGGAGCTCGTTGGGTCGGGACCTGCGCTTGCCGCTCGCGGAATGATTACCGTGCGCGCCGTACAGTCGGAGGGGCGGGCTTCAGCCCGCCCCAACATGGTGAAGTTTGAGTGCCGTGTGCGCATCGACACGCCTGAGGAGCTGCTCGCCTTCTCGCACGGCGGCATCTTGCCGTACGTGCTTCGAAGGCTCGCAGCGCGTTAATGTGTGAATGGGTGAATGTGTGAGTGGGTGATTGGACGCCCATTCGCCCATTCACCCATCAACAATGATCAAGCCTGCGCCCATGACGTCGGCTCTCATCAAGCAGCAAGCGCAGGCTTTCGGGTTCGATGTGTGCGGCATCGCGCGCGCCGAGCGCCACCCGCGCCTCTCGCGTCTGGCGGACTGGATCGAGCGCGGATTCGCCGGCGACATGGGCTATCTCTCGGAGTCGCTCGACGAGCGTCTCGATCCACGTCAGGTGCTGCCGACGGCGCGATCGGTCGTCTCGCTGGCTTGCGTCTACAACACGGCCGCGCCGCGGTCCACGGACGCCGTCGCACCTGGCGGCGCCGCGATCGCCCGGTACGCCTGGGGCGACGATTACCACGACGTCATGCGCGATCGCATGCGGCGCCTGCTGCAGTGGATGGCCGACGAAGCCGGGCCGGGATTCGAGGCGTTCTCGTGCGTCGACAGCGGTCCCGTGCAGGAGCGCGTCTTCGCCGAGCAGGCCGGCATCGGCTGGATCGGCAAGAACAGCTGCGTCATCAATCCCAAGCTCGGGTCGTGGCTCTTTCTTGGGGAGATCCTCACGAACGCCGAGCTCGAGCCTGACGAACCGGCGGTCGATCAATGCGGGACGTGCACGCGGTGTCTCGACGCGTGTCCCACGGGCGCCATCGTCGGCCCCGGCGAGGTGGACGCGACGCGCTGCTTGTCGTATCTCACCATCGAATCGCGCGGCGCCGTGGACGAGACGATGCGCGCGAGCATCGGCGCGCGCGTCTTCGGGTGTGACATCTGTCAGGACGTCTGCCCGTGGAACCGCCGCGCCGCCGAAAGCGAAGATCCCGCGTGGCAGGCGCGTCCCGGTCTTCTCTATCCGCGATTGATCGATCTCTGCCGGATGACGGATGAGGCCTGGCGCGCGGTCATCCGCGGGAGCGCGCTGCGTCGCGCCGGGCTGCGACGTATCCGGCGGTCGCTCGCGTATGCCAGCGCGCACTTGCCGGAGACCGAGCGGCGCGAGGCGGTCGAGGCGCTGGCGGGGCATCCGTCCGCGGCGGATCGGGACGTTTCGGACGCACTCGTCTGGGCGCGTACACACGCGGAGTGACTCCTGAAGTCCGTGCTGCCTGCGGCCTACATGAACTACCGTAGCCGCGACTAGTGGGCGCGATCCGTACGCTATACTCCGCGGCCTCCCCAGATGTCGTTGCCGCGTCAGATCGCGCGTTACGAAGTGCAGAGCCGCATCGGTCGTGGTGGCATGGGGTCGCTCTACCTCGCCCGCGACCCGAAGATCGACCGCCTCGTCGCGATCAAAGTCCTCAACGCTGATCTCGATCGAGATGAATTGCGCATCCGGTTCGATCGCGAAGCGCGTTCGGCCGGCGCGCTGAACCATCCGAACATCGTCACGATCTTCGACTACGGCGTGCACGAGGACGCACCGTACCTCGTGATGGAGTACATCCGCGGCGAAACTCTCGCGGAACTCATCAAACGCCGGGCCCCGCTGCCGGTCGAGCACAAGATCGGGTTTCTCGGTCAGCTCTGCCGCGGGCTGGGCTACGCGCACGACGCCGGGATCATTCATCGCGACATCAAGCCCGCCAATCTGATGATCGATCAGCACGACGTGCTGAAGATTCTCGACTTCGGCATTGCGCGGCTCACCGAATCCGGCTTGACGCAGGGCAGCGTCTCGATCGGGACGCCCGGGTACATGTCGCCGGAGCAGGTTCAGGGACGGCCGGTCGAACGGGCGAGCGACCTGTTCGCCGTCGGCGCCGTGGCGTACGAACTCCTGACCTATCATCCGGCGTTCTACGGCAACACGCACCACGCGATCCTGCACAGTGTCCTGCACGATACGCCAACGCCGATCGCCTACCTCGTGCCGGACGTCGATCCGCAGCTCATCGCCATCGTCGAACGCGCGTTGGCGAAGTCATCCGCCGAGCGGTTTCCCGACGCCGCCAGCTTCGAGGAGGCGTTGCACGCGATTCGCGCGCACGCCGGTCCGTCGCCGCGCGCACCGCAGCGTTGGACGCCGGCCTCGGCACCCGGACTGGCACTCTCGCCAGCCGACACGCCGACCACACGCGCGCGTCCGTCGCCGGGTGGCTCGCCGGTGTCGTTGCTGATCGAGAGCGTGCGGCAGGCGTTTGCGGCCGGAGAGCTCGCCCATGCACAGAGCTTGATCGACAAAATCCTGGCGATCGAGCCGCATCAGCCGGAGGCGCTGGACCTTCAGCAACAGATCGAGGACGCGCGGGTCCAGGACCTGATGGGCAAGGCACGGAGCGGCCTCGCGGAGCAGCGGTTCACAGAAGCGGCCGGACTGGTGTCGGAGGCCCTCAAGATCCGGCCTCGGTCGGAGACCATTCTCAAACTGCGTGCCGAAATCGACGATCGACGCGTCGAGGCCGAACGCCGGATCACCGCCCGCACGCGCGCCAAGCTGGCGATCGAGCGCGGCCGCTCGTACATCAAGCAGCGCGCCTGGGAGGCCGCGCGCCGGGCGGCTGACGAGGCGCTCGCGCTCGAACCCGGCAATGCCGACGCCGTGGCCCTGCGCGAGCGAAGCCTCCTCGCCGACCATGCCGCGCACACACCGACATCGATCGCGCGCTATGAGGTCTTGAATCGCATCGCCAGCGGCGGCATGGGCTCGCTGTTTCTGGCACGGGATCCGAACATCGATCGGCTCGTCGCCGTCAAGCTGCTGCACGCGGACCTCGGGCGTGAGGACGTCCGCGAGCGGTTTGCGCGCGAGGCGCGGTCGGCCGGCGCGATGACCCACGCCAACATCGTGACGATCTTCGACTACGGCGTTGCCAACGATACGCCCTTCATCGTCATGGAGTACGTCCGCGGCGAGACCGTGGCCGAGATCATCAAGCGCCGCGCGCCGATGCCGCTCCGCGACAAGCTCGTGCTGCTCGAGCAGTTGTGCCGCGGTCTCGGGTACGCGCACGACGCCGGCGTCATCCATCGCGACGTCAAGCCCGCCAACCTCATGGTCGACCATGTCGGCGGGTTGAAGATCCTCGATTTCGGCATCGCGCGAGTGACCAGCTCGAACTCGACGAGCGCGAGTGCGCTCATCGGGACGCCCGGGTACATGTCGCCCGAGCAGATCGACGGCCACCATATCGGCCGGCAGAGCGATCTGTTTGCGGTGGGCGCGGTCGCGTACGAGCTCCTGAGCTACTCGCCGGCGTTCACCGGCGATTCACCCCCCGCGGTCCTTCACCGCGTGTTGAACACGCATCCGCCGCCGGTGGGGTCGATCGCGCCCGACGTCGGACCGGACGTGGCGGCCATCGTCGATCGTGCGCTCCAGAAGAAGGTTGAGAACAGATACCAGGACGCCGCAAGCCTGATTCGTCACCTGCAGGCGGCGAGGCACACGCTCGAGGCGGCCCCGCCGCGGGACACCGGCGCCTCGGGTGCCCGGGTCGGTGAACTGGTCCGGAAAGCGTCGGCCAGTCTCGACGCCGGCCGGGTGATGGAGGTCGCGGATCTGGTCGCGCAAGCGCTCGACCTCCACCCACAGTCCGAGTCGGTCCGCCAGCTCAAGTCACGACTTGAATCGCGGCGCCTGGAGCTGGCCCTGCAAGCCGCCGGACCATCGAAGACGAAGACCGCCATCGCGCTGGGGACTTGGTACCTCAATCAGAAGGCGTGGGGCGCCGCCAAACGGGCGGCGCAGGAGGCGCTGGCGCGCGATCCCGCGAACCACGACGCCATGGCGCTCCGCGAGGCCGCCGAAGCGGGGGCGGGTCCAGGGTCATCACCAGGTTCCGCGACGCAGGTGTCGCCCGTCCCGTCCGGGCCCCACCAGGGTTCGTCGATCACACGACGAGCACCGCGCGGCGTCTTTTTCTGGGTGCTCGCGAGCGGCGGCGCGATGGTGGTGATTGCCACCGTCACGATTGCGTTGCTCAACGGACCCCGCACGCCGGAACCCACGCCGCCCGAGCCGGCGCCCGCGGCTGCGCCGTCGACCGTTACGCCGCTGGCACCCGCACCCGACAAGACCGGTCCCACTCTCGCGATTCAGTACCCGCGGGCGGGACAAGAAGTCAGTGGGCGCGTTCCGATTCGTGTCGGCGCTTCCGACGACAGCGGCGTGAAGGCCGTGCGAGTCAGTGTGGACGGCGTCGAGATCGCGACGACGTTCGCGACCCCGGTGTACGTGGCCACGTGGACGACGTCGGGACGGGGCCCACACACCATCAAGGTCGACGCCGAGGACAACGCAGGTAACGTCGCGTCCACCACGGTCGATGTCACGGTCAACAACGCCCCCGTGTCACCCAAGCCGGCGGCCCCGCCACCGCCGGCCGGCCTGACGGCAGCAGAGAAGACCCAGATCTTGCAGCGTGCGGATCAGCTCATCGGGCAGCTCAAGATCCCCGAGTGCGAGCAGGCGGCTCGCATGATTGACGACGCGCTGAAGAAGGCGCCCGACGACGCGGACCTCAAACAGAAGAAGCAAGTCATCGACGCCACGCTGAAGTACCTCAAGGGCGGAGGTGACGCATGACGCGGTGCCTCGCGAGCCTTGTTGCCGCGCTGATGTGCGGTGCGGCGGCATTCTCAACCGCCTCCGCGCGCCAGACGGGTGCTCCCGCCGATGGCCCGATGAGCCTCGCGCAGATCAGATCCGGTATCGGCCTCACGCGTCTGCCCGGTTCACCGTTGACGTTCGTTCAGCTCACGGCCGACATCCGCCGGCGCGGCGTGACGTTCATCCTGACGGTCAGCGAGGAGGCCGAGCTGCGGCAGTTGGGCGCCCCGGAGAATCTCATCCGGCTCCTCGGTCCACCTCGGAGTCCGGCGGAGCGTCAGTTCTGGAAACCGCTCACCGACGACCGTGAGATGGGGTGGGCCCCTGCCGGGCGCCTCCGCATGGGCAGCCCTCCCGAAGAAGCCGGCCGAGATCCGTCGAGTGAGATACAGGGCGACGTGCCGGTTGCCAGCTTCTGGCTCGACCGCACCGAGGTCTCCAACGACGCGTACCGCAGGTTCGTCCGCGCCAAGCCGCAATGGGCGAAGAGCAAGGGAGGCGCGAACTACCTGCGCGAGTGGACCAGTGGCGACGAGTTTCCACCGGCCATCGGCGCGCAGCCGGTGGTGTTCGTCCACGCGACGGCCGCGGCGGAATATGCCGCGTGGGCCGGCAAGCGCCTGCCCAGTGAAGAGGAGTGGGAGTACGCCGCGCGCGCCCAGACTACCGGGGCGTACTGGTGGAGCGGCGAGTTCCAGCCCAGCATGGCCAACAACAGCGAAGAGTTGTGGGAGGTCGATCGCGCGTCGACCGCGAACCCGTGGGGGTTCTTCAACATGCTCGGCAACGTGTGGGAATGGACGTCGACCTCGCCGGATCGCGATGCGCAACGGCGGATCGTGCGTGGGGGAGCGTTCGACGGTGACGTCTCCTTTCTGAGAGCGGCGAAGCGAACGGCGTTCAATCAGAGCGGTGTGGCGCCAAATGTCGGCTTTCGCTGCGCGCTGTCGGCCGGGGCTCGATGATCGCGCGCTGCTCACCCACGTTTCAGCGGCTCGCCGGCCTCCTCGCGCTCGTGGGCACCGGCGCCGCTGCCGTCGTGTGGGCGCAAGCGCCCGCGTCGTTGCAGCGGATTGCGCCCCAACAAGTGCAGGTGCGTGGGACGCGCGTCACCCTGACCTACGATCTCGCCGGACCGAGTCCGGCGACGACGTTCAGCGTCTCGCTCGAAGTGAAGGTCCGCGGCACGGAGCAAGTCGTGCGATCGATCGCGCTCGCGGGCGACGCCGGCGCCGAGGTGCCGCCAGGCCGCGGCAAGAGCCTGACCTGGATCGCAGGCCGCGACATCCCGATCCCGCAGTTCGAGTCGTACGAGTACATGATCCTGGCGACGCCGGTCGTGAAGTTCGGCACGCTCAACGTGAGCAGCGACCCGCCCGGTGCGTCCGTGACCCTGGGCGACGAGCCGCGGCCGCGTGGCACCACGCCGCTCGTCATCAATGATCTCGCGCCCGGTACCTACCGGATCACGTTCCTGCGGCAGGGCTACATGCAGGAGCTGGTCACTGACGTCGTCGTGCGGCTCGGCGAGACCGCGTGGGTCACGAAGAACCTGACGCTGGTTCCCGTTGCGCCCATGACGTCTCCTGCTCCTCCGACGAGACCACCACCGCAAGCCGCCAAAGGTGGTCTGCCGAAGTGGCTGGCCCCCGTGATCGGTGGCGCAGCGGCAGGGGGCATCCTCGCGGCGAAGGGCGGTGGTGGCGGCGGGAGCCCCGCACCTTCAGCCTGCAGCTTCTCGCTGTCCCAGTCCAGTTGGAGTCCGTCGTCAGCAGCCCAGAGCGGCGGCACCAACAGCGTCACGGTCAACGTCAGCCCGCCCGGTTGCTCCAACTCGACCTGGACCGCGACGAACGGAACAATGTCCAACAGTCAGACACCGTTGACGGTCTCGCCGCCGGGCGGCACCGGAACCGCGACCGTGACGGTGACGCTCCAATCCAACAACACGGGCAACCCCGCTTCGGGCTCGGTGAACTTCACGTTCGGTTCGGCCGGCGGTGCGACGTTCAACGTCACGAATCAGAGCCCACTCGAGAACGCAACCAATCCCGTGAGCGGCAACTCGCCGACGTTCGCGGCGTTCCCGGGCATCACCGTCGTCGCCGGCCAGAAGCTGACGATCATCGCAACCGGATCGATCACCACGGGCGCTGGCGCGATGACGCCGATCGGCAATGGCACCACGGCAGGATCGCAGGCCCGGCTGCCGGGTGCGCCCGCGTACGGACTGGTGTGTGGGATCGGCGGTCAATTGACGGGCGATCTGTTCCGTGCGGATTCGTTGGCGGCGCCGTCGTACACGCCGCCGACGTCCGACGGCAACACGTTGAGCAGCACGACGGCGCAGGCCGGCGGCACGTTGTTTTGCGGCATGAATGCGCCCAACGCCGCGGCCTATTCGGGCAACTCGGGGTCGTGGACCGTACGCGTGATTGTCGGCGGGTCATAGGTAAACGTCAGATCAGCGGGTGTTTCATGAACAGCAGACGGATCACGACGCTCTTCTTTGTCATCCTGTTCGTCGCCGGGGTGGCCATCGTCCCCGCGCCGGTGCTCCACGCGAGTGGCGCTGAGTTGTTGCGGCTGGTCGATGCCGTGCACGAGGCGATCGTCCGTAGCACCGCCACGGCAGATGCTGCCGACGCGGTCGCCTTGGCGGAATCCGCCCTCCGCGTGAGTCGATCCACGGTGTCGCCGCAATTTACCTTGGATGCGCTGGGCGCCTTCGGGCAGTCCAATCTCGCCAATCAGAACTACGGCGCGCGGTTTTCGCAGCAGTTTCTCAGCGGCACCCAGGTGCGCGCGGACATTGGCGCGACGAGCTCGCAGAACCAGCTCGGCACGTACTTCGCGAGCAACACCGTCTTCTCGGTGACGCAGCCGATGCTGCGTGGTTTTGGCGGCGCGGCGGTTCGTCGCGATCTCACGCTCGTAAGTTTGCGTGCCGAGGAGGCCCGCCGCGACCAGACTCGCGTCGCGCAGCAGGTCGCGCTGTCGATGGCGTCGGCCTACTACGGGGTCGTCACGCAGACGCGGATGGTCGAGGTCTCCGATCAGGCCTTCGCCCGTGCGAAGACGCTGCTCGAAGCGGCCGAGGCGAAGCTGGCGCTCGGGAAGGTCTCGAAGCTGGACGTCTTGCGCGCCAGACAGTTCGCGATGCAGGCGGAGCTTCAGGCGCTGGACGCCCGCACGGCCGTCGAAAACGCGAAGGACCAGGTCCGGCTGCTGTTGCTGCGGGACGCGGCCTTCGACTTCGTGGTCGAGCCCGAGGTCCGCGCGGTACGCATGGACGTGACGCTCGACGAGGCGCTCACCGCCGCGGCCAACCACCGCATAGAGCTCACCGCCGCCACCGCATCTGTGCGCGAGGCCTCGATGCAACTGTCGGCCGCCGAGGATCGTGGCCGCCCCCAAGTGGATGTGACGCTTCAGATGACGCGCAACGCCGTCGCGTCGTCATTGGGATCGGCATTTGGCCGGGACGCGTTTCGACTCGCGACGTTCGCCGGCGTCTCGATGCCGCTCGATCGCACACCGGCCGATGTCGCGCGGCAGACGGCCGCGCTCCAGGTCGCCCGAGCGACGCGGCATCTCGAGCAGGCGCGCCTCCAGATTGCGCAGGAAGTGCGGGCTGCCCACCGCGAGTCCGTCCGGCTGGTCCGGACGTTGGAACAAGCCGACATCGCCATCGGGTTTGCCCAGCAGGAAGTCGAGCTGGCCGACCTTCGATACCAGCGCGGCCTCTCGAACAATCTCGACCTCGTGACGGCGGAAGCGGGTTTGCTGAACGCCCGTGCGCTGCGGCTCGGCGCCCAGGCCGGTGCCGCCGTCGCGCACTGGCGGCTGCGCGCCGCCACCGGACTGCTCGATCCGAGCAAGGACTTCCGATGAGGAACGCTTCGATGTTGACGCGCATCATTCCTATCTGGCCGATCTGGCGCTTCGTGCGGCGGCGGTGGCTGGTGACGTCGCTCGCCAGCGCGGTGGTCATCTCCGTGCTCGTGCTCGTGCCGGGCGCTGGACGCGCGCCTGCCGACGGTCTCGTGGCGAGCGTGCGCCGCGCCGACCTCGTGGTGTCACTGACGGAGGCCGGCGTGCTGCGACCGGCCGAGTCGATCACCTACCGATCCCCACTCACCGGTCGTGACGCCGAGATCCTCTATCTCACGGCGGAGGGCACGTACGTGCGCGAAGGCGATCTGCTCGTACGCCTCGATACCACGACGCTGGCGCAGGAGCTCGACCGGGCGATTGAAACCGCGAGACGCGCTGAGCTCGACGTGAAGACGACCCAGGCCCAGCGCGAGGATGCGGCGGCCGCGATCGAATCGGCGACGGAAGGCAGCGGCGCCCTGGAGGTCGAAGAGGCCGCGGCGAAGCTGCGGCTCACCGAGAGGAACGTGTCCCGGCTGCGCACCGAATACGAAGGCCTGAAGCCACTGCTCGAGAAGGGCTTCATCACGAAGGACGAGTTGGAGAAGGCCGCGTTCGACCTCGACCAAGCCGAGACGGACCTCGGGCTGTTGCGCAAGCGTGCAGCGCTCCTCGCGACGAAGACGCGACCGCGTGACGAGCAGCGTGCGCGACTGCAACTGGAGCAGCGCGATGCGGAGGTCGCGAACGCACGGCAGCACGCCAAGGAAGCGGCCGCGCTCGTGGTGTCGCTCCGGCAGGCCATCGACGCGTGCAGCATCTACGCCGCGCACTCCGGGCTCGTCGTGCACGACGTGTTTCTCGGCGCGACGCCGAGACGTCGCGTCCGCGTCGGCGACCGCGTGTCGTCCACGCAGGGGTTGGTCACGATTCCTGAAGTCGAGCGCATGCTGCTCGATACCTCGGTGCGCGAGGGCGACCTGTGGCGTGTGCGGACCGGCCAGCCGGTGGCCATTGCGCTCGACGCGTTTCCGGCCATGAAACTCACCGGCCGGATCATCGCGATCGGCACCGTCGGCAATGCGGCCGAGCGGCCGTTCGACGAGAAGCGATTCGGCGTCAGCATCGCCCTCGATACCAGCAACCGCGATCTGCGGCCCGACATGACAGCTCGCGCGACCATCGCGGTGGCCGATCGCCGCCAAGTGCTCACGGTGCCAATCAGCGCCCTGACGAAGCGAGGTGACGCTTGGTTGGTCACCGTGGTGTCCGGCTGGAAGACGATCAGCCGCGAGGTGACGGTCGGTGAAACGAACGGGTTCGAGGCCGAGATCCTCGCTGGTCTTCGCGAGGGCGAACAGGTGTCGCTCGTACCGGACGCCGCCGCGGGCCGAGGCGCGAGGCGGTAATGGCCTTGCCGGCGACCGTCTACACGTGCCTGGAAGCCCTCTCGCGATACCGCTTGAGGACTGCCCTCAGCGTCACCGGCGTCGCCTTGGGCGTTGCGGCGGTGGTGTCGCTCGTGTCCGTGGGGCTGGGGGCGCGAGAGACCGCGATGCGGCAGGTCGCCGCCCTCGGTCTCGAGAACGTGGTCGTGCGCTACCGCAGCCCATCCCTCGCCGTGCTCGAACGACAACGCTCGTCCGGTCTGACGATGGGCGACGCACAGCGCATCGCGAGCCTCGCGGACGTGGCCGCGCTTGTCTCCCCGCTACTCGAGCGGCCGGTCACGACGGTCGGATCGACCGGTCGGCAGGACACGATGCTGCTCGCCGTCGGGTCGTCGTATTTCGAGATCCTCGGCCTCGCGGCGGCGCGTGGACGATCGTTGTCCGCGGTCGACGATCGAGGCATCGCGCGGGTCTGCGTCATTGGCGCGCGCCTGAGCGGCGCGATCTTCGGTCATGGCGCGCCGATCGGGCGTTCGTTGACCGTCGATGGCCTGCCGTACACGGTCGTCGGCGTCCTCGCCGATCGCCATGCCGACACGCGGCACGTGGGTCCGATCTCGCCGCGTTCGTTCGAGAACGCGGTGATTGTGCCCGTGAGCGCTTTCGTCGGGCACGATCCCGCGTCGGACCGATGGCTCCGGGTCGACGAGATCTGGGTCCAGGCCGCGCCCGGTCAGGATCCCGTCGCGCTCGGGGCAGCGATCGACCGTTCGCTGCTCTCCGCGCGGTCGTTCGGCGCGGATTACGACGTGATCGTCCCGCGCGAGCTCCTGAACCAGCAGCTTCGGCTCCGGCGAACGTTCGACGTGGTCGTGGGCGCCGTCGCGCTCGTCACGTTACTCGTCGGCGGCATCGGCATCATGAACGTCATGCTGACGGCGGTCTTCGAGCGGACGTCGGAGATCGGGTTGCGCCGATCGGTCGGTGCGACGCGCCGTGCGATCGCGAGTCAGTTCCTGCTCGAGGCCGTCGCGATTAGTGCGGCGGGCGGTGTGGCCGGTCTGGTCCTCGGACTGGCCGCCACGCGCGCCATCAGCGCGTTCGGCGAATGGACGACGGTCGTTTCCATGATCTCAGTCGTTGCCGCCGGCGTGGTCTCGATCGGCGTGGGATTGCTGTCGGGCATCTACCCAGCGCAGCGCGCGGCGCGCCTCGATCCGATTGAGGCCGTTCGCTACGAGTGATGTGACATGAGGCCGAAGACGTTGTCGTTGACTCGTGTGCTGGTGACCGCGTCGGCCATGGTGTGTCTCGGACTGGCGGGGCTGATTGCGCGCGGCTTCGCGGTGCCGATCATCACGACCCAACCGAACAATCAGGCGCATGGCGAAGGATTCACCGCGCAGTTCACGGTGGCGGCGGCGGGAAGTCCGACGCCGGCGCTGCAGTGGCAACGGTCCACCAACGGGGGGGTCACCTGGGCGAACCTGACCAACACCGCGCCGCACAGCGGCGTGACCACGACGACCCTGTCGGTCGGACCGACCGCAGTCAGCATGAGCGGCCACCAGTACCGCGCACAGGCCAGTAACGTCGATGGCACGGCCACGAGCAATGCGGTGACGCTGTCGGTGACCAAAGGCGACATTCGCGGGATTGCCCTCGACCCGACCAACACGAACATCGTGTACGCGGCGGTCTTTGGTGACGGATTCTTCAAGAGTTCGAATGGCGGCGCGAGCTGGGCCGCCATCAACACCGGCGTCACCGGGCTGGGCGCCGGCGACATCGCCGTCCATCCCGTGACGCCGGCCACGGTCTTCGGTGCGACGAACATCGGGCTCTTCAAGAGCACCGACGGTGGTGCGAACTGGGCGCTCGTGCCAGGTACCGCCGGACACTCCATCTTCGACGTGGCGATCGATCCCGTCACGCCGTCCAACGTGTACTACGCGAGCTCGACCAACGGGGTCTTCAAGAGCACGAACACCGGCGCCACGTTCAGCGCCATCAACAACGGCTTGACGGACACCTTCACCACGACGCTCGCGATCGATCCGCTGTCACCAGCGAACCTCTACCTCGGGACGAATGCGAGCGGCGTGTTCAAGAGCACGAACGGCGGTGCCACGTGGAACTCGGCGATCACCGGCCTGACGCTCGCCGGTATTGGGGATCTCGCGATCAGTGCCTCCAGCCCAGCCACGCTCTACACGACGCCGTTCAATCAAAACCTGTTCAGGACCACGGACGGCGCGGCGAACTGGACGCCGGTCGCCTTTCTGGGCTTCCGATCGGCGGCGATCGACCCGACAACGTCGGCCATCGTGTATGCCGGACACAACGGGAGCGGCGCGTTCAAGAGCACGGACAGCGGCGCGACCTTCAACGCCGTCAACACAGGACTGACACTCCGAATCATTTCCGTCCTCACGATCGATCCTTCAGTGCCCTCGACCGTCTATGCAGGAACCCAAGGTGGCGTGTTCAAGACCACGGACAGTGGTGTGACCTGGCAGCAGACCGGTGAGATCGGCGCGCCGGTTGCTGCCGGACCTGTCATCGTCACGCATCCTGTGAACCAGACGGTGTTGGCGCCAGCGCCGGCCACGTTCACCGCGGGCGCGACCGGCAATCCAGTGCCGGCCTGGCAATGGCAGGTCTCCACCAATGGCGGAGCCACGTGGACCAACCTGACGAACGGCTCGCCGTACAGCGGCGTGACAATCGCCAGCCTCACTGTGTCGCCGACCTCTCTCGCGCTGAACGGCAACCAGTACCGTGCGATTGCGACGAACAGCTCCGGCAGCGCGACATCCAATGCGGCCGCCCTGCGAGTGAACGAATTTGCTCTCTTCGGCGGGGCCGGCGATCAACGAGGCATGGGTCTTGCGCGAGACGGCGCCGCGCTGCTGGCCGTGGGGGCCGGCTCGACCAGCAATGGCTTGGTCGTTCGCTATTCCACGGCGCTTGGCGCGCCGACGGGGAATGCCAGTCTTCCTGGAACGGCGTTTTCGGGCATCGCCTCGGGAGGTTCGACGGCCTACGTGGTCGGATCCGCGTTCGTTCCGGCCTGCGGTTCGATCGACGGCAACGGTGATGTGGAGAACAAGGCGATGTTCTCGCGCTTTGACGCCTCTGGACCGAGCCCCGTCCACCTGGGCTGCAACAGTCCAAGCTATTTTCCCTACCAGGGCCACGAAGGTCACTCCGCGGCGCGGCTGGTGGTCGAAGGTGGCTCGTCGTTCATCTACGTGGCGGCCGGGGCGGAACAGATCGGCCTCGGCAATTCCTCACCGTTCATCCTCGCGAAGTACAACGCCGCGGGTGCTCAGGTCAATGCCGTGACGGAACCCGGCATCGTCCTGGGCACGAACACCGGCTGCTGTCCGGGCCGGAGCGGCGGACATGCGCTGACTGACAATGGCGGTTTTATCTACGCGGCCGGCGAGAGCCGCCTGACTGGCGCGCCATTCCTCGAGGACAACGTTGACCGACCAGCGCTGTGGAAATACGACAGTGGCCTGGGGCGTGTATGGAAGCAGCGTTCTCCTGACGTCGTCGGCAGATTCCGAGGTGTGACGACACTTGGCGGGGCCATTTACGCCGTCGGCCACACGGAGCCGGGCACCAACCAGCAGTTTCTGATCGAAAAGTACCTGGATACCGGAGTCCGTCAGTACTCGATTACCTCCGGCGGTGCCAACGACGACGTGTGGACCAGCGTCGTCGCGATCGGAGGTCGGCTGTTTGCGGTGGGCCACACCTACAACGGAACAGCCGGCGGTGCAGATGCGGTCATGTCTGAGATCAATCCGGCGACGGGTGCGACGATCTCGACCACATTGTTCGGCGGCGCGCAAGACGACTTCGGCAATGCGGCGGCGACTGATGGCACGGCGACGGTGTTCCTGGTGGGCGAATCCAGGAGCTTCGCGTCGGCCGAAGGCAATGTCGTCGGCCAGAACGATCTGCTGGTTGTGCGATTCGATGTCTCGGCCGCTCCGGTGATCACGCTCCAGCCCGTCAGCCAGACCGTGGTCGATCCTGCGGCGGCGGCGTTCACGGTTGCGGCGAGTGGCAGCCCAACGTGGCAATGGCAGGTTTCTATCGACAACGGCGCCACGTGGGCGAATCTCGTGAACGGCGCGCCGTACAGTGGCGTCACGACCGCGACGTTGACGGTGAGTCCGACCTCGGGCCTCAACGGGCATCAGTACCGCGGGGTGGCAACGAACAGCGACGGTTCAGCCACGAGCAACGCGGCCACACTGACGGTGCACAAGATGCCGGCGATAGTCACCCAGCCGTCCGGTCAGACCGTGGCCGAAGGATCGAGTGTGATATTCACGAGCACCGCGAACGGTACTCCGGATCCCACACTTCAGTGGCAAAGGTCCACAGATGCCGGTGCCACGTGGACGGATCTCACGAACAGTCCGCCCTATGGTGGTGTGACGACGTCAACGCTCGGGATCTCGCCGGCGTCGCTGGCACTGAGCGGAAGTCTCTACCGTCTGGTCGCGACCAACGTTGTGGGATCTGCACCGAGCAATGCGGCTTCCTTGACGGTTGTGGCGATGTGCACGACCGGCTCGCCGAGCTACGCCTTCTTCGACGGCTTCGAGATCTCAAAGGCGAACTGGACGTGGAGCAACAACGAGGCCGCCGGAGCGGGCACATGGTCACAGGTGAGCACGTTGCCCCGAACCGGCATGTTCAAGGCGTTCGGGACGGACCTCGCGGGTGTGTCGGACCATCGGCTGACGATGGTGGGCGCGGTGACGGTTCCGACAAACGGGCGGCTGATGTTCGACCACTCGTACGCGTTCGACGGCAGCTTCGACGGCGGCGTGATCGAGTACAGCAGCAACGGCAACGTGACATGGAATGATGCCGGCGGCTTGATCGACGGCGGCCTGGGATACAACGGGTTGCTGAATGGTCTCGAGGGCAACCCGCTCGGTGCGCGATCGGCGTTCGTCAACGCCAGCGTGGGGAGCTACATCACAACGCGCCTCAACTTGGCGACCCTCGCCGGACAAATCGTGCGCTTCCGGTTCCGCATCGGCACGGGCACCAACGTCAGCGCGACGGGATGGTCCATCGATAACGTCGCCATGTACGCGTGTGGCACCACGGCGGCACCGCCGCGCTTCGGGTTGCAGCCTGCGAATCAGAGCGTCACGACCACGACCACGACGGCATTCACCGCTGTCGCAGGCGGAAACCCAATGCCGGCCCACCAGTGGCAGGTGTCGATCGACGGCGGAGTCGTGTGGACGAACCTGGCAGAGGGTGCACCGTATGGCGGCGTCACGTCGACCGTCCTCACGGTCGCGAGTCCGCCGCTGACCCTGAGTGGCAATCAGTATCGGAGCGTCGCCACCAACGCGAATGGCACGGCGTCGAGCACAGCGGCCGTCCTGACGGTGCTCGCGTCCAACGCGCCGATCTTTACGACGCAGCCGGTCAGTCAAACGGTCGCAGCCGGCGCGAATGCGGTGTTCACCGTGGCGGCGGGTGGGAACCCAGCGCCGGCGTTTCAATGGCAGATCTCGACGAACGGCGGCGTGAACTGGACGAATCTTTCGAACGGCGGCGCGAATCCCGCCTACGCCGGCACGACCACCGGGACGTTGACGATTACGGGCGCGGCCGCCAACGGCAACCAGTACCGCGCTGTTGCCACCAACTCCCAGGGCTCTTCGCCCAGTGATGCCGCGACGCTGTTCGTCATTCCGGCCGGAGGAGTGGCGCCCCAGTTCACCTTCCACCCGTCGAATACAGCCATTCCAGCGGGCGGCGCCGGGCCGTTCAGCGTACTCGTGTCCGGAACGGAGACTCCGTCACTGAGATGGCAGGTCTCGACGAACGGTGGCTTGACCTTCACGGATCTGACGAACGGTGCCCCGTACAGTGGCGTGACGACGTCGACGCTCGTTCTCAGCGGATCACAGCTGGTCGTGAGCCTCACTGGAAACCTGTATCGCTGCGTGGCCTCAAATTCCGGCGGCGTGACGACTAGTTCGGCAGCGATGTTAACCGTCACCCAGCCGCCAGCGATTACGACGCATCCAACGGACGCCACCGTGTTGGCGCCGGCGGCGGCGACCTTCACGGTGGCCGCGAGCGGGAGCCCCACTCCAACGCTCCGGTGGCAGATCTCCACGGACGGGGGCGGCGTCTGGACGAATCTCAGCAATAGCCCGCCCTATAGTGGCGTGACGACGACACAGCTGACGGTATCGCCGACGTCGACCACGTTGCACAACACACAGTACCGTGCGGTGGCGACGAACAGCGCGGGCTCGGTGACGAGCGGCGTGGCCAATCTCACGGTGAACGGCCCGGCGGTGTTCACGACCCAACCCGTGAATCAGACCGTCGTCGCGCCCGCGGCGGCGACGTTCACGATAGTCACCACCGCCAATCCGACGGCGACGCAGCGGTGGCAGGTGTCGGCCGATGGCGGCGCGACGTGGACGGATCTGACCAATACCGCGCCATATAGCGGGGTGACGTCGACGGTCTTGACCATCACGCCGACGACGCCCGGCCTGAACGGCAATCAGTACCGTGCCGTGGCCAGCAACATACATGGAACGGTGACGAGCGACGCGGCCACGCTGACGATTCACTTTGCGCCGGCGTTCACGGGCCATCCCGCGAGTCAGACGGTGACCGCGCCGA